>Ga0255766_10002732_pt1 | contig 15621 bp, 17 predicted proteins | sample 071ome_23_FD_179966 | JGI IMG/M metagenome (GOLD analysis project Ga0255766, IMG submission 179966) | Coastal salt marsh microbial communities from the Groves Creek Marsh, Skidaway Island, Georgia - 071403BT metaG (version 2) | ecosystem: Environmental > Aquatic > Marine > Intertidal zone >... | reverse complement strand
AGCTTCTTGATATGGAATTCCTGTATCCATAATCTCCTCTCTGGTTATACCGCAGAATTGAAGAGGAATGTTGAAGTCTGAATGGGGAATGATTTTTGGATCTGGAATAACAAGGTATTGATCAGTATCGATAATCTCACCTGTTTCAATGTCATGTTTTACCATTCCAAATTCAATTACTCTGGACATTGGATTATGCAACAGTCCTGTGGTTTCAGTGTCAAATGTAGTTACAATCATATTATTCTCCTATGGTTTGTATTGATTGTTTTGTGGTTAAATTAAAGGTATAAATTTTTGATCGTGATCTTCAGAATCTTCTTCATCAAGACCGTTTTGGGAATAGAATTCAACATTATCTCCTTGATATATCTCTTGTATGAATGGTGAAACCTTTGATTCTATTTCCCAACAAAGAGTGAGGCGTTCTTCAGCTCTGGTCATTCCCACATACATAAGTCTGCGTTCTTCTTCAGGATCTTCGATACTTCTTCTACTAGGAATAACACCATCTAATAGACCTATCAAATAAACAATCTTCCATTCTTTTCCTTTGGAGGAATGCATTGTGCCAAGAATAACACCATCTTTTTCCATATCGATTTCATTTTCAGTTCGGACTTCATCCATCCAATTCATGATACCAACAGGACCGTAGAATTTTTCTTTTTCTATTTCCTTTTGTACCTCCTCTTCTTCTTCTTTAGGTACATAAAAAGGATCATCCCAAGGATCGACCTCTTCTTCTTTCTGTGGATACATATCTTCTTCAGATACAAGACCTGTCATAATTTTGATCGCAGCGTCATATTCATATAGAATGAGTTTCTTGTTGAAGTTTTCATCAATCTCTTTTTTGACTTTATCTTCTTTTTGACCTGGAGTTGAATAGTCTCCATCGTAATTGTCTTCTTCTACATCGATTATATAATTTTTGTATACATCTTCTGGAAGACCGATATGTTGGATAAGTATTTTAAAGATATCATAGACATGTTTATCTGCCATATTCATTTTGATCTCTTTGTACATGTCAAGATATACTGTTAGTCTTTTACCAAAGGCTGTGTTTTTTCCATGACGCTTTTGACCAAATATATATGCTGCCCAATTTTCGAATCCTGCTTCTGCATTTGCTTGACCAGCATCCATAAGGTGTAATGCAGCTGTATCACCAAAACCTTTCATTGTAGACATTAAGGCATCTCGAAGAGATACAAAGTCTTTTGGGTTGTATAGGAAGTTAAACCAATTGTGTATGATATCTACAATTTTATTATTAAAAACAGATACATCACTCAGGTTTTGGAACTTGATACGATCTTTTAAAGGCTTGTCTTTTTGATAGCGTTTCGACCAAATATTGAATTGTGTCAGCTGAAAGTTATTTCTGGACAGAATGGCAATTTGATTTGCTGGTGTATCCATAAAACCTGTTTCACCTCTTATATCATTTAGTATCTCTTCAAAGATTCTGTATTTGAAATCACCTTCAGCTTGATACGATCTATATTGACTTGATTGATTGTAGTCCCATAGATTGCTAGGTCTAATGCACTTCAATACATATTCACTTTCACCTGGTTTTTCAGTCTTATTGGGAACCATTTTTTTATTGAAACGGTTGTTGTTGTTTGTGAGCAGTTTGTTTGCTGCATGAACGATTGTTTCAGAGCAACGGAAGTTTTTTGTAAGGTAATAGATACTGGCATTGAATTCTTGGGGAAACTTTAGAATATGTTCTGTATTTCCACCTCTGAAAGCATAAATCGCTTGATCGTCATCACCAACAGCCATTAAAGAATCAGAGCCTTGTGCTAGAAGCTTGATAAACTTAACATTCTCATCATTTACATCTTGGTATTCATCAACCATAATATGATTGTATTTCTTGATGTATTCGTTTTCAGGATCGATTTCCAACAGTCTGCAAGCACCCATAATCATATCGTCAAATTCAATAGCAGAGCATGACTGTTTTAGATTTAGGATTTTCATAGCCATATCAAGAACGAAAGTGAATTCGCCTTCATCTTTGAACTTTTCTTCTAATTCCTTTCGGTATTCATCAATCTCTTTACCAGATATCTCTTTTGGTATCGGTCTCATGTTTTCTTTGATTTGGGTAACAAAGTCCTTTCGGTATCCTGTCAATGCTTTGAGGATTTCTTCTGGAGAATCAAAGTCAAGGCTTAGATACATTTGCTTCTGACGATTTGTCAGTTTTCTTACTTCCATTTCCATCTTGGGGGTTTTTGGAAGTCTTGCATCAGGATCGTAGTTTTCTTGAGCTGAAGGTACTTCTGCTTTTGGGTTTTTAAGGCTATCACCCAATGATGTGGCAAGACGCATTCTCATTTTATGAAGATTCTCAGAGAGTTTTATCTCTTTCTCTTCTGGTGTTTCATTGTCAAATAGGCTTTTTTCTGCTTCTTCATTAATGGTCTTTTCAATCTCTTGAATGGTTTTTATGATAGCTTGGCTTTCAGCACTTTCATTCACCTGTTCACGATATACATTGTTTGCAAGTCTGGTTACTTTATCTTCAGTCCATATAGTAGGTCTTTGTGTGTAGCCTAACACTTCGTGATTTTCTCGAATGATTTTAATGGCTAAAGAATGTATAGTGCATGCTGTAATGGCATTTGCTACATCTTCTCCAAGTCGATCAGCAAGTCTCTTTTTGATCTCATTTGCTGCCTTTTTGGTAAAGGTAAACAGTAAGATCGATCCTGGGCTTATTCCGCTTTCGATTAGGTTTGCTGTTCGTTCAATAAGACATTTTGTCTTTCCTGATCCAGCTCCAGCCACAACGACTGCATTACCATTGATATGGTGTACGATTACTTGTTGTTCATCAGTTAGATTCATATTCACTCCTGCTTTATTGGTTTGTCTTTTTTAACACTATCTGAAAAATTTGCAACCAGATATATCCATATTTGATGAAAACAATGAATGATGAACAGGAATTCGTTGTACTCCAATGGTTTTTTGCTCTTCCAACCACTCTAAAATGGTCTTATCGATCTGATCGATCTTCTTTTTCTTGTACCATTTTTCTACATTTGATATGTGTTTTTTAACAATCTCCATAGCCTCTACTGGATTGCATTTGTCGATAATTCCTGACATTGTAAGTATGTTGAGAAGACTTTCGCTAGGCAATAGGCTTGAGTAAGATATGATGTCTTTCGCTTCTTGATTGTGAACTGTTTGTGGGTCTATTGTTTGTAGAACCTCAGTTTTTACTTTGTTGAAATCATTTGTCGCCAAGACTCTTTCTGAGGAAATTTCAAACCAAGTTTTGGGGGTTTTCTTTTCATTGATCTTCCAATCTAATGTAAGGAGATGGTTTTGACCATTCTCGAAAGATATGAGAAGCCTTGTGCTCAGGCATCTTTGACCTAAAGCATTCCATTTGCTTGTATACATGTGTTTTTTAGATGGGACTAGCATTGATTACTCCGTAGAATGTGTTTTTTAGTTGAATGATTTGTTCTGGATCGATTTGGTTTGTTTTCATTTGATTCATATTTTGTGCTTCTAGAAAACAGATGTTGTTTAGGTCAATGATGCTGCTTGTTTTTATAGATTCCAAGTATTTGTTGAACTGTTCTATGTTTTTAGACATACGTATTCGCTCTTGCACCAAGATCTTTAATTCTTGTTTGTTGAACTCTTTGCCTGCTTCTAAGTGTTCTCTAGCTTCTTGTTCAAACAGCTTGTAGTTGATTGAAATAACCTCTGCGTTTTCTGGTTGTATCTTTACGAGCAAGCCTTTTCTTTCAAGCCAATTCAAGCAATCAGGATCATTGGGAGGGATGATTTCACCAGCTGTGTTTTTAGAGTTTGACACAGAATGTCCCATACTGTCCCATTCTTCTTTGGTTATCTCTCTTCCCATAGGCTTTCTGTTGTCTGGATAGTAATAAGTGCAAGAGAACACGTAATCAAATGTTTCAAGGTTATACGTTGCGATGAAGTATCTCCATTGTCCACCTTCATAATACATTGTGAATGATACTTTAATCTGTTCTGGGCTACACATTCTCCAACGTATTGGTTGTTCGGTGTCTTTCATTTTTGCTGTAAGTAGATACATTTCTTTTGGTATAAAACCATTGTGTTTTGATGCCATATTTTACTCCTCTGGATCACTTGTTAATTCTGTAGTTTGTTGTTGTGGCATTAATTCAGCTTCTTCTCTTAGCCAACCACTTCTAAGCCAATCTGTTTCGTAAAAGTCTAAACCGCCAAATGGGACTTTTGGATCGATTTGTCTTAATTTAATGCTTTTCGATACAGCTTTTTCTGAATCACCTGGCGAGATATTACCTTTCCATTTTCTACAAATAAGGTTTTCTCTGTTTTTATTATTCTCTTTTTTGTTCTGCATCCAGTGTTCAATTTGTTTTCTATTTGGTACTCTTCCAAAAGAGTATTTTCTGGGGTCAAACCCTGAGTGACCTATCTTTCCATCATGATCGTATATTCCAGGACCCCAAAATCTAAGAGGTCCTCTCTTTTTGATAACCCAACCACCATAGTCAGATACTGTTTTCAGACTGTTTGTATCTCGATCAAATTCTGTGACTTTTGGTGAGTTATCACATAGCCTTTGAGCACCTTCTATATCTTCAGTCCAAATAGCATCAACATGTACCGCTATGATTGATTTTGGATCTAGTGTTCTCATTGCTTTATACAGGTTCATATGATTGTAAGAAGATATGTAAGCAGCAATATCAGGTCTGTACGTTGGTCTTGCTCGATCAAGTTGTCCTATTCGTTCTTCATGCCACCACAAACCATTTTTCGGAACACCACCACCTGCAGGTGCTTCATTACGTTTTTCTCCAACCCAACCGCCTCTGAAGTTGAATTTACCCCAAAACTTAACATACAATTCTTTCGAAATGTCTTTCGGTAGCGTTTTAAGATATGATGCATAAGGTAAGAATATGCGTTCAGCTCTTCTTGTAAAGAATGAATGGTGTACTTTAAGTACGATTGCTTCATTGAAATCAACAGCCATCTTTAACAAAGGTAATGTCCATACACCTCGAAATTGACCTCTTGGAAAAACCATTCCTTCTCCAACAGTTATAGGCAATGGTGGCATTCCATATTTGATGTTTTCATTTACATATACTGTTGCATCGATGAAGCCATGTTCAAGACCTTCATCCATTATTTGATCCCAAGTAATTCCTCTTCTGCCAGCAAAATAAGAGTTAAAAGAGGTTTCACCTGTTTCTGGATCTTCATAGTTTGCAATAATGGGTATCTCCCCACACATCGCTGTTAGGTATGCACCACGAATATCTACTTCTGCAGCATCTTTGGAGCCTCCACGAAGACAGCATATCGGACCACCATGAACAGCTGCGTGAGCCATTTCTCTCCATCGATGAGGCAAAGCACCTAAAGGAGGAACAAAGACCTCTTCAAAGACTTCTTCCAATAAGAGATCACGACTACCAGAGTTAATGATTTCTTCTGGCAAATCAATACCATTGTCTGACAAAGCATCGATCAATTCATCAAAATCCATATTCTCTGGTTCTGGAATACTAAGAAAGCGTTCTTCTCGATTGTTTGTGAATTGTGTCTTTATTTTTTGGTATTCTTCGCCATTAAATTCATTGGAGAACAGTCTTACAGATGTACCAGCTATACTTGTTCCAACGTGGTCGATGTCGTTTGCAAAGAATCTAGCGATCTTATTTTGTAGTGCATGGTCGAGAACAGTAGGAACCTTTTGGTCTTTTTCCAAGATGTTCATAATTTTAGGATGTAGGATCGTGTATTTACCTGTTCTTCTTCCGTTATTTGGATTAGTAAGAGCGATGGATATACCAAGCCATTTTCCTGGAGAATCACCGAATACAATATCTCCTTCACTAAGAAAGTATTCAGCTATCTTGGCGAGTTCTACGTTATGGAATGTTGATGTTAAGTAGTATACATGATTACGAAGATCCCAATCTCTGGGTACATCTTCTGGTTTTCTTACTGGATGGTCGCCTATCATAAAGCAGCTTCCTGTCCAATGTACTATCCCTGTGTACATATTTACTCCTACGAACTTGAATTGGTTTGCGTTTTTTAATTACTAATCAAGATCGATAGGTATGTCAATGAATTGTAGAAAAATATTTAATTTTTGTGATCAAAAGATCATCGTATCCTCAGATCGCTTTTGCTTTTTGTTTGTATAGAGTTGTTCATGTCTATGATATTTTTAATTACACCTTTGTTGACACCATTCTGAATCATTTTAACGATGGTTTCTTTAGATATACGTTTCTGCCAAGGATTATGATCCAACCATAGTCTTTCCAGATTCGTAAGATTTCCTAGAGACTGAGGAAGTTCTGTTAGATCATTATAACGTAAATTTAGTTCTTTCAGATTCGTAAGATTACCTATCGAGTCAGGGAGTTCTGTAAGCTGATTATAACGTAATCTTAGTTTTTCCAGATTAGTGAGATTTCCAATAGAGTCAGGAAGTTCTGTTAGTATATTACCTGATACATATAATTTAGTGAGATTCGTAAGATTACCAATAGAGTTAGGAAGCTTTGTTAGTCGATTTTCTTTCAAATTTAGTTTTTCCAGATTAATAAATCCATCGAATATATCATCATGAAGTTCTGTTAGTCTTTTTCTGCTCAAATCTATTTCAGTAGTCTGTTTTTTTTCTTGTGGAGAAAGGCTGTAGAGATTTTCTATTTTTCTTGGTCTATATCGAGACGCTCCACCCTTTCTAGCCTTAGCGAAGCCAAGCAAAGATGTTCCAATGATTGTACCTAATGCGTATTTCATCTTAGCCTCAGATTGCTTTTGACTGGAATAGAGTTGTTGATTTTGATGATTTCTTGAATCGTTTGTATAATAGTTTGGCTTTCAGCATCAGCACCATTTTGGATCATTTTAATGATGATTTCTTTAGGTATACGTTTCTGCAAAGGATTATTACTCAACGATAGATATCTCAGCTTAGTAAGGTTTCCAAAAGATTTAGGAAGTTCTGTTAGTTTATTATCATCTAAATCTAGTTCTTCCAGCTTAGTAAGGTTTCCAAAAGATTTAGGAAGTTCTGTGAGTTGATTTCCAGACAAATATAGAGATTTCAGATTTGTAAGATTACCTATCCATTCAGGAAGTTCTGTGAGTTGATTACCCCATACATGTAGATCTTCCAGATTTGTAAGATCACCTATCCATTCAGGAAGTTCTGTGAGTTCATTTTTACGCAACTCTAGTGATGTCAGATTAGTCAGATTACCAATAGAGTCAGGAAGTTCAGTGAGTTGATTTTCAGACAAATATAGTTTTTTCAGATTTGTAAGATTACCAATAAAGTCAGGGAGTTCTGTTAGTTGATTATAACTTAAATATAATTTTTCCAAATTCGTAAGATTGCCAATAGACTTTGGAAGTTTTATGAGTTGTTTCTCCCATAAATTTAGATCTTTCAGATTGGTAAATCCATCGAATATGTCATCAGGAAGCTCTCGTAAAACTTTACTTTTCAAATCAAGTCTAGTAATCTGTGCTTTTTTTTGTGGAGAAAGGCTGTAAATATCTTCTATTTTTATTGAATGATATAAATTCCTGCCACCCCTTTTAGCCTTAACCAATCCGAGCAAAGCCGTTCCAATGATTGTACCTAATGCATATTTATTCATACATTTTCTCAATTGCATTATTCAAACGATTTGTGTATAAGTGAATATCTGTGTCAGCCCAAGCATTTCTGATCACTTCGTTATTTTTGACACTATCCAAAAGAGTCTCTGCAGTTAGAATGATGCACGAATAGGTCAGATTTGCAATAGTAAAAACATCGTTAGGTATCGTAGATCTATTTTCTAAAAGATTCCGCTTCTCTTCTTTGGCTTTTTCAATTAATAGTGGAGCTGAAGTTTGTATGTCTTTGATTGCTAAAAGATTGCATTCCATAGCTTGTACAGTATCTCGGTAGCGATTTGGATTGAATTGATCTAGATACACTTGTTTTTTGTATTCTTTAATCACATACATCATAATACCAATTTCTTCTTTGATATGACCACGTTCCCTTATTCGCATTTCTGTCCAATTCTCATCTATTCCAACTCTTCCTAATGAACCAAGCAAACAATGTGCTGCTTCAAAATATCGTTGTGCTGCAACATTGTATTCTCGATCACAACCAAATCCACCACTTCCAGGTATTCCACCATATGGCTTGGTTCTCAGAGGGCAAGAAAGAGATGTGCTACCATTTGATCTGGGCTTAGCCTTAGCAAGACTAAGCAGGGCAGTTCCAATTATTGTTCCTATCGTATACTTATTCATTTATTCTCCACACCTTTTATAATAGCATAGAGATTATGTCTATTCGATAATAGATGTGACTTTCCATCCATCGACCACTTTGTGCCAAGGATAAGCCGTTTTATAAGGTTGCTGTGCAGCTTTGTCCCATACAGAAAGAATGACTTGCAGTTTTTCTCTTGATTCCGATCTGATATCTTCCATAGGGGTTGTTTCACCTTTGTCTTTCATTCTCTTTACAAGTATATGACATCGATTTGAACATGTTTTTGATGTTGATTTAGACCCAATAGGCAGATGATCTCCACAAGCTTCACAGCAGTCATTGATTTTGGATAAGTAGTGCCAGACTTTATATTGAAAGCATATCTCATTAATTTGAGAAGGTTCATATAGGCTTGATAGATCTCTAACCATTTCTAAAGGGACTACGGTTGACGATGCTTCATTCATTCTTTTAATAAGTGGAAAAATTCCGAGTTGTGTTTTCATTTTTATGCCTATGCTATTGGATTTTTAAACCAAGATACCTTGACCATTATTATGCCTTCAATTCTCCATGCTTCTTCCATTAGTGCAGAGAAATCACCAAAGCCTTCAACGCATTCTTTAGAGAAGATAAGTATTCCTGCTTGGTCATAACCATTGATTATTGAACCTTTAAAGAATATCTCTTTTTTCTTATTCGTCATTATTTTTTTCCTGTTTGTTTGTCCAATATTCGTCAAAGGTTTCTTGTGTTTCTTTTGCTTCCGATAGAGCATCGGCTATTGATTTGGAGTGAAACTTTGTCATTCTTTCTAGAAATTTTTCACTGAAAGAGGCTTTTACTTGTGCTTCGTTTGAGGCTCCAATGGAAAAGATAATGCCAACAAAGTCAGTCCAAGGTTCCAGTCCAATTTCAAAGCATGGATCGCAGTAAGCGTTACTCATTGGTGCTAATTGAGAGTTACAGACTCTTTGCGTTTGATTTTTGTTGCATACACTACATACAGGCATGATTTCTCCTTTATATAAGATTTTCGAGCATTCGCTCTAATAGGTTAAATGTACTGTCATCCATTTTGTGATCAGAGAATACTTCTTGGATAACATTTCTTTTTCGGATTAATTTTCCAACAATAAAATCATCGATTGTACCAGACATATGAGCATGCGAAATAATCACAGGATTTGTTTGTCCAATACGCCAAATACGTGCTTCTGCTTGTTCTTCGTCAGCTGGGACCCAGAACCTTTCAAGTTGTACAAGTGACGATGATTTTGTGAGTGTGATACCTTCTTTACCTGCTTCAGAGCAGATAAGGACTTGGATCTTCTTTTTTTGGAATTTTGCAATGATGTCTTTTCGTTTTTTGTTAGGGGTTTCTCCAACAATGCAATCTACTGTTATGTCTTTATCTTTTAGGCTTTTTTCCAGAGCCTGTCTTATTCCCCTATGAACAAGAAAGATAACAACAGGATTGTTTGCGTCTGAGTTGTCTTCTAGCCATTCTGATATATATATTGCTTTCTCCATACCTACAGCTTGTCTGTGGGCTATTAAAGCAGCAGAATCGATTTGCTCACCATTCTTTACTTGATCTATAATATCTTCCCATTGTCTAAGTATAGATTGGGATGGCTCGATATTTATCCTTCTGTATCGTTTTGGTGGAAGGTCTTTTAATACATCAAGTTTTTTTCTGAAGATCATGTGGTTTTTTACTTTTTGTCTAAGCCTTGGAAGATTTGTAGAACGTTCATATACAGTTACTGTGTTTCTACCAAAGGTCTTTTCGCTTGGTGGTGCAAACTCTTCTGCGTATTCATGAAAGTCAGGAAATGCTTCAGGAGATACCATATGAAGTTGTGGGAATAGGTCTATGGCACAGTTTCTCATTGGTGTACCAGTAAGAAGTACAACGGACTGAACCATTTTGGATAAGATCATTACAGCTGTTGTTCTTTTTGCATCGATTCCTTTTGCGTAGTGAGATTCATCGCATACCATAAGTTGTGGCTTGATATCCCATTCTAATAAGTCATCTATATATAGAGCAACAGTTGCCCAACTCATAATAAAGGCGGTTTTGTTTTCCCAAGTGGATATATTTTCTTTCAGTGCTTTTTTTATCTTCTTCTTGCCATCGAGAACATTACCTTTCCATTCAGACCACTTTTCGATCTCTTCTTTCCATGTATGAATCATTGAGGCAGGAGAAACAATAATGGAGAAGTTAAATGGAGAGTTATCCATGTATCCAATAGCTTGTATTGTCTTACCCAATCCCATTTCATCACAAACCATTCCGCCTTTTTTGTTTAGAAGCCATTCAACACCTTCTTTTTGGTATTCGAACCACTTCTCGTTTGTACAGTATTCTGGATATTTAGGTATGTTTTTGTTTAGAATATTGGACGTTATATCATCGCAATACGGTTTCATCTCTGGAATGATTTGGGAAAGGGTGTTGAACATCCAGGGATATATAGAGAACACCATAACTTTCCAAGTTGGTGCTCCAGAAGCTGAGTCTTTAGATATGATCTTTTTTTTGGGTTTAACAAAAGAAGCAAGAGCTCTATACATTTCTCCATATGTATATATATGTATTCCAATATCTGTTTTTATCCAAGAGTTGCACCCTCTTATATTTATGGGTGAAAATGACATATGAAAGCCTCCATTTCCTATATTTTCTACTTGATCATATATATCACATAGGTGATCACCTTGCAACAAAATAGAAAAAACCTGTATTTATGGGCATAAAAGCTCGATTTTGTCGGCATTAGAAATTTTTTTTGAAAAAAGATACATTTTTTTGTTGAATGTTATTTGAAAGTGGTTATACTACTTAAGTCTGAAAGAGATGAAAAACTTTTTTGGCAAGAACAAGCGAGAAAACATTTCTCATTAAATCAAAAAATCATTAAAAATAGGAGTTACTCACATGAGTACAGATTCTAATAAGCCTTCAGTAGAAGCAAACCGCACTTACCTTTGTACAATCGACTCAGTTCTTCCAGGACAATCTAAAGCTGGAACCAACAAAGTCACTTTCTCATTCATCGTTACTGCTGGAGATGCAAAGGGTGCTATCATTCGTGAAGATTTTTATCTCACAACCAAATCTCAATGGAAAGTCAAAAACCTTCTTGATGCTGTTGGAATGAAGAAATTGGGAGATCGTGATCCTGCTTCTTTGATGAACGCATTCTCTGGAAAGCAACTTTTGATTCGCACTAAAGAAGAAGCTGCTCGTACTGCTGATGATGGTACTGAATACGATGCACGAGTTCGTGCTGGATCATTCATCAATGCTGGTACTCAACCTGAAGCACCTGCCGCAGCATCTTCAAATGATGATGGTAATGTACCATTCTAATTTAACTGAATGATCGACAATCTCTTTTGGTCATAAACTCTCCTTGTTCTAGCTTAAAATTCGATATTCGGTTAAACCCTCACTATACAGTGAGGGTTTTTTATTATAGGTTCACGTTATGAAGAAAATAGATATAGAAAACATGGGTAAAGATGACATCTTTAGTTACAATGTCAGAATAGGGATTAGGGTTTTTGGAACAGTATTTCAGAGAGAAGATTCTATGTGTGTGTTTTTAGTTGAAAGCAACGAAGATGTCTTGGAATACGTAGCGGAAAACGATCTCCCTGTTAAGCTGGTTGCTAATGATCTGAAGATCATGTTGTCACTGTTACGAAAAACATACGCAGATCACTTAAATTGTTTGTTTAATTTACTGTGTTGACTTGCAATTTCTGTTGGATTGATTAATTAAAAAAGACAAACCTTTTATTTAGGAGTGAATATGGGATTCTGGGACAATTTAGGAAAGAATGCACTTGGCGTTGTTAAAGGAGCTGTTGAGGGTGCTTCCTCTTATTTGAGCGAATTAGAAAAACAAGCACAAGAGCGAGAGAAAGAAAAGCAGAAAGAAGCCGAGAAGGAAAATGAGGCTCTTCAAGAATTAGAACGACAAAAGCAAAAGATTCTTGATGAGATCGCAGCTGAGAAAAAGAAACTCGAAGAAGAAAGAGCGAAATTTGCAGAGCAAAGATCTGATCCATCTTTTATGTCCAGCAAAGAAATCAAGGATATTGATGAAGCTTCAGAAGACATTGATCAAGGCGATGATGATGATGAAGAGTCTTCTTGGGATGAAGATTCAGACGATGATTCAGATGATGATATCTTTGGTCCAGAAGATGAAAATTCTGAAGAAGTAAAAGGAGATCTTTATCCTGGCACAGCTGAAGACAAGCATACTCTTTTAGAGCAACTTGCAGACATGACTGCACAGCAAAATGAATTAGCAAGACGCTTGAAAGAGGCTGGTCTTGAAAAAGAAGTAGAAGATATTGTTGGAAAACCGAGTGATGGTTCTCTCTATGCTGTTGATACAGATGATCTTGGTGCATTGTCATTTTCTGCTCGATCTGTGACTAGACAGTTTCGTACTGCTTTAGAGCTTATGGTAAAGGCTATGGCTGCTTCTGGAGAAACAAGAGAGCAATTAATGGAAGATGCTAAGTCAGCCATTATGGGTGCAGAACAAGCAGCAAATGATGTGGAGCAATTGGCGGCTGAAATGGAAAAGAAGGCTGATGAAATACAAGGTAGAGCAGCACAGCCTATTAGTGTTGAGGAATCAATAAAATACGATTGGAAGCGTAAGCCCATTTATATCTCATTTGGTGAACCTGGAGATGTATTTCAGCGTTTGGATAGAGTATGGAATGATATTTCTTTTGGTTCGAAAAGAGATAAAGATGGCAATCCAATCGGCTATTCTCGATTTTCACCTTATGCTACAGCTCGTGGTGGAAATGATGTATCCGTTGGATATCGAGTACCAGAGTACGCATATAAAACAGAAACAGCATTTATCAATTGGTGTGAAAGTGTTGGATTAGGAGATGGAGTATCTTTAGAAGTCACATCCCTTATGACCAAACCAGGTCAAAGCTCTATGCATTAATGAAACATGTACAAGCCTGCGTTATTCCAGACTTTTCCTTGTTTTAGGAATTTACGCAGAGCTTTTGTCGCTTCAAATTCAGAAACTCCTGCGTACTCTGCTATTTGGTATACTGTGAAGTATCGACCTTTTGGCACATTATTGTAGTTTCCACGCATACTAAATCCACCAATTTTGGATTTCGCAAATCCAACAGCAAGTACAGCCCCAATAACGATTACAGAATTTTTCATAAAGACCTCACAAATTCGTTTAGGTCTATAATAGCATATCTACTCTGTAAAACTTTCTACTTCATTGAAATATCTTGTCAGATTTTCAATTGTTAACTCGTTTCTGGATAGTCTTGGATAAAATGGGGTCCATACTTTTTCTTTTTTGTCATAAGACCACTGGTGATTTATATGACCAAAGTGGGTGTCTTTGAGTTGGGATATAATTACTTTGTTACCTTTGCTTGTGAAGAAAGTTAATATGGTCTCCATGATTGTTCCTATATATTTGAATGTTTCAATTAGATATATATAATATATGAGTATTTTCTGCAAAGTTTTTTTGCTATTATATATAGGAATAGATTTTTGGAGAAAAAATGCAACAAGGAAGCTCAGCTAGATTGGTTATTGACTCTGTTAAATATTTAGAAAAAGTAGAGCAACTGAACAAAGGGACTACTTTTTTCGAGTTGAGAGATCAAATTACAAAAGATTGGATAGATATATTAAAGTTTTTATCCAAAGGTCGAAACTTTGAAAACGTTTATGCAGGCATCCATAGGATTATGCAGGCAAATCCCAAAATGCAGGTAATTCCGTATCCTCTTACACATGTCAAAAGAACTGTTAATGGAAAGGAAAAATTGATTAGGGCTCCAAGAGTTGTAGACTTATCAGGAAAAAAATTCAAATTATATTATGCAATGAGTTTGAACAGAGCGGACACACCTATGAATCCAATGGAGGAGTATGTTTTAGAGCTTTCCCTAGATCAAGTCAGAATGAATATTGTAAATCCAAAAGATTTTGATTTTCTTAGAGCATTTACAACAGGTGCAGCTGTAGGAAGAATATCGAACGATGAGTTTTTGTTTCAAATAACTTTGAAGAACATGAGTCCAAATCTTATGTTTAAAGCTGTATTTTTCTTAGGTAGGATGGGTTTTCATAATAAGACTTTGAGAGATATAAAATCAAATGTCACGCACGAGTTAATACATGTTCTCGATCCAAGAAGAAACAGAAGTAGAAAAACATACAACATCAAAAATTCTAAAGCATACACAGATCACATTATAGAAAGAGCCTCTAAGCTGCAAGATGCATTTGGTGAAAAGTTTGAAGCATTGAGAAGAGATATTGAAAAAGGGAATATGTCGAGTGTTGTCGCTGAGAAGAAAGAGTTTGAGAAAAACCCAAAAGTTATCATCGAAGGTTTTCGTTATCCAAAAGCAAAATATGAGTACGTTGATGAGTACATAAAAGAAAATGTCGATGCTCAATGGGGTTCAACTTTAACAAGTAGAATTCGCTTCGCTCCTGGCTTGTATCACTATGCGATTAAGGCTGTAGATAAGTTCTTTAAAAGAGCTGAGTGGGATAAGATACCTTTATTCTTGGATAAAGTTGTAGCTAAAATACGTGCATTGAAAGATGAAAACATTAACGATTATTATGTCCAGAAAATGCAGTACACAACAAATCAAGGATATTATATCGATGCAATCCTTAGAGGAACAAGCATTGTTGGTTTGTACCCAGATTTCAATACAACGATTGCTACACATCTAGAAATTTTTAACTTATTCTTCAAGAGATTGAATGAGGAAGCTTTTTATGACTAATGGTATTTTGACAATAGGTGGATTATTGGCTCTTGTTGGGGCAAAGTCTAGATTAGGTTCTGGTATTCGTCTTGAGCAGAGTATATACATTGGTAATAGAATACCTTTGGTACATGTGAATGAGTTAATTGAAGAACAAGAAGAAGTTTTGTCTGTCATTGATAAATTTGTCGATTACTTTTTATCTAGTTTATCTAGCGACAAGTACAGATTTGTAGGTGGATCAGAAGTTTCTGATGCTGATAAAAGGTTTATAGATGATTGGACAAATCAATGGAAATCTTATCCTTTCAAGATTTACAGTCAAATGAATGATGGAGAATTATTGGGTTCATTGGTTCTAACTGACAACTACATAGATGTAGAATACTACATTTACCTTGAGGATGGATCGCCTAATGGTTCTGAGAATTTTCATTTATTAAGATTATTTACTGAGCATGTTTTTACCGAAATAATGAAAGAAG
>Ga0255766_10002731_pt1 | contig 15621 bp, 22 predicted proteins | sample 071ome_23_FD_179966 | JGI IMG/M metagenome (GOLD analysis project Ga0255766, IMG submission 179966) | Coastal salt marsh microbial communities from the Groves Creek Marsh, Skidaway Island, Georgia - 071403BT metaG (version 2) | ecosystem: Environmental > Aquatic > Marine > Intertidal zone >... | reverse complement strand
CTCAGCATACTCTTCTAGAAAAGTATTAAAGTCTAGACCATTACTATCAAGTAACTCAGCAACTTCTTCTGCTGACTCCTCGCCTGTAACTTCAATATATTCATCATCTTCTGATGATTCTTCTGTATTACTCTGGCCTAGTCTGCTCTCTAGTTGAGAATAGGCTTTCGCCATATCCTCTACTGTTTTAAATTTCTCAGGGAGCCACTCAGGACGGTCTACATCCTGAGGGTCTAGCTCCTTGTTCAACATTTCTTGAACATGTTCCTGAGATTCAGGCTCTGGTTCCTGATAAGTATTAACACTATCTACCATATTATTCCTCTACGGCTGCTTTAGCGAGTTGTGGTGCAGCACTCTGTGCCATACCCATCGCTCCCTGTTCTAACATTTGTTGCTGTTGCATTTGTTGTGCCATCATCTGTTCTTGTGCTTTTTGCTGTTCTGATTTAATCAGACCAGATGTATCTATGCCAAGAGATGCGGCAAGACGGTCAATGTAATCTCCTAAATTCATCTCATTTGCAATAACTTCTGGGCCTAGTGGCTGAAGATACTGTAGGAATGTTGCGAGTTTATTTAGGTCTTGACCTCTACCTAGTGCCTCGATACCAGTAACAACAGTAGGTTTAACACTGTCCTTAGGCATACGTGGCATCTTACCCTGTTTGGTAAGTGTCTCCAAGAGAAGATTGATAAGTGGTAATTGAAATTCTTGAGATAGAATTGAGTACACACCACCAAGGGCAGTCTCCAATTCCTGTGCCATGAACCGAATTTCTTCGGCAGTAACACGTTCAGCGGTACGCTGTACAGACGAATTTAACAGAAAGGCTGCTGAAAGCCTATCGTTAATCATACGCATCGTCTCCAGAGATACTCGGAAATCACCTGCTTTCTGTACTTGTAGAGTTGAAACGTCATTAGCATCCCCGTTTAGGAACGCCCCGTTAGGAGCCTTGGCTAAGTCTCTACTTTTGGTTGAACCATTTGGACGTACTAGGAATAGTACTTTGGCAGATGCTGCGCTGCCTTGTACGATAGCCTGAGTTAGTGCCTCTAGACTACGGAGGTCTCCAATGTATTCCTCAATGAATCCCCTACCATAGTCTTCGCCATCAATACGTATAAAACGTAATGGAATGAAGGGGCTATTGTCTTTCTTGAATGTACCACGTGACTTAGGAACTTCTATTCCTGCTACTTCCTGTCGTACTTCAAACCCCTTAGACGTTGCTTTTACATGCGTGTATAAATCATAATTCCTTACTGGTGTATCACTAGGAGGTATAATAGCCTTGACTTCCTCAGGAAGCATTAGGGGTGATACGCTTTCCTTAGTGATGATTTCCAGTAGGTTGCCCATCGCATCACGCTTAATGCAATAGCGGTCAGGTCTAAATACTTTCATGCCGCCTTCTTTAGGCATGTACACAAGCGCATTACCTGTTACGATAAGCAGCTTGAGTGCCTCGAAGACAGGGACACGAATAGCCTTGCTTTCAATTTCCTGCATTGCCGCACGTTCAATACGTGCTAGCCCCTCCTCAACCTGTCCACGATTTTCACCTGCTATAGCTTGCAGATCAAAGTCATCAATCGTAAGACGGAAGAAGGGACTATTAGGGGGCAGCAGAGCAAGAAGCAATTTAGACGCAAGGTTGTTTACACCCCTTGCTCCAATGCCTTGATACGGTGTAGCATAGATGGTTGACCCACTATGTCCTTCGTCTGGCAGAAGAGTAGGGATAGTTAGCTTTGCTGCTTCACGTCCACGTTCGAGGAACGTATCACGCTCACTCTCTAGTTGACTGTAGCGTTTTGCTACTGTTCCTACATCTTGTTCCATGTAATTATCCTATCGGAATGTTCAATCCTGATTTACCAGAACCGCCTACATTTGCTGCGGCTTTCTGGGCTATGAGTGCTCTCTTGCCCCTCTGTCGGCGTTTCTTAACAATACCCGCAGTCTGTATATCTGTCTGTAATTCCTCATCCTGTTCTTTCGGCGCTCCTGTACGTGCTGCGGATGCCTTAGGAACCTTAGGTGAAACAACACTGGCCACAGCCTTGCCTACATCTTCAGCTACATCTACTATAGCACCTGGAACTTTCGCTGCTGTTTTAACAATAGTCTTAGGTATTTTTAATACTGTCTTAGCTATTGGTGAGACTTCTTTAACCACAGCTTTTGGGGCTGCTGCTACAATCTTAGGTATAGACAGGGCAACTCTAGCTATTGGGCTAATTGGTTTTGCTACTGTTTTTACTACTTTTTTAGCAGTTTTCTTTATTCTTCTTTTTACTTTTTTCCAAAATCCCATACTACTAACTGCCTCTTGGTATCTGTAAACCAGAGGCTGCACTACTTACTTGTGCTGACATCCGATCTAGTAGTTCTGTTCTAAGAGCCTTCCTACCTTTCTTTACCTTTCCTAATGCATCATCAGCCAGTTCTAAGTCTGGTGTTTTAGTAATAGCAGTAATAGCACGTGCAGGAAGAGGCAGAGGCTTGGGCATCTTTGGACTTAATAATCCACCCATATTTATTCATCCTCGAAATCTTGTCCTTGTAGTTCTACAAGTTTAGTTATAATTGATTGTTGCCCCCTAAGGAAAGCTAATTCCTCAGGGGTAACTTGTGAAAGCGGAAGCTTGTTAGGATATAGGTTGCGTAGGTGGTTGAGCAATCCATCTGTTATATTAAAATCGTTTCCTAGTACTCTCATAGTGAACAAACTTTCGCTAATGTTGTAACTTTAGATTTCACAGATGCCAGCAGTACAGGCTAATTCCTGAGAAGATGTTGTATTATCATATACTTCTGTATACTCAGAGAAGTCTAGTACAGGCATCTTTTCTTTTAGTTCAGTATACTGTTCCTGCGTGATTTCTTCATAGGGAGCTTGAGCATAAGTATGGTTATCATCCTCACGAGGGAGGAAGGATACACCACACACCTCGTCCCAGTGTTTCCATACCCAGGCACCTACCTCTGCCCACTCGTCATCACCAACGTAGATAGTTACTGATGGGTTGTGGTCAGTCCAGTACTTGCGGTATGTCAACCATAGTTCAAGATGTTCAATAGCTGAGACATCGTGACGTGTCAGACTATTATCAGCAGAGGCCATAGGGAAGCTGAAGACTACGTTCTGTGGATTGTAGACATCTACTTCACATGGTACTCCACGCTCTTTCATCCAGTCAGCAAGGGGGTCTTTAACATCAGCCCTTACTCTACGGACATAGTGTTTAGCATATCGAGGATGGATGCCACTACCACTATTAACAAGCTGTGACACAGTACCACTAGGTTTAATTGTAGTGATAGCCTTCGATGCTGGTATGCCTAGCTTATCGGCCCACTCTTTATTAACCTTACGGGTAATGTCACGTAGCTGTTCTAGTGTAGTAGATAGTACACTCTTCTCATACTCTCCCTGTCCTGACATAATCTTATGGTCAAAGATACCAGTGAGGGATACACCTAGTAGCCGTTCCTCCTCGGAGTTCTTCTTCCATTTCGGTGACAGATATTTGAAGTCCACAAGGGCTGATTGAATCGTCCCAATGATAGTTGCGATTTCAACTTTCCTCTTGAGGTCTTCTGTTCCGTCTGTTTCTCTGATGATAACTTCTGAGAGGTTGCAGAACTGTTTACTTCTGAGGCTGATTTCTCCGCAGGGGTTGGTTCCAAAGTCATCTCTAACTTCTCTTCCAATAGCTTCTGCCTTAGTCTTCGCCGCCTCACGGTTAAAGATGCCCCTCTCACCTGACTTAGATTCATAGATTGCTGACCACTCACGTAGGAAGCTACCCATGTCTGGCCGTTCTGTAAAGGAGATAGAGTTATTAGCGTAACTACGATTGACCTGTTCGTTCCACCAGTTGCCCATCTTAGCGTGACGCATACGGTCATCATTAAGATCAGACAGACTAATCATGGCAGACCTACGTACACCACCTACAACAACTGCTGCTGCTACCTGACACATAAGGTCATGGCACTCAAGGCTAGTAAGCTTACGTCCAGCAGCCTTCTTAAAGATACCGATAGTAAACTTGAACAAGTTCTCAAGAGGTTCAGCACCTGACGCACGTCCACCAAATGTCTTAAGTCTAGCACCAGCCGGACGAACCTTAGATACATCCCAGCTTGGTATCTCACCAGCATAGAGACGAGAGATGATTTGACGTAATGCCTTTGCCCAACCTTCCTTACTATCTGCAACTTGTATTACTTCATCAGTAGGATGTATGTCTGCTGGTACTTCAGGCAGCTTACTAACGAACTGTTGCTCGACAGAGAAGCCTACACCAGTGCCACACATTAGTACAAGTAAGGCCTCGTCAAAGCTTTTAGGATCATCGACAGCAAGAAAGCTACAATTATAAGCCGCAACATGGTTCCTATCTAGTGCCTCCCCTGCTGTCATAATGGTACGCATTGAGGGGACAACCTCAAGATCGTAGATAGCAGCCTTAACATCCTGCCTATTCGAGAGGGCAGGGAACTTACCTGTCATGTAGTTCCACCAACGGTCTACAGTTTCGTCCCATGTCTCTCTACGTTCTTTATCTTCTAGCCATCGAGCATAACGACTAGCATGGATATAGGACTGATAGGCATCCATTATCTGTCGTCTCCCTCTCCCTTAATAGTTCCCTTATCTCGACGCTTTGCCAACTTCTCTAGGTTCTTCTCGGCAATAGTTTGCAGTGATAGGTTACATCCCTTTGCAAGGGCAGCCAGCATCCAGAGTACATCACCCATCTCTGTCTCAATCTTTTCTCTCTGGTCATCCAGCTTGATGTCATCCCGTATCATCTTAGCAATCTTACCAGCTACCTCACCAGCTTCCTCTACCAGCCCCAAGGCAGGATATGTTATAGCATGTGTGGTATTGTATATAGCAGTCTTCATTGCTTCTATCTGGTAGTCGTATAAGTTCATTACTCAGTTCTCCATTAGGGCTTCCCAACTATGTGGGAATAGTATGTGACAGTAAGTACCGATCTGACTTGCTATCTCTTGGGTTTCTAATTGTGTATGTGGATCGGTGCGTTGCTTGACTACTCTAGCAAACGCCATAAGGCTACCTGACCAGTACCACTCAGTCATCATGTTCTGTGGTAGTATCATCCTAGCCATCTCTGGGGCTATCCCCAGTCGTATCATCTTCTCATAGTTTTCTTTCGCCAGCGTAACCACTTCTTCAAGAAAGGACGAAGGAAAGTACTGCGACGCAGCCTCTCCACTACTACCCTGCTTGCTGTCTTCTGGCTTGGACCGCCAAGATAACGGGGTATAGAACTCTGGCTCATCGTCTACGTATCTCCTTGATACCTCGTTCCAAGTTAATCCTACTTGGTGTTTAACTAATTGACGAGCCACAAACAGAGGAGCCTGTATGCGAAACTGTACGAAGCAGTGTGCAAAGGGGGTCCAGTGCTGGTGCCTTGCTAGGTAGTTAATTAATTTCTGGTCTTTGTTAGGGACACCACCCCCATCATCGAAGTTACTCTCTTTACTAAAGGATACCCTGGCAGCATTAACCACTGTCATATCACTACCCATGTGGTCAACACATTCTACTCTCACCAGTGTACTCCCTTAGTCTTCTCCATCAACTCAACCATCTTATTCAGATACCAGATAGCTTTCTTAGCATCCTCGATTGGCTTACCCTTCTTGAACAAGCGGGAGCCAGTGTACTTAATCACGTTACCGTGACAGTAACTAATGGCATCCCACTCACCTAGTACATCTACTATGTAGTCAATGGTTTCAATGTTACCCTCAGAGTAGTGAGGAGGACTATTAATCATATCAGTCTTTACGGCTTCCATAGTTTAACCTCACATGTATCAGTATCATATTCACCATTGCGTAGTATGCGTGCAAGCCTAGCGTTCTCTATCGCAACAGCTTCCGATAAGCCCTTACTAGCAAACGCTTCAACCACTGTACTCCACGAACAGTCAGCATCCAGCAGCTTCTTAGCAGTGACCATACCAATCTTAGGACACCCCGAATAGTTGTCCGTATTATCTCCAGCCAAAGTCTGAGCGTAGAACTGGTAGTCAGCCTGTTCCAGAGATTGTTCCACAACCTCCCCACCCAGCCAGTGCTTCGCTGGTACAGTGAGTAAGTCCTTATCTTCAGACCATATAATAGTATCCGTATTCGCAGTCCCCAGTATCCCCAAGACATCATCAGCCTCAAGCCTCCTGTAAATTATAGTATTGTATTTATCTTTCAAATACTCCCTTGCCCAATGCAGTAGCATAGGCTTCCGTGTATTTGTACGATTTGCTTTGTAGTAGGGTGCAAGTTCTTTACGATAGTTCTCCTTATCTGAGAGAGCAATGATGCAGTCCTGCACAGGAGCTTCATCTACTAGGTTGGAAATAAAAGTATCCAATCGTAGAGCAACCTCAGGCTCATAGGCATGTAAGGTCCATAGACCATCACCCCAGTCAATGGGTGTCTCACTTCCTGCTGCTGCCTTGTATGCTACAATGTCTCCATCAATTAGCAAAATCGTCATCGTCTCTCCCCCTCCGTTCTAACCGTTCTAACATACGCATAGTCTCTTTCTCTTGTTCGAGAGTAACTATGTTTATACCTGTCTTAACCTGAAGCCAGTCAAGGTATGACTCGACAACCCACTTGATGCAGAGACAAAGGCTGACACCAAAGAAGCTGGCTGTGAGTACTAGCTTGAAAAAGAAATCAAAGTCCATGCTGAATACATTCCTTTGCCTGCCCTATGGACATCTTGAACCACTCACCCCTACGCTCTGCTACTTTCTCAGCAGCCTTGTGAGCTAGTGCCTCTGACTTACGCCTATCTTTAGTGTCAACAGCATACACAACTTTGTAATCTCGAAAGGGACTACTAGTCTGATAACCATTGCACCTATCTTCTGCGTCCACAGCCATGCCAATCTTCACCCAGTCAGGCCAAGAAGGATTGATTATGATATATACCTGACCTTCGTTACTACGTTCATAGTTCTGAAGACTAGAGAAGGCAGCATCGTCAAAAGATTGGTAACGTCCTGGTTTATACAGTGGATGTGAATGTGGTACATACTTACCATTAACGTACATACGCTTGTCGTTGCTAATTTGGCGGCACTCTCTACATCTACTATCTAAATTATCATGCCTAGCAGGAACTTCATAGAAGTCTTTGATAGGTTTATCTGTTGAACAGCGTGGGCAATATTTAGTGTGTGTCTGCCCAGTTGTTTCCGTACTTGTACTCACTATCGAGTTGGCATCTGAAGTTGAAATGCTCTTGGACTTCTCGCATACACTGTTGAATAAGTCTGCCTGCTTCATCCTCTTGTCCCTTCCTTACTACTAGCTGTACTTCATCATGGATGAACGCTACAATCTGTGCGTCCAAGTTTGCTTTCTTGATAGCACGTGATATGAACACGTACCATGTCTTACAGATTATAGCACCAGCACTCTGTAGTAGAGTGTTCAGCGCAGCATGACTATGCCTGATGGGAATGATGCGGCCATCTAATCCCTTAACCCAGCCACGGTCCTGTGCTGCCTTAGAGACAGCATCCTTCAGGTACTTGAGGGCAGGTAGTTTAGTCAGGAACTTCTTCTTGATTGCCTTACCTTCCTTCGCACCCTTACCAATAATCTTACCAGTCTTCTCGTCACCACTACCATACAGAAATCCATAGATAAATGTCTTGGCATTGTTACGAGTAGGTAGACCAGCAGCCTCTTGGTTCTTGGTGTGGATGTCACCATTGACTACTTCATTAGCATAACTCCCAGAGTCATAAGCGGCCATGTAATGAGCAAGACAACGCAACTCCAGACCAGAAGCATCAGCACCGAGAAGAGAATAAGAGGGAGGAGCAATGAATAGTTCACGACATTCCTTACCATACACAGCACCCACAGAGGGGACTTGCGCCAGATTAGGATGGCTGTGCGTACACCTAGACGTGACTGCACCCATGTGATTAACGCTTCCATGTAGCTTACCATTGCTTTCCATCTTGAGCCATGCCTGATTACCAGTAGCAATCTGCCCTATACGTTTGTTGAGTAGTAGGTACTCACTGAGCATCTCTGCCTCAGGCATTTCAATAGAGGACAGAACATTCTCATCTACCTTTGGCTCACCTGTATCAGTGAAGTCTTTAGGTTTCCACCCCCTACTCATTAGACGTGTAGCAATCTGCTGCCGTGATGCAGGATTAAATGGGATAGTCTTAGTCTTGGTCTTGAGTTCTACTATCGTAGGCTCAAATGTTTCCTGCAACTCAGCCTCAATGTCAGCCTTGCGTTGAGCAAGTGTAGTATAGAGAGACTGTGCTGCCTTGGTATTGAATGGAAACCCATAGTCTCTCTGCTTTATAAGCAGCCTATGTAGTTCCGCTTCAAGATCAAGTGCCTCCTGACTAAACTTTTTAGATACTATCTTCTCATAGAGTTTCTTTGTAACCAGTGTATCTTGGATACAGTAGTCAAGCATGTCCTCAGAATACTCTGCAAAGTTATCTATGCTGTCAGAGAATGAACCTTTTAATTCACCTAACCTATAACCCCAGGCCTTCAGGCTGTGACGCCCAATCAACTTGGTAGGGAACTCTCCCCGTTTGTGTAGCTTGAAGTCAATCTCTTTGACATCAGGCCAGATGGTTCGTGAATATACCAACGTGTCTATGACTTCACCCTTATAGGTGTAGTCGTATAGTTTCTCCAGCACACGTAAGTCATAGTCATAGACATTGTGACCAATCAGAGTTGTCGCATTGTCCATAAAGTCTAGGGCTTCTTGTGTCTGGGTTGGGTCAAAGGTGTGTACTACATTAGTATCAACATCCCTGAACACGTGACACCATACCTGTGTTACATCATCAAGTAAGTTGTCTGCTTCTATGTCCCATATATATTTCATACCGTGTCTCCGCACTGGTTAAAAGTCTATAGTCTCTTCCTCTTCTTGGAAGTGAGTCTCAGTCATTCGTCCTGTCTCTGTATTATATTCTAGTGAACAGCATAGTCCTGTCTCGCCTGACCATCTGTTCTTTAGTACTCTGACCTGACTGATGTGTGGGTTCTCTTTGTCTTGTTGGTTCCTTTCTAATCCTATTACGATGTCACTCAGTTGTCCGATAGCAGCACTACCACGCAACTGTGCGATGCTAGTCTGTGCCCCATCCTCGTGGCCCTTGTCACCAGAGGGACGCTTGAGGTGTGAGATAAGTACAAGACCACAGTTCAACTCTTCAACCAGGGCACGAAGCCTAGTCATAGTATTGTCTATTAGTCTACGTTCATCCCCTCCCTCTAGACCGCTAACAACAATGCTAATATGGTCAAGGACAATATAGGAACAGCCGCATCCATGAACCAAGTAGCGTATCTTGGAGAGTAGGTTGTCACTATCAGTAGAACCCCAATGGTCATATAGATAAACAAGGCCAGACCCAACGGTAGCGTCGAAGGCACGTCTTAACTCCTCTTGTGGTACATCATCACCCCTGAGGTGTAGAGGCTTGTTCATTTCAATAGACATGAGACCCAGTGCAGTGCGCTTTGTTGACTCCTCTAACGCAATGTACCCTAGTGTATGTCCATGTCTGATAAAGTTGTGTGCCAACTCTCTAGCTAGCTGAGACTTACCTATCCCAGAGCCAGCAGTTAGTGTGACAATCTCACCCTTACGACAGCCTCCAGTTTTTTCCTGCAACCCAACGTAGGGATAGGCAACTGAAACCTTGTCATCGTTAGTGATGATAGTGTCCCACATCTCTACGCCAGCAACAATACCATCAGGCCTAAAGGTTCTAGCTTCCCATACTGCATCAACCAATTCCTTGACCCGTCGATTGACGAGCATCTCATTGGCATCCTTCAGTGGTAGTGTGGCTATCCTACACTTGTTAGGTGGTAGGACAGAGGCACACTCCTTAGCTGCCTTCTGACCCTGTTCATCACTGTCGAACATAAGGACTACATACTCATACTTAGATAGCCACTCGATAGATTTACCGATAGCTTTCTTAGCAGACGTACAGCCTGAGGGCAGGGAACAGACAGGCCACTTGTTATCCATAGCCTGTGACAGAGACAGGGCATCAAGCTCACCCTCAACTATGGTGATGAACTTACCATGTCTACCATCCCTCCATAGATGCTCACCATACAGGCCAACATCCTTGAGTGTACCCACAACAGAGAAGTCCTTGTTAGCGAAGCGTATCTTCTGCGCCTTCAAGTCACCTGCCCTGTTGCGATAGTTGGCAACCTGTACCTTCTGTCCCTTGTATGTGGAGACACCATACCCCCACAACTCACAAGTCTTCTGGGTAATGCCACGCTTATTTAGTTCCTTGTATTCTAAATCTAGGAACACACTGTCTACAGTTTCTAACATAGCTACCGCCTCAGTCTGTTTGTCAGCAGGGGTAAGGGTTTCACATGAGAAGCACCAGTGATTACCATTGCTATAGAGAGCGTTGGCATCACTGCTGCCACAGTGAGGACAGGGTTCATGTCGTATGAACTCAGCCTCTTCATTCATCATCTTCAAACCACAGGGCTTTTGTTGCCTCCTCGAATATGTCCACAACCTTGGCTAGTTCGTCAGCTATCGTAGATAGTACCTCATTGGGATACTTCTCCTTGTCAGCTACCATCCTATAAGCCATAGTCTGATAGTCAACAAAGTCTGCTACCTCACACTCGTCAACGTAGACAGAGACACGAACACCCTCGGCGTTCAGTTCTACATTTACATCAACCTCAGATACAATCTCCTCACTGATGTCTATGATGCTCATGCTGCCTCCATCTCATCTATTTCTTTATCTAGTATTTTATTTTGTTCTTCCTCTTGTACAGAGAGAGATAAGTCACGCCACAAACTATCTAAATCTTTATCAGAAATATGCTCTAAAAATTCTAATAGTATATCTCCCTTAGTCCAGCCTTGTTTCATAACTCTTGTAACAAAGTCTTCTTTAATACACCGTTCCCTACATTCATTAAGATAGTTCAAGGCACTCTGTTCACTGCCGTCTGATATGTCACCCATCTAACCACTCCTCAGGTATAGTTGCTTCTGCCCATACAAAACCATTACGGTCTGCCCATTCTGCACAGGTCATCTTAGACCCATCCTTCCTCTTCTTGGCACCCTGTATTGTAGACGCAGCGTTCTGGAATACAAACCGAATGTCCAACTCTGGATGCTGTGCCTTAACAGCCTTCATCTTTCGTTGTGCATCCTGTCTGAAGTATCCCTTCAGTTCTACATACATAGTACCAAGCAAGAGGTCAGGAATATAGAAGCGTTCCACAGTATATGATACCTTGTCTGGTTCATACTGATATGAAACGCCTCTATCTTTTAAGTCACCAATGACCCTTTCCTCAAAAGTCCCCTTCGGCATCGTCAACTAACTCATCCTGAAAGACATCTGAGTTATCATCCTTGCGAATAGCAGAGGTTACAAACCCATCCTCTTCATCGAAGATAGACGAGGTAGTGTTACCATATTCAACAAGGTTAATAATCTGCACAGCCTTCAGGCGTAGCGTGACACCTACCTGTTTAGTGGACTGCATCATGTATGGTACAGGTTCAACAGCTACCTTAACTAGTGATCCATTACCTATTAACTGAGAGCCATCAAGAGGAGTACGCTTTGCATCTACTACTGCTGGCTTCTGTTCATACACTCGTCCATCACGAGACTTGATACGTGCCTTCATCTTAGTCTTGAACAGGACATTGCCTGTTGGATTACCAGTCTCATCAGTCTCATCTTCAAACGGTGTACGTGTGGACAGGACATTCTTAAGTTTAGGTTGTTCCTTGACAACTTCTGCTAACTTAGCTTGCGCCATGTTCTCAAGTTGTTCACACACTTCTGCTGCTTCTGTCTCAGGTACAACTACCTGAATACTATACTCACCCTCTGGGACATAACGTGTGTCTGGTTCAAACACTTTAGCCCATAGTGCATTGCCTTTTATCACGAGCATATATTCTTCTCCTATCGCCTCGTTGTGATAATGCTTAGATGTAACTTTAGAAACCTACGCAAAGAAATAATCTGATTTCAATACGTTAGCTAAATCTAAGTTACCCTTGCTTGGTGGGACAGGTACATCCTCTGTCCTCAGGGTTCTCATTGCATGTTGTCTCAACTCTTCCAAGACATCATGCTGTTCATACATTTTTACAAACTCCTCTCTTAAAATGTCTGACATCTGTACCATGTTAGACGAGTGTGTGCCATAGCTATCGTGTACCATAGCAAAGTCTTCTATCCCTACCTGTGTACACTTGTTGATAGTCTTGGTCATAGCTGCTGCATCTAACGAGTGGATAAAGTTAGGACTACTACCTAGTGCAGTTCGCTTTCGATTAACAGTATCGTCCTTCTCCTTTGGAAATGATAGTGACACAACGTCACCAGATATATGGGTCTTGATACGCTTCTGTTCTAACTCATAGTACTGTTGTAGCACTAGCCATCCTGTTGGTGTTACCCACTCCATGTGTTTCTTGTGGGCTGCATAGATGTTTGCCACGTCTTTGACATAGTCCATAACCTGCCTTGCGGATTGAATGACACCAGAAATGGACTCCCATACATGACCTGACAGGTATGATGCAGCCTCGAACAGGTCATCACCAAACGGATTGAGTGCCCCCTCTTTTATCTTATCCCATATCGCATCCTCTATGTATGTTCTACATGCATGTCGAGTACCAGAGTAGGGCACTATCATAACAGGACGCTTCGCTATCTTCCTGTCTATACCAAAGGCTAGACACTTCCTAGCTATCTCACTGTCGTCCTGTTGTACACGCCTGAGTGTCTCCTCTGCTACCTGAGTGTATATATCCTGAGGTAGTTCAGATGGTATCAGGTTAGTAGCATAGCCTCCCCTCTCGTCCCTGAGTATAGCTGATAGATGTTGCAGTCCGTTGCAGCTACCATCAGCAGAGACAGGCAGTCGTGTCTCAAATCCCCAGCCCTGCTTGTTGAGTGCTGACATCTCGTGACACCATGCAAGAAACTGAAATGGTTTGTCTGCCTCAAGCCATGCCTGATTATCATACGGGTTCTCGACAATACGGTGTGCCTCATCAGAGTAGTTCCAGGCCCACTGTTCCCTGTCATTCAGGGTTATCTTGTCGTTGCCATACAGATTAGCACCATGAATACACAGCCAACGTGCATCATCCCAGTTGTTGATGGCCATTGGATAACCAAACTCTAGCATAGCCTTAGACCAGTCGGCAGACTGAGGAGAGAGAAAGGTGCTGCTTGCATACTTACGTGAGCGGAAGTCATTCTGCCACACGTAGTAGAACCTATCATACTTAGCAAACTGTTCTGCTACCTGTAGGGTACGCTCTACCTGTATGCGTTTGCTCACGCTGCGATTGTTCTCGGAGTAGATAAGATTACGCTTGCGTGACCAGTTGCGAAACTCCACTCTCTCATCCTCAGTCATCTCCTCCTTATCCTTGTCGAAAGGATAGGGTGGTAGTGGTATGTCATCCTTGGCAGGTAGCTTACCCCATGACTGTCCATTGTCCCACAGGTTACGAATAACCTCAAGGATTTTGGTATTGATACGCCACTCAGTTTCTTGCAAGGCGTTCAGACAGGAGTACTCTTCCGTTAGGTCTTGTCTCTCCAGTCTCTTAAGATGTTTCTTCAAACTCATTTGCGCCTCACTATTGGTAGCTCATCTATCGCATGTCCATGATACCCACCACCACGTACACTATCCCATTGCTTGGGTAGTATGACACATGGTAGGTAGCGTGGCCTCGATGTTTCTATGTATGTATTGAAGGCGTTGATCCATTCAATAGTGCCCTCAGTAGGTTTGACATAGGTAGTCCTACGCTTACGCTCTGTCTGTTGCATATCTAGTTTAACTATACCTGTGGTTTGTATGATGATGTCAACCATCTTGAAACCAATATGCACTCGCTCTGCCTTCTCCCATTCTGTGTTCTGATAGCCGTCCTTGTTCATCTTGTGTGTCAGGCCGTAGCGTCTAGCACCATAGGCCTTCTTCATAGCTTCACGTATTACGTTGTTGGCGACACTCCCTTCAGCCTGTAGCCACCTGTCTAGCCTGTCCTGCATCTCGATGTTAGCTCCTATGTTACGAGCTACATACAGCAGTGTGTTCTTTCTACTAAGACTATCGACTAGAGATACTAGTGACAGGTATGATAGTTGTTCTACATCCATATGATTGAGACGTTTCCATGCTAGGTCTCTGGATTTATTTGTCGGGTTATCTAGCCACTCCCTTATACCATTGCTTACATCGTCTACAAGGCGGGCTATGATAGCTCTACCATGTACCGTGTGTGATTCCCTACCAGACTGGATTGACCTATCCCTCGCCTTCCTAAAGCGTTTTATACCACCTGTTAGCATGTCACACTCTAGCTCAAGTTGATGGTCAATTAGGTCTTGGTCAGTTTCTAAAGTTACAACCAAGATAGGACCCCCTTTCACATTATATATAACTTATAGTTATAGATAGTTAAAGATTACTCCTATGCTCAGGACCAGTACAGTTCCTAGCATGACTACTAGTTGTATACCAATTACATTCTCGTAGTCTCTGTCTAGAAACATAACACCAATCATGGCTAGTATACATATCACTCCTAGTGCTAACATTCCTCACCATGATCCTCTAGCATCCTCTGCTGGTGCTTTGTTGTAGTCTCGTACTGCCGTACCTCCTCCTCCCAAGATGTGTCACATGAACCACAGTAACACTCAAAGATGTTATCAATAGCGAACAGCTTCTCTCCATCTGCTGATCCACAGTAGGGACACCTAACAAATCCCATGCTCATGTGCCTTCTCTCTCCTCCCCTATCCTTATCTTTCTCCCATCTATATAGCCATGCTTGTACTTTATATTGTACTGAGGCATGGCCCTGGCATCATACTGATTATCATAATCTAGTAGGTGGTATCCATTGTGGTACCCTATGATGTAGGCATCATCGTACTTATTCCTCGTCATCTCTAGTCCCCATCACCGTATGTAGTTTCTTTAGGCATAACTTAATTCTCCTTTTTTGCTATAACTGTGTTGGGTAAGTCCTCACCTTTTTCAAACGCATCAATCCATTCATTTGCTTTTTCTTTAGTTTTAAACCATGCATGTGCCACCAGTTTATTGTTCGGAAACTTTTTAGTGTATATGCTTACACGGTAAGTAGAATAATTGTTTACCGACTTACGTTTTTGAGGGCGGCTAACCCATGCACTTTTTCTATTGAAATATGGCAGTTTGCGTACACCAACCATCAGTTTTCTCCTTACAGATTGTATTTGTTAGATGGTGTTTCAAACAGACTGAGTATACCACCACGGAGGTGTTTTGGTGTTTCTCCATGAAGCAAAGCCTGCCTTTGCCCCTTTATAATAATTACGATATGCCTGCACTGTGTCCTCGTGCTTGTACTCCTCAGGCATACACTGTGGTGGTGGCTCGAAGCCATCATCATCAATGTTATCTGGTACTACTGATAGTCCATGCAATAAGTCAGCAGACTTGTGTGGTGT
>Ga0255766_10002727_pt1 | contig 15642 bp, 14 predicted proteins | sample 071ome_23_FD_179966 | JGI IMG/M metagenome (GOLD analysis project Ga0255766, IMG submission 179966) | Coastal salt marsh microbial communities from the Groves Creek Marsh, Skidaway Island, Georgia - 071403BT metaG (version 2) | ecosystem: Environmental > Aquatic > Marine > Intertidal zone >... | reverse complement strand
TCTTTCCAAGGATCCATTCTTTCTTCAGGATTTGTGAACGATGTAATAACTGAAATTTTCAAAGCAATCTATCATATTTTATATACTTTACTTTATTATCTTAAAAAGAATTAAAAATTTGCTTTTTAGGGTGTACTAAGCAATTTTTCTATATCTTTTAGCTCAAGCTTAGCTATATTTTCTAGTGAATAATTATTTTTAACTGTTTGTAGTGAATTTTCTATTAAATTTTTGAAATCATGTTGATTTTTATCTAAATTTTTCAATATCTCATTTAAAGAATTTATATCTCTAAAAAGTATTGAATTTTCATTATTTAAAAATTCTTTATGATTTTTGATATCACTAGCAATGACTAAACAACCTGCAGACATTGCCTCCAAAACACTTTTTGGATTACCTTCAAATTTTGATGCTGTTAGGTAGTATTTATAATTTGTTAAAAGTTTTTTCAATTCATTGTTATTTATTATTCCTTTAAATTTAATTTCAACATTTTGTTTTTTTGCTAATTTTGTAATTTCATTTTTTTCAGTGCCCTCGCCAAAAATGTCAATTGTAAAGTCAGTACCACCAAGAGCGCTTACAATTGTTTTATAATTTTTCTGATCTTCAATTCTTCCAACACAAACTATCTTTTTACTATACCTTTCTTCAAATGATTTTAATTTCTTAAAGTTATTCAAAGAAACCCAGTTTTTTCTAATTTCTATTTTGGGACTATTTATTTTTCCAAATTGTTCAATTAGAAAATTTTTATCACACTCACTGGTAACTGTATATAAATCGGCATGTTTTAAACTTTTTTTTGTTATTATTTTGTAAAAAAACTGTTTCGCAATTGATTTATTTTCATTTTTTGAAAATTCATACATGTCATACCCAGTCCTTATAATCAAAGGAATTTTTTTTAGTTTTTTGAATTGATATGAAACCCATGATCCTAATAACTGGTTTTGTATAACTAAATCATAAGATTGACCATGGGTGATTCTTTTCAAGGTTTTAATTATAAAAAAAGATTTCAAAAGGTTAATTATTTTAAACTTAGAAAATTTAATATATTTATATACTGGTATAACTTTAATAAATTCATTGTTTATGAATGTTGAATCATTTTCCTCTCCATAAGTAATAATCGTTAGATTTATTTCAGGGTTAATTTTTTGCCAAAATTTAAAATGATCTAATTCCCTGTCTAATTGACCTGAATCTTTCCATGTATTAAGTGAATATCCAAAAGTAAAGAAATAAATGATGTTCATCTAAATATGATAACTCATATTATTATATGGAATAGATTAAGTTAATTAATAAATTTAAAGCAGTGCTAACAATGGAGCATTTATATACATGAAGGTTGCTATAGGGTCTCAGGTTTTTGATGGTTCCTGGGGTGGAGGAAATTTATTTGTTAAAAATCTGAAAAATTTTTTACTTGAAAACAATACAAAAGTAGTTCACTGTTTAGAAGAACCTGACATCGATATAATTTTAATAACTGAGCCAAGAATTGAATCTCTAAGTTCAACTATTTCATTGTTTGAAGCAAGGCTGTACAAAAGTTTAGTAAATAAAAATGTAAAACTTGTCCATAGAATCAATGAATGTGACGAAAGAAAAAATACAAATTACGTAAATAAAAAAATGATGAAAGTTAGCAAATTCTCTGACTTCACTATCTTTGTAAGCTCTTGGATAAGTGACTTATATAAAAACAAGGGAATTAAATTAAAAGATTCATGTGTAATTTTATCTGGATCAGATACCGAAGTATTTAACAACATAGGCAAACAAACTTGGGATAAAACAACAAAGTTAAAAATTGTAACTCATCACTGGGGGAATAACTGGAACAAAGGTTTTGAAATATATTCATTTATTGATAATTTATTAGAAACCAAAACCTTTTCAAATAAATTTAATTTTACATTTATTGGAAACCTTCCTGATAATTTTGAATTTAAAAATACAAACTATGTTCAACCAAAAAGTGGTCTTCAATTAGCAAATGAATTGAAAAGTAATGACTTATATATTACAGGTTCACTAAATGAACCTTCAGGCAACCATCAAATTGAAGCTTCTCTTTGTGGGTTGCCTGTTTTGTATATTAATAGTGGTGGAATTCCTGAGTATCAACAAAATTACGGTATCGAATTTAACAAAAATAATTTGGAAGAGAAGCTTCAAGAAATATATATAAATTATGATTATTATTTTGAAAGAAATAAACATTTTGATTTCAATTCTAAAGTAATGTGCAAAGAGTATTTTGATGTAATTAAATCAATTTATCAGCCTATAAGTAATAGGAAAAATAAGATTTCTTTTTATATATACAATTTAGTTTGCAGTAAAAAATTGGTTTCTCTAATAAGGTATGTGATTTCAAGGTTAACTTATCAGATGAGAAAAGTTCGTAAATAAGATTAAGGTAGTGTGATTATGTGTGGATTTATTGGATCAGTAACAAATGAAAGAATAAGTGAAAATTTTCTTGAGTCCTGCAATAAAAGAATAGAGTGTAGAGGCCCCGATGAAAAAATTGTTTTAAATAATAAAACATTTGGACGTAATGAACAGTTTCATAATTTTATATTTAATAGGTTGTCAATAATAGACCTGTCTAAGAACGCATCACAACCAATGGTATCGGACCAATTTAATACATTAATAATGTTTAATGGAGAAATATATAATCATAGAGAATTAAGAAAAAATTTGGAAAGTTATAAAGTAAATTTTAAGTCTTCACATTCTGACACCGAAACACTGCTAAATGGGCTTTCTTATTTAGGTTTTGATTTTTTAAATGATGTAAATGGTCAATTTTCTATTTTTTTTCAAAATATAGAAAAAAATGAATACTTTTTAATAAGAGATCGTGCAGGACAAAAGCCACTATATTATAGCTACAGTAATGATCAATTATTTTTTGGGTCAGACTTGAAATCTGTAAGTAATTTATCAAATAATTTTTCTATTAATAATGATCAACTAGTAAATTACCTTAATTTTGGTACAACAATTAATCCCAATACTTTTTTTGAAAATGTTCAAGCTGTTTTGCCAGGGGAATGTATAAAATTTTCTTTTAATAGTGACCAACAAATCATAAAAGATGGTTTCAAGTATTGGGAATTATCTAAATTTTTAGATGAAAAACGTTTCAAGGACGAAGAATTCATTAATTTGTTTGAGGATAGTGTTTGGAAAAGACTTGAAAGTGATGTTCCTATATCTAGTTTTGTTTCTGGAGGATTAGACTCTACTGCTGTAGTTAAAGCATTGAGTAAAAAGAGTAACAACTTAAATACTTTTTCTATGGTTACAGATTCAAAAATTTATGACGAAACAGATTACATGAAACAAGTTGTAGATAAATACAAAACCAATCACTCTATAGAAATTATCAATTCAAGTATAAATTTTGAAGAAATTAAATCTATTGTACTCAGCTTTGATGATATCATTTATGATCCATCTATTATTCCAACTTATATACTGTCTAAAAATATATCTAAAAATTACAAAGTTGCTTTATCTGGGGATGGTGGAGACGAATTATTATCTGGATACGAACATTATAAAAATTTTACATCCAATAAAAATTTTCCTAGTAAGTTTTTAAATGCTTTGTATAGTTTTTATCCAGGGTACTTTGGATCAGGAAACAACATTCTTAAAAATTCATCAGACTGGAAGTCTGCATTTTCATCATACTACTGTGATAGAAAACTTCTTGGGTTATTAAGAATTGATGACTTTGAATCTTTTGAAGAAATCTTTTTAGGAAATAAAGAAAAGAATTGGAAATCATTAATGCTTACAGATCATAAGTTTTTCTTAAATGAAATGATGCTGAAGAAAATAGACAGATCCTCCATGCTTAATTCACTAGAGATAAGGTCTCCATTCTTGGATCATAGGTTGTTCGAATATGTTGCTTCTCACACAAGAACTGATTCAAACTACAAATTTAGTGCAAAAAAAATTATAAAAGATTATTTATCAGAGGATTTTAACAATCAATTTTTAGAGAGAAAAAAAATGGGATTTTCAATAGATATTGTTAACTTAATAGAAAAAAATAAATCTGAGATTTATGAAACTATTTTAGATTCCGAATTAAGTAATCTTTACGATTTAAAATTTATTAACAATTGGTTATTTATTAATACACGATTTAATTCTTTAAGGATATGGAAGTTGTACTGTATTAGTTTGTATCTAAATAGTGATAAATAAAATATTTAAAACTTGATATTAAAATAATTGAACTAATATTTTTGTATGGAAAAAACAATTTTAATAACCGGAATTACCGGACAGGATGGATACTATCTTGCAAAGTCTCTTCTGGAATCTGGTCACAAAGTTCACGGTACGATCAGAAGAACATCGTCAATTAACACTTTTCGAATTGATGAACTAATTTCTAAATATTCTAAGGACGGATTTATTAAGCTACACTACGCTGATTTGACGGATTCTTCATCAATATCCAACTTAATTAGTGCTGTAAAGCCAGATGAAATTTACAACCTGGCCGCACAATCTCATGTAGCTGTATCTTTTAAAAATCCTGTTTACACAACTCAGGTTGGCACCCTTGGATCTTTATCAGTTTTAGAAGCCATAAGAAGCACGAATAAATTTATTAAATTTTATCAAGCTTCATCTTCTGAAATGTTTGGTGGAGAAAATGAAGTAGTTTTAAATGAAAATTCAGAATTAGTTCCAAAAAGTCCTTATGCAGCCTCCAAAGTTTTTGCACACCACATGACAAAAATTTATAGAGAGTCTTATGAAATGTTTTGTGTGAATGGTATTTTGTTTAACCATGAATCTCCATTGAGAGGTGAAACATTTGTTACTAGAAAGATTTCAAGAGCTGTGGGAAGAATAGTTACTGAACTACAGGGCAATCTGACTTTGGGTAACCTTGAAGCAAAAAGAGACTGGGGTTTTGCAGCAGATTTTGTTGAAGGAATGATTCTTATGATGCAACACAGTGAGCCGGATGACTGGGTTTTAGCAACAGGTGAAACATACTCTATTAAAGAATTTTTAACAGAGGCATTCTCTTACGTAAATCTTAATTGGGAAGATTTTGTAGTTTATAATTCGAAATATGACAGACCTAATGAGGTCAACTACCTTAAGGGTGACTCTTCAAAAGCACAGAAAGTTCTTGGCTGGAAACCTAAGCTGGACTTTAAAGGCTTAGTAAGACTTATGGTCGATGAGGATATTGAATTAGCAAAACAGGAACAAGTCCTAATTGAAAGAAAACTTATTGAACCAACTTGGGAGTATTCTAAAGTTTAGTTTCGTTATTTAAAAACCAATCATAGGTAATTTTGAGCCCGTCTTCTAATTCTGTTTTTGGTTTCCATCCTAACTTAGTTATTACTGAAGAATCTAGTAGTTTTCTAGGATTGCCATCAGGTTTTGAAAAGTCAAATGATAAATCTCCCTGAAAACCAACTACTCCCTTTATCATATTTGCAAGTTGTAAAATAGAAACTTCTTGACCTGATCCAACATTTATTAAGCTTTGATCAAGTTCTTTATCCATAATAAATTCAATACAGTCTGCTAAATCCTGAGCAAATAGAAACTCTCGTAGTGGCTTTCCGGTTCCCCAAATTTCGAATTTTTCTTCATTATCTAGTTTAGCTTTATGCATTCTTCTTAATAACCCTGGAATTACATGGCTTGATGTTTCTGAAAAATTGTCACCTGGACCATATAAATTTGTTGGCATTAAATTTATTATTTTATTTCCATACTGTGAAGTAATAGAGTTACCCAACTCTATTGCAGTAATTTTTGCTAGGGCATAGGGTGAGTTTGTTGGCTCAAGTTTGCCAGACATAAAATAGTCTTCCTTAATTGGGTTTTCTGCATTTAAAGGATAAATGCAACTACTACCAAGATTGATGACCTTTATGTTATTATTTGAAATTACGGACTCTAAAATATTCATATTTATTTTTAAATTTTCAGTCAAAAATTCAACTCTAAGAGAATTATTTGCTAATATTCCCCCAACTTTAGCTGCAGCATTAATTATCAAGTCAGGCTTAAAATCTTCTATTGTATTTTTTGTTTGTTGGTAGTCAAATAAATTTGTGTCATTTCTATTTGAGCTTCTTAATTTTGAAACTTTTAATGAATTTTCTAAAATAAACTTACAACTTGATCCAACAAGTCCATTACTACCGAAAAGCAATACCCTCATCATCAAATTTTAACATTCTTATATTTAATTGAATTGAAATCCTTTACAAGTCAAATAAATATAGATTGGAATTAGAATAAAAATCTATGAATTCACACTTAATTTTTCAAAATAAATATTAGGAGTAGTAAATTGAATAACTTGTATGACATTGTATTTTGTATAGATAAAAATTTTAACAAACAAGCTTTTTTATCTATCGCTTCGTTTTACAAAACAAATATAAATTTTGAAAACAAAATTTATATAATCCATAAATCACCAAATTCGTTTAAAAAGTACCTAAAAAAATTGGAAAATCATTTTCCAGATTGCAATGTAGAGTTAATTAAATTTAAATTTAAAATCAAACACTATCCTAATCTTAAAAGTTCTCATGTCTCTGAAGCGACATATTATAGAATGTTTATTGCTGATCATGTTGTTAGCTCATCACCTTTTATTGTGTATATAGATGCAGATGCATTTTTTGTAAAAGATGTAAGTGAAGTTGTAAATAAAATAGTCAATAGATTGAGTTCAGAAAATCTTTTGTTATCTGCTAAAACAGAACATACATATGATGAAGGAGCAGAACTTTTTGCAAGGCTTGATATAAATGATAAATACTTTAATGCTGGGGTGATGGTTATAAACTTTAAAAAATGGAAGGATGAAAATATTTCTCAAAAACTAAAGGACAAAGTAGATAAAATTAAAGAAAATATAAATTATTGGGATCAAGATGTTCTAAATTCTGTTGTAAATGGAAAATATTTTGAGCTCCCAAAAGAACTTAACTATACAGTTGACTTTGATGGCAAAAAAATAGAAGCCCTAAACCAAATTAAAATTTTACACTACTCAGGAAAAATGAAGCCGTGGGACAAAAAGGGAGTTTCTTTAAATGCTGATAGTTACTACCAAGAGTTAGAAAAACTTTTTACAATTTGATTAACCTGTTCAGCAGATATTTATTCTCAAACTTTTTTAAAAATATAAAGAATTGTTTCTAAACGAACAAACGAATATTTATAATTATAATACAAAACATGATTCCAAAAGTTATATATCAAACATGGAGAACTCAAAATATTCATAAAAATATTTATAAGCTTCACAACAAGATGCTTAAGGAAAATCCCGAATACCAACAAATTATTTATACTGATGACCAAATGTTTGATTTTGTAAAATCAAACTATGATAAAAATATATTTAACTACTTTGAGCGAATTAATAATATCGTTGCACGCGCAGATTTTTGGAGATATTTAATTTTATATAAAAATGGTGGAGTGTATCTTGATATTGATTCCATTATTGAAGGGGACTTGAGTGAAATAATAAATGAAAATGATGATGCTTTAATTACTGCAGAAAAAAATGAAAACTGTTATGTGCAATGGTCTCTTATTTTTAATAAAAACCACCCGATACTTGAAAAAACAATAGAAAATTTGGTGAAGAATATTGAAGAAAACAAATATAAAAATGATGTTTTAAATTTTTCTGCAAAGCCCTACTGGGATGCTATAAATAATTCATTTATTGAAAATAATCTTAAATTTAGTTGGAAAATGATAAATAAAGATACAAACAAAGTTTTTAATATAAGCGGTTCTAACTTTAGAATTTATAGTATTGATTATGGAAAATACATATCTTTTAAGCATAAGTACAACCATTTGCTTAGAGACAGAGGAAAGCTTGAAGCTGATGAGAATCATTGGACTATTTCTCAAAAATCTCAAAATGTTTTTGATTAGAATTATTTACTTAGCAACATGTTTCAAGAGTGTACATAATTTACAAAACGTTTAGATAAATGTATCAGTTTATTTTTAAAAAATTTAAATTTTGATTTTGTAGTTACTATGGTATTGAAATGATTAGCTTTTTTACAAATTTTAAAGAAATTTTACCAAAAAATATTAGGTTGATTTTACACAAATTATATTTTGATAATTTGATGGTTTTTTATGAAAAATACTTTAATTTTAAGAAGTTATATTTTAACAACTTGGAACTGCCAGAATACGATTCAATTATTGACTACAAGACAAGAAGTTTGATAAGACATAAACTTTATGAAAAATATGAAATCGAAGCTATTAACAAATTAGAGCTATGGGATGATAATTTTATTGATTTGGGCAGCTCAATAGGTCTTTGCTCATATTTAGTAGGTTCAAAAATGAATTCAAATAACATACATATTCTGGTTGAACCGAATAAAGTTTTATTAGAATACTCCGAATTGGTTATGTCAAAATTAGAAAATAAAAACAAAATTTTTATCAATAAAGCTGTTGGATATAGTTCTGAAACAATGTTTTTTGACCCTAGTGACAACATATTATCAGGCAAAGTTGTTAACTTTAAAACAAATAATAGTTTTGATAGTGTTAACTGTACAAATATAGGATCAATAATTAAAACACATGAAATAGAATCTTTTAATGTACTTATTGATATTGAAGGGTTATCGTTCTTACCAATTTTTAATGAGGAAGCCTCTTTCAATATATGTAATAAGTTAATAATTGAAGAATCTTTTGGCGGAAATTACAATTTTAAAGACGTTAAAAAACAACTAGAAAAACTTGGCTTTAAAATTACATTTAATAGAGAAACTTGGGGATCTAATATAATTGGAGCTGAAAAAATATAATTTAATAAAATTTTCTTTATATTAATTTTTGTCTTATAAATTTGCATATGTATTACTAATATAGTTTTTGAAAACATTAGAAGTATGAAATTAAACAAAAAAATAACAACTCTACTAAATATTTTGATTTTCTTATCAACAATTTCTCTTTTTATATTTATCGAGTCAAATGATGTTAATCACTTAATAACTAAAAATAGATTCACAGAAATAGATTCAAGAGTACCTGGAGGCATTAAATTTTCTTTAGACGAGGGGTTGACAAGTTATGGTATGTTTGAAATTGGTTTTGATGTAGACGACGAAAAATATTCTTCTTTTTCGATAGATTCAAATCTTTATGACAGAGTAGAGGAAATAAATGTGCTTTTTCTTGAAGGGGGTGAAGTGAATGCTGATATCAACATAATTTCGTATCAAAAAGTAAACGGTGTCTTTGTTAGGATATTTCCATTTTTAATTTATAAGATTACATCAATATTTTCATCTAAGTTTCTTTTTCTTCAACTCGTATACACCTTAAGTTCTATAATCGGATTCTTATATCTTTTTATTAAAATCCAGAAAACACACTCTTTAATTTTTTCTTTTCTTTTTTATATGCTTTTTATTACAAATCCTTTTTTTATAACTTATACTAGTTCTTTTATTGCTCCTTTTTTTGTCAGTTTAATTCCACTCTTAGTGGTCTCTTCAAAAAAAATAAGAAGACGGTTGTTAAATTCAAAATCGTCGATTCTTATTGCAACTATTCTTGTTCTTCCTTCATTAATTTCTAATACTCTTGGTCCTTTAGTTTTTCTTTCATTTTTAACTGGTATTAAGCTTTTTGAGAAAAATTTCGACCTCCTTAAAAATAAAGTATTTATATTAAAATCCCTTTTCATAAGTTTTGTGTTGTTAATATTTGGTGAAATGCTTTGGATTTTTCAAAGAATATTTTTGTTATCTGAAACTGTCAATGATGTGTTTTCTGATTATTTTAAATCTGTTGGAAAATATAATGTTTTAAGTTCTAATCAAAACTCATTTGAAATAGAATCTTGCGCTAATTTATCTAGTTTAGACTTTGTAATCTCATTCTTTAATGTAAAAATGAATGACTTTATATTTTTTGAAGTGTACCTAAAGCATTATATTTATTTGTTGATTGCAATCTTTATATTCAATATTTTTAGAAATAATGAAATACTTAATTTAGATTTTCAATTTATAACTTTAAATTTAACAATTTACTTTTTATGGTTTTATTTGATTAAAGGAGCCTTCGGATGCCATCTACACGTCTACCCAAGATATTTTTTATTAGCTCTAATACCGTCATTATTCATTAAGAGCAAAGAAGTGAATATAATTGACTAATGAGTAAAAATATTATTTTTATTGATGGAGATTGTTCTTTGTGCAGCAGGTTTGTTAGGTTAGTAATTAAGTTTGATAAAAAAGGAGTCTATAAATTTTATCCTTTTACTAATGACAATGATGAACTAAAAACAATTGTAGTTTTGGAAAATGAAAATTTATATTCTAGATCTAAAGCTATATCTTTAGTGCTACAAAACTTAAATTTTCCTTTTTTTCTTTTAGTTAAGATAATTGATATTTTACCAAGAATTATATCTGATAGAGTTTATGACTTAGTTGCAAATAACAGGAATGATTTGTTTGGTAGCTACTGCATTCCAGTTCCTCAAGAAAAAAGAATAAACAAATCTGCAATTCAAGAAGATTTGTTTATTAGGGCAAAAAACATTTCAATTGGACATGAATAGTTTCGATACATTAGTAATTTTAGATTCAGCAACTTTCGTTTTAAATTTTTTGTGTATATACCTCTTTTTTAAATTTCATAAATTTTACTTAATAAATTTTGTAATATTAATTAACGCTTTCAGGCTTTTTTATAGTTATTTAGTATTTGACAGTTCATGGTGGCTAAAACACTCTATTTTTATACTTGCACTTTTATTAATAAACTTTTTGGATACAAAAAAATTAACAAAATTTTTTACGTCGAGAGATTACTATTTAAAAATCCTTATAGCTTTTTTCTTTTTAGTTTTTACTTTTAAAGAAAACTTTATGATTTTACATCCTGGTATTGGTGGATGGACATATGAAAACTCTAGTAACTTTATTAAAGGTAATACATATGAAAATGTTGAAAACAGTAATACTAACTTATATCTTAAAAATCAAATTATAGAAATGACACCCAAGGTGGAAATAAATGGTTTTCCAGATGGATATATGCATATCTATACACTCCCTGTTGCAAAAACTAGTATTGGTGACGTCATCTTCAATTATGGTGATTTTCATATTGTGTTTCCACAAGTTATTTTTAGGAGAATCAAAGATAGACAAGAACGGCTTGACATCCAAATTAACATACTTGAAAAAACACTTTGTCATAGAATCGATGGAAAGAGATTTTTGATAAACAGGAATATTTCTTATTCAAATCATACTCCTTATTTTAAACTAAATTCACTGAACGCAGAATGTAGTGATAATTTTGAAGTTTATGACATTCAGTTTTACAAAGTCTATTCGAATATTGTTAAAGAAAATTTTGAGGTAAAAAAAGTTGAAATCCAAGAATAAAACTTCAATATTTTTTATTATTTTTATTGTTTTTACAATTTTTTATTTGAGCTCATTAGATGAAAGCTTAAAATTCCTTCTGTTAGATAGATTGTCGGGGATATTACCAGAATTGCTTCTTGACTATCTTGAAAAAACAAATGTGAGTGATTTATTAATTAACTTTTCTTTTTTGATTATGCTTTATATATCCAAAAAATATTGGATCAAGTATATAAATATTAATAATTTTATAAAACTGTACAACCGTGAGTTTGTTCCAAATAAAAACAGTTACGATTATCTTATTTATGTTACCTACGCTTATGTCTTTTGGAGAATGCTTAGCAGAAACTACGGAGTGCACACATTTGTTTCAGATTATTACTCTGGTGTTCCACGTTTGTATTTAAATCTTTCCCAAATAAACTTTAAACCTTATGAATTAACTTCGTTTCATTTTATCCATAGGGTTTTACCCGTTCCAAGCTACGATTTTATTATAAATCTACAAATATTTACCGCAATTTTATGTGTTGCTGGAATTTATTTCAAATACTCAAAAATCATTTCGTTAATTATTTTTATAAACTGTATGTATTTTTCTGGTTTTGTTCTTATGACTAATGCGGAGTTGGAAGCTACAGAGATAATGTTGTTTGCTTTGTTTACAATAGTTTTCACAAATTTGAGAAATCCCAATCAATGGAAAGTGGGATTAACTGGTTTCAACTGGTTTATAGGATTTTACTATGTTAGTTCCGGTTTAAATAAGCTTATAGATATAGGTCCAAGCTTTATATGGAATCTAAATTTAGATGAATATAGGTATGTTGCGGCTCTAAACAGTGTTGCTTTATCTTCAAGATATGCTCATCCTATTTTTGCTGATATATTAATTCCTCCTTTTATTTCAGATTTTTTTGGATTAATGACTGTTTTAACTGAGCTTGGCTTTATTCTTTTATTTCTAAATAACAAATATTCTGTATTTCCATTATTCAGCGCAATTATGTTACACACCTCGGTCTTTTTAATGGCGGGAATAAACTTTACTGGGAATTCGTTTTTCTTAATTTATCTGATTTATTATATTTTGAATGGAAATAAGAAAAAATTTAATAATTTCTAATTTAAATTCTTTTTTTTCAATAGTCTCGTAATTTAAAATTTAACCTACCTTTGAAATAGTATATTAAAATAGACTTTGTGTTACCTATAGTAAGAACAGATTTAAAATTAATTGATATCGTTAATTCTTTAATTGATTCTCTTCAAAAAGATAATAAACCGCTTGAAGAGTTTGAAAGAAAGCTTGGTAACTTTTCAAAACAAGAATACAATTTAATTTTTCCAAAATTAAGATTCGGTATGGAATTAACATTTAAAGTTTTATTTGATAACCAAACTATAGGAGTTCCGACTTATTCTTGTTCTGTTGTTCCGCATTCAGTAGTGTTGTCTGGTAATAAAGTTAAATTTTTTGACAGTAATAACTATAACTTGACTTCCGAAAAGTATTTAAACAATATCGATCCTTATGTTGTTACACCATGGTACGGTTCTTCACTAGATAAAAACATTAGACACCATGAATATGTATTTGGTGATTTTTCTCACGTAAATATTTTGGATAACTCAAAATTCCTAAATAATAAATTTTTAGCATATTTTTACTCTTTTAGCTCTGGTAAACCAATATCTTCGATTGGTGGCGGATTAGTCTCTACAAACAATAAAGAGCTCTATTTAAAATTGAGAGAAGAAAGAAATAATTTATATAGCTCAAGCTATCAAGCGTTTACATTAAGTGAAGTTTTATTTTCTCTTGGAGGAAGTCTCTTATCAACTTTCAATGCTGAAAAAATTAAAACTTCACTAGACGACTATGGTTACCTTAATTTTCTAAGAGAAGATATTACAAATATTAGCTTAGGAAAAACCCCAAAAAAAATAAGCTACTATCAAGCAAGCTTATTAATGAAAAATATAGAAAAATATGAAGATAACTCATTAGAAATTTATAATTTTTGGGAAAACCTTTTAACTGATTTTCAAATTGAAGTGTTGAACGATAAAGAATGGAGCAACTCTCATATGAATATAAGAACAAAATCAAGAGATGAATTAAGAAAAATTTTCAAAAAGAATAGTATACAGTCTTATTATGGTGCAACATATTTAAACCATCTTATAGAGCCATATTATCGTAGTCATAGCAATAATAAATTTCCTAATTCCTTAAATAACTTTCATACTTTATTTCAACTTCCAATTAATTTATCAAATAAAAATTTTCGAAAACTTCAAAGTAAAGAACCTCAAATAAGAAAAAGTCTTCAAATATTGTTAAAATAATCTGTTTAATGTTTCAAACAATAATAAATTAGGAAAGTACGTCTTAAAATTCATTTTAGTTCTATAAAAAATTTTTTTTATACTAATCTTTAATTAATGTTTTTAATCGGTAAATTCTTTCCTGAAAAATTAAAATCCGTACTTTTTGGAAATCGTAATTTATATGGCACGCAAGCTAATGAAGAAGATAAAGATTGGAAATATTGGCAAAAAGAATATCATAATTTTTATAACGCCACACAAAAAAAGGGGGTAGGTCAATTTATAAATAATCAAGGTTATAAAATTTTAAATAATATAAATTTTCAAGATAAAAAAGTTTTAGAAATTGGTCCTGGTTCTCTTTATCATCTTAAATATTTTTCGGGAATACCAGAAAAATTTTTACTTGCAGATATTGATTATAAATTTTTAAAAACTTCTATGAAGAAACTAGAAAATTTAAATATAAATACTGAATTGCATTTGATTAAAGATAGGAATAATTTAGAAATAGACATTGATGAACATTCTATAGACTGCATCTTGACTTTTTATTCCTTAGAACATTTATATAAATTGGAACAAAATATTTTAGAATATAAAAAATTTTTAAAACCTGGTGGATTAATAATTGGTGCAGTGCCCTGCGAAGGTGGTTTGGCATGGGGTTTAGGTAGGTTTATCACCAGCAGAAGATGGATGAAAAAAAATACAACTATTGATCCGGATAAAATTATTTGTTGGGAACACCCCCAATATATATCTAGCATAAAAACTGTTTTGGATAATAATTTTCAAAAAGTAAAAAATAAGTTTTTTCCTTTTTATATAATGAATGGAGATATTAATTTACTATTTTCATTTATTTATAAAAAAATAGATTCATAATGAGTACTTCCTAAGCCATTAAATAATTTTGATACTTTGTTTTAACTGCCAATTAATTTATAAAAAAAAATTTCAAAAACTCTAAAGTAAGCAGACTCAAATGAGAAAAAGTCTTCAAACCTTGTTGGGGTAATTTTTAAATTAAATAATTTTGACTTGCCATTTTTATTGGATGATGACTATATCCTTCAATTTCTTCATACTTAACTGGAAATGAAAAATTTTCCTCATTTATAATTTCAAAGTCTGTGATTATTATATTTTTGTTATACTTTCCTACAGATCTTCTTGGAGAAAAATATTTAGAAACAGCAATTTTTTTTACAATTTTTAGAATAGTAGGTGAAATCATAAAAAATGGTATCAATAATCTCGAAGCAATTAATTCTATGCTTTTAAGTGGTTCTGTATTTATTTCATAAAATTGAGAACTAATATTTATAGTTATTTTTTTACCATTATCATGAATTTTAAAATCTGAGCCCAAAGCGCAGTAGATTTTTTTGCTCTTTATATTGCGTATAGCCTTGAGTTTTGTATTTGTTTTACTATCGTATGAATAAGAAAATTCCATCCCTGCTTTATTTAAATCAATAATTGTTTGTTTATTTTCTTTCATCACAATAACAAAGCCTGCATCCTGTAGTATTTTTACAAAACTTCCATTATTGAAAAGAGGTTTCATTTGAGTTTTATTTAAATTATTACTATTTGTGATGCCTCTAATTAATGAATTTATAAAAGGTACAAAGCTTGCATCATCAAGATCATGGTGAATTGGAATTTTATTATTGATGTATGCTTTTATAAAAAATTCGTACACTTCTTTATCACTTGATTGTAAAAAGCCAGACGGGTAAATTATTGATGAGCCTCTTGATCCGTAAAAGTTACCAATAGATCCATCTAAGTGGAAAAAGATAGT
>Ga0255766_10002712_pt1 | contig 15687 bp, 10 predicted proteins | sample 071ome_23_FD_179966 | JGI IMG/M metagenome (GOLD analysis project Ga0255766, IMG submission 179966) | Coastal salt marsh microbial communities from the Groves Creek Marsh, Skidaway Island, Georgia - 071403BT metaG (version 2) | ecosystem: Environmental > Aquatic > Marine > Intertidal zone >... | reverse complement strand
ACACAAACAAAGTAAATAAAAAAGCAATCATGTACGCCGTTGCCTCCTCCGCGAAAGTCGTCGTTCCGACGATGCAAATGAAATCCACGACGCGATCGAAGAGAGTTGCCGTGAAGCCGGTGCAAGCGTTGAACGTTGAAAAGGTACGTCGCGTGAAGTTTGTAGCGGGTGAATTTCGAGAGAGAAGGGATCCCCCCTCTTTTTTGTACGCCTATTTTCGCCTTCTAGTTATTTCGTGATGGATTAGAGCTGCGTGCGGAATGCGCGAGCGCGCGCGCGCGGACTGTGGCACGTTTCGAGCGGCGATTTTGGGCAATTATCGCGTCGCGCGGAATGTGTTCGAGCGCGAGCCGAAGAGTCGTTCGCGTTGTGTCCTTCGCGTGTGCTTCGGAGAGCGCTCGAGCGCGCTCTTTTCGGGAAGCGGATAAATTTTTATTTTCTTGATTATCTCTTCTCTCTCTCTCTCCTTTCCTGTGCGAGAGGCTCTGAGACACTCTCTCAAGCAGAGAGAGAGAGAGAGCAAGCGCTCGAAATATGTACGTAACTAACCAATGTTCCTCTTTCGCTGTTGTTGTTAAACAAAAAAAAACAGACCGCCATCGCTACCACTGCTCTCATCGCCGCCTCTGTCATCTCCCCGGAAGCTTCGCACGCCGCCCAAAACGTCGTCGCGCAAGTCGCCGAAGGCGAACCGTTCTTGGTCGACGTCGCGTGGGGAGCCATCTTGAGCTCCTTCTCCTTCTCGTTGGCGTTGGTTGTCTGGGGTCGATCTGGCTTGTAAATTTGTACATTATATATTAATAAGCAAACAGAGAGAAAGAGAAAGAGAACGATTATAAAGTAAGAGTAACCATAGCAATGAAATCAGAATAGAAGATATCATCAGAGGGAGGCGCGAAGACGGGACAATTTTGATTACACACATAGATAAAACCGAGAGAGAGAGAGAGAGTAAGAGGGTGAAGAGAGAGAGAGAAGGAGAGAGAAAAAAAAGAAGAAACGCGCGCGCGTTTCTCCTTACGTAAGAGAGAGGAGGCTTTTTTTGAGAGAGTCGTGTATCTTCTGCAGACCACGTATGCGTATTTTAATATGATACCGGTAAAGAGTTTTACGCGCAACAGCAAAAACGTACAAGTACCCGAACCCGAGCTGCCCGCACCCTAAACACTTTTGCTTTTAAAAATTCAAATCAAACAGACAGCCAAAAGCGCATAATTTTAGAGAAGATTTATTCGCGCGCCGCTCTCTTCTAGACACGCGCGCGTGTAAAAAAAGCGATTCGTTTGCACGCGCCGCGCGCGCGCTACATAGAACGAGGAGCGCGGATTCGTTTCATCGCTTTTTTCAAAAGTGATTTTTGATATAAACGCAAATACGTATTATTTTTTTGTAGTGAAGGGAGAGCGTTTGTTGTAAAGAAAGAGAGCGGCGAGACATCAAATGAGCAACAAACAACAACCGAGGAAAATCAGAGTCCAATCCGTGGAGCTTCTCTGTGAACGATGTCCGGTCGTGAAAGGCCCGCTCGGTTTTGCCAACGGCGATTTGATTTCCCCTTTACCACCGGATGAACGGATCCCAGACCCGGTGGCGATTATCGCGAAAAATTTAAGCAAAGAGAGGAAGCAATACTTGCAAAAGGTCAAAGCGAGAGGGATGCCGGAGAGGTTTTCGGTGAGTTTAGCCAAACCGAGAGATTGGAGGAGAACGGTGAAAGTGAGAGCGCCAAAGAGGAGGAGGAAGGTGGTGGTGATGGTGGAAGATCAACAGCAACAGCAAGGATTGCACAGAAGCGCGGGCGCCGGTAGAACGCAGGCGGTTGAGAATAAGAACACAAAGAACAAAAACAAAACGGCAGCTACGACGACGACGACGAAGACGACGACGAAGACGACGACGACAACGACGCGAAGAAAACGAGAAGAGGAAGGTGAAGATGATACGGCGAAAGTCACGTCGACGTTGATTAAACGTGCGACCAAGAGAGGGAAGATTCCGTTGAGTTTTATGCACAAGAAGAAAGGTGCGACTCACAACGCGGATAGTAACACGGAGGAGCAATCGAACAATCTCGTCGACGAGAACAACGCGAAAGGTGACAAGTCGTCTTCGCTGAACAAGAATTCAAATGTATCCTCGGAAACAATTGTCGTAGAATCACCGTTTAAGAAGCAAAGAAAAGCGGGAATAAATGCAAACGAAAGGAACATCGATAACGAGAACATCCAAGAAAATAATAATAAAAGAGACGCGGCGAAAACTACGACAACGACGACGACGACGGTGGCAGAAGGAGACGAAGTGCTCGCAGGAGATGCAGACGCGCAGCAACGACAACAAGAAGAAGAACTGAATAAGAACACGAAAAACCCGGACGTTGGTCGAATCAAAATAACCGTCACGATTACTCAAAAAGCAAGGAGGAGTCAAGCAAACTCTATTCGGATTCCTCCGACGATCGTTTCGGTGAATAAAAACGCCACTGCTTACGATTTGATCAACGCGTTAGTTATTACCGCACCAATGCACTTCGATAATGGGCAACAGCCGACGTTACACTGGGATTTTCACCACGTCCCAGATTTTTCGACCATTCACGGTTTCGCGGTTGGGAGTTGGAAAGTAGACGTTTTCGAGGAAGATTTAACGGATATGGCGACGTTAGAGCTTCGTGCGTCGCCTGGAACGATGATTCGATCGCCAGCGTTGTGCAAAAACGCCCCTGAAGGGTTTCAGCCGTGGCTCGCCCCGGAGAATCTGCGCGTGGAGTTGGACGGGTCTCGCGACCGAGGTTTTGCCGAACGAGACGCGATCACAACCTTTGATCGACACTTCATGAAAATTCAAAACTATCCGAACGGATCAAACAATATGCATAATATGATTGGACATGGTGCCAGTGATTCCGCGGCCGGTGCCGGTAGCGGTGAGGGAGAGAACAACCTGGAGAGCAAAACGAACAATAACAACAAGAAACGCGTCATGAAGAATGCGAGATACTACGAAGGCTTCATACAGCACGTCAACGAAAACGACCACAACATGACTTCTCAAGTCTTGCACCCTGGTCGTACTTCTTCTGGCCCCATGATTAAGTTGCTACTGGAGACTAACTCCATGCCTCACGCAGAAGGTGCGGGATGCTCCATCGTGGACGTCGGTTCTGGCTGCGGCAACTTTGCCCGAGGCATCAAGGATGCCTTCCCGTTCAGTTCCGTCTGTGGTATCGAAATCCAGAAAGAGCTCGTCGAGTCCTCTCGCGCTGATCATGGCCACAAAGTCACTTTCATAGCAGGTGCCGCCGAATCTGAGCTCCATCGCTGCGTCAACGCCACCCACATCCTCGCCACAACTAAAAACTTCGAAACGAAAACCATCGACCACATCGTCAACGTCGCCGCGAGTTTGCCTTTACTCACGCACCTCGTCATCAACGAGTCTCGATTATGCACGACCATGTGCAAATCAAGAATCAAATCCTGTTGCGTTTTCGAACCGATCGAAACCAGATCTATTAGCACACACTGGGGGAACAGCGGGTTAGATTTCACCGTCTACCGACGACGCACGCGGTGGACGGAAAACCCGTACGGACACGTCCCGAGAGGCGAAGAAACCGCCAGAGCCTTCGCGGAGAGAGCGTTGTGCAACGAAAAACGCATTCATCGATAGAATATCTACACATACAATTTTAAATGCTGCACTAGGCGCTTGTTGCTGTATTATTATTTTATTAACACATCAAAACTGAACACAGAACACTCTCGTTTCTTTTTCATCTCTCTTTTCCAACTTCTTCTTCGTCATAAAAAGAGAGACACACAAGAAGAACTTTCTGAAATCGAAAAAATGTCGGGTCACGTTGGCGTCATGGCAGACCGACCCACGGCACCGATGAAACTGAAATCCACGGAGTTTTACGAACTCGTGAGAGCTATCGGTAGGTTCTTTTTTATCGACGCGTTATTCTTCTCTCGCTCTCGCTCTCGCTCTCTCTCTCTTTCCCACACCTAATTTTCGATTTTCCGTTATGCCACCGCGAAAGATTTTGCGCAAAAATCTCGTTAGACGTTCGCGGACATTTTTGTGCGGTGCCGGGTGGGGGTTGGATTCGCTTTAACAGAATATCGTCGCACCAACTTTCTCACTCTCGCGCGCGCGTTCTTCTATCCTTCGATTACTCGTATTCATTCACTCACGCGCGCGTAATGATACTACCACAAACAGGCGAGTGTAAAAACAAAATGGATGAGGACCAAATCGTGAAAAGAGAGGCGCACTTGTTGAAGCACTTGCTCTCGAATCCGAAAGTGAACAAAAATACCCTGAAAGAGCTACTCTTGAGATTAGTGTACGTGGAGATGCTCGATCACGACACGTCGTTCGGGCAAATTTACGCGGTCAAAGCGACACATGAGAGCGATTTGAGCGTGAAGCGGCAGGCGTATTTAGCGTGTTCGCACATCTTGGACGATAAGAGCGAGTTGATCATGTTGTTGATTAACACCATGCAACACGATTTGGCGAGTTCGGAATATTTGGTGGTGTGCGCGGCACTAAATGCAATCGCAAAGTTGATCACGGACGAGAATAACGCGATACCGGCGTTGTTGCCGAGTGTGGAGAAGTTGTTGGACCACGCGAACGCGCACGTGAGGAAAAAGGCGGTGTTGTGTTTGCAAAAGTTTGCCACGTTTTCTCCAGAAAGCACGAGTCATTTAGGGAACTCGTTTCGGAGGATGTTGTGTGATCGCGATCCGAGCGTGATGTTTGCGAGTTTGTGCGTGTTGAGAGATTTGTGCGAAAGAGAGGCTGGAAAGTACGTGAACTTGGTCCCAAGTTTCGTGTCGATTTTGAAACAAATCGTTGAAAGACGCTTGCCGACGTCGTATGATTATCACAAAGTACCCGCGCCGTTCGCGCAGATTAAGATTTTGAAAATACTAGGCATTTTAGGCAGCGGGGATAGAGAAGCGTCGAAACAGGCGTACGAGGTGATTCAGTTGACAATGAAGAAGGCGCAAAAGGCGAAGAGTAGCACCGGGGACGGGATATTGTTAGAGTGCGTGCTTACAATTGCAAAGATTTATCCAAACAGAGAATTGTTGGAACAATGCGAAGGGATCGTGAGGAAGTTTATCAATCGAGGCGTCGGAGAGGACGGAAATGTGAAATTGAACGTGAGTAGCTCGGATCGATGGCGGAACGCGAATTTGAAATACGCTGCCTTGGACGCTCTCGCGAAATTGGCGCCAAGACTTCCTGATTGTGCGGCAGAGCATCAAATGCACATAGTAGACTCGTTAGATAGTGAAGATGAATCGGTCAGGGCGAAAACGTTTGACTTGTTGTCCAAGATAACCACCGCAAATAATTGCGACGTGATCGTCGAGAAGATGTTGAGCTTTTTGCGCAAATCCAACGATAGGTACGTCCGCGCAGACTTCGCGTTGAAAACGAGCCAAACGATCGAAAAGTTTGCCCCGGACGCGAAATGGTTTTTAGAAAATACGAATAAAGTGATTGAACTGTTACAAGGCGATGGACACGAACCGACGATTCCTGAATTTGAATCCTCGGCGTTAATTGCCGAACGGGTGAAGAATACGCTCAGGGAAGGCATTTCTGGAGACGAGTCTACGGACGACGAGATGCGTCTAGAAGCGAGTGAGCTCTACGCAACTATCGTCTGCACCGAACGAGAGGCGTGTAAACCACTACCCAGGGCAATCGTCGATATCGCGTGCTTTACAATTGGACGATATTCGAACGCCTCGTTTGAAAACGTATCGAACACGTTAGCGATACCTTTTGAAAGCGACATTAGAAACGCTCCTCTCGTATTAGACGCGTACTGGCATTTGAAAATGCGACAAAAGACTGCATCATCGCAATTTCCTGATCGCGCTTTGAAAGTGATTGAATGGTGCGCCTTGAGCTCGGATGTTCGAACGCACCGCGTGGCGAGCGACTTACTTCGAATCGCGAAAGATCCTGAGCTCGGGATGCTTTTTGCTTCGGCAACTGCTAACGTAGCGAACAGTACTACCGTGTCGTTTGATTTTTCGGCTATCGACACGTACACGCAACGTGCGCTCGCAAACGGTGCTAAACCATATTCGAAACCGAAGATTACGACGGTAGATGTGAAACAAGAAGAGGAAGATGACACTATCCTTTCATCATCAGCAGCAGCGGCGCCTGCCCAACACCACGTTCCGTCACCATCGCTTATCGTCCCAGATCTGCTTGCGCACCCGGGACAACAACAACAACAACAACAACAACAACACGTGTTTCCAACAATATCACCTCCTCCGCGCGCGTCAACAACTGCGAACAGAGAAGAAGAGATTTCTGAATCTGAGCAGAGGAAGCAAAAACTCGCTAACGATTTGTTCGGAGGACCAAAAACAGCAACGGTATCTGCACCTTCGCCACCAACACCACCAGTTACGAGCGCTACTACTAGTACCCCAAGCTCTGCTAGTTTACTCGGCGATTTGTTATCTGGAGTACCATCGACTGCGCCGCCACCGTCGACAGCGTCTCCTACCGTGGACTTACTCGGTGACTTGCTCGGAGATATCAGCGTAGAAGGAAACAGTCAACTCTCTCAGCAACAGCACAATAGCGATAACAAAAATCCACCACAACCCAACGCGCAATCTTCCATTAGCGGTGGCGTGGCTCGAACGTCCGCAAAGAAGGATCCGTTTGCCGACTTATTCGGATAAGAAGAAATATATAATAAGCAATTCGCAGCGCGTTTGGTTTTGTATGCATGAACATCATTAGTATTAGCGATACAGTATTGTGCATAATAACATTTACAATACTAACAAAATAGGTTTCTGATTATATAACTCTCTCTCTCTCTTTCTCTCATTTTATACGTGTTGCGTAGTTGGGTGGGGGGGGGTGTTTACTTTCTCTTCGCGTTCTTCTTTTGCATATCTTCGAGCTGGTTCAAACCCGGGCCCAAGATGTTGTACGCGACCCAACCGAGGACCGGCGCAAACACAAAAAAGATGGCGATGCGGCCGTCGATACCAGCCAAGTTACCAACAACTTGCTCCGCGGCATCCGCTTGCTCCGGCATGGCCATCAACGACGCCGCGGACAAACCCGTCAAACCGGCGACGATCCCCTTTCTCTTCGCGTTCTTCTTTTGCATGTCTTCGAGCTGGTTCAAACCCGGGCCCAAGATGTTGTACGCGACCCAGCCGAGGACCGGCGCAAACACAAAGAAGATGGCGATTCTGCCATCGATACCCGCCAAGTTACCAACAACTTCCTCCGATTGTGCGGCAAACGACGATTGCGCGAAACCGAGCGTGGACGCCGCGGTCGCAACAGTCGCCGCTTCGACAACCTTCGTTTCCGCGGACTGCGTTTGATTGTGAGAGAGAAAATGTGCGAGAAAAGTCAGTCTCTAATTCGCGTCTGGGTTAAAATCCGCGCGATATCCTTCCGCGCATTTTTTCGGATCCGCTTTCTCCTCTCGATGGGATACCGACCATTTTCTACATAACCGAAAGAAACAAAAAACGAAAATTCATATATATAAGCGTACCATTTTCGCCATCGGCATCGCTCTCTTCGCAGAGCATCTCTTCGACGACGATACCAACTTTGGTCGAGCTAAAACACCAGAAGTGCTCAGTGCAAACATTTCTTATATATAACTAAAAAGTGTCTTCGCGTGCTGTTATGCCGATAGCGTTTCCGAATATATCGCTCGCTTTTTTTTTTCGATGTTTTGCACTGCTCGAGAAAGCTTTTTTTTGGTCGCGAGAGTGTTTTTTCAGTCACAAAATCCGTGAATCTCTTTTGAAAAATCTTGCGTCGTCGTATCAAAATTGTTTGTTTAGGGTTTATCTTGAAACCCTAAATTTTGAAAAGTTGTCCGAGACACAGAGACGCACGATGCTTCAAAAAGAGAAGAAAAAAAACGCGCACTAGTTACTACTAATAACAATGGTCTCCGACGACGCCATGGACGCGGCACCGACGACGACGACAACAACAACAGCAGCAACGACAACAACACCATCGACGAAAAGAAAAATCGAGGTTAAAAAATGGAACGCCGTCGCCGTGTGGTCGTGGTCAACCTCGTTCGATTCGTGCGCGATTTGCAGAAACACGTTACACGAACCGTCCATCGAGTTTCAAGCGAACAGTCAACAGGAAGGCGCGGATGGTTTGTCCATCGCGGTGCGTTTATCTCGTTTGTTTTCTCTTTCGTCTCTCTCTCTTTATATCTTTATCTTTTCTTCGTTCGAGTTAGCATCTATCGTCGCTTTCCTCGCGGGAAAGAGAGAGAGAGATTCAAAAAGCGAGATCGCGGTTTTTTTTAACGAAACGAAAGAGGAAGAAAGTGCAACCAAAACTGACTCTCGCTTTGCGCGTCTAACGATACGCTTTTAAATAAAACAGTGGGGGAACTGCGGTCACGTGTTCCACTTAGATTGCATCTCCAAGTGGTTGAAACAGCGTTCGTTTTGTCCGTTGTGTCAAAAGGAGTGGGAGTTTATGAAGATGGAGAAGATACAGTTACCGGTGTTGGGCGGAAACGATTGATTGAATCGACGAGGACGAGAGAGAGAGAGAGAGAGGTTTTAGAAGAGAGAGAGATTGAGTGGCGGTGGTGGAATCGTCATCCGTCGGTGTGCGAACGACGGTGTATTTAGTAGAATAGCAGACATGAGAAAAGAGAGAGAGAGACGAGGGTATGAAATGTAAAACGTAGGCACAGATAAACACCAGATTTTTAATACGTAGTCAATTTTAAAGCGAAAAGGGAGACAAAAGCGCGTGTACTAAAAAATTCTTTTCGTTTTGTTTTTGACGAGCTGTGACGTGATACTGTCTCACAACAAGCACTCTCTCGCTTTCTATATCGCTCGTTTTCTTCCTAAAGATATGTAAGTGTGTGTGTGTTTGCTAATGTGTGCCCGTCACTGGCGATGGTGTTTCACCTCGTCTCGTCGAGCACTTAATACTTCTTTTAAGTGTGTCGTTGCAATTTTGATGTGCGTATAATTTCTACTTTGTTTTGTTCTCTTTTTTCTTCTCGTTTTAGTACATTAGTTTTTCGTATCGTTTTCTTCTTTTTCTTCTGCTTCGCCCGATGCGTGTGTGCGTTTATACGTGTATATATATTTGTGTGTATCTTTGATCAAGCTTTCGATTTCTTGCCTTTTTTCCCGGCTGCCCCGGAGGGCGCCGGAAGCGCCTGCGGCGCCGCAGCCGCACCCCCCGGGACGTCTCCTTCGTCCGACTCCAACTGTAATTTCTTAAATTCCGTCAACACCGGGTATATGTTCTCAAAAGCTTGATATATATCTTCTCTTCTTTTCCCACCAGTCAACACAATTTTTCCGCTGACAAAAATCAAAAGCACGATTTTCGGCATCTGCATCCTATAAATCAAACCGGGAAATAACTCCGGCTCGTACTGCGCGAAATGCCCGTGCGACCACGCTAAACCTTCTAATCGTATTGGAAACCTCACATCACACGACCCAACCATGTTCTGAATCTTAAAATCTTTAAACTGCGCCGGGAAACCTAACTTTATGATCACTTTCGCGTACTTCCGCGCCGCCTCTCTCGCCAACGCCTCCGTCTTGGCGCCCGTGCACACCATCTTCCCCGACGCGAAAATTAACGCCGTCGTTTTCGGGTTCCTGATCCGCATGATTGCAGCTGCAAAACGCTGTGGTGTGTTGTTATTGCGTGGTAAAAAATAGAGGTTATCGTTTCGTCAGTTTTTATATTAGCGCGTAAGTAAGGCGCGCGCGTTTCGAATCGCGTGTTTCGCTCTCTCGCGCGCGAGGGAGAGAGAGAGAGAAGAAAGAGGTCAAAAACGCTCTCAAAGTCATACCTTTGGGTTATACTCTACATTTCTCGCGTGAAACGCGATCGTCTTCAAATCTAATTTGCAATCTAAGTTCACCGTAGCCACGATGTTTCTGTGTTGTTTACGAGAGAGAAAATAAAGCGTCGTCGTCAGAAGCGCAATAAAGGTGTTTGTGGTGCGCGCATTTTCCAATTTTCAATCGAATTCAAACGCGCCGATCTCGAGGAGTTTTCCCGAGAGAAAGCTCTCTCTTCCTCTTCTCGTCGTATACTATTATCAAAGAGATGGTGTGAAATAAAACGCACTGTAAAGTGGGCACGATCCCGGACGGGTGGACGGACCGGTCCACCTCTGGTTCCGACGTCGTCAAAGTCGTCGTCACGGCTCGCGCGGTGTCGTCAGCCATTTTTGATTTGAATCCCTCCAATTCTCTCCTTTGTCTCTCTCTCTCTCTCTGTTAACAACGCGTGTACTACGTGTGTATTATCACGCGCGCGCGCAGCGTGTGAGAGAGAGAGGTAGACGGGGTTTTTGCGTGGAGGATGGAAAGAGAGAAGAGCGTGTCTTTTTTGTTCGCTCGCGCGCTCTCTCTTTTCGCGTGTGTGACGATTTCTTTCTTTTCCAATTTTTTTTTCTCGTAAAAAGCACGAGAGAGAAGAGAGAAAATGGAAAAAGAGGATACTTGCTGCTCTGCGTAACCCGCAAAGGCGCGCGCGTCGTCTCGTTTTGTCTTCGAATAATAATACTATTCTGTTCTAAAAAACTATTCGTTATTACAAAGTGCGCGCGCTATCGTGTTGTTTACATTTTCAACCCCACTTTACGAGCGTGTTTCTGGCTTTGGGCGTTCGATCCAAGAGGCGCTTCGTCAACACGCTGGCGACGAACTCGCTGTCGACGTTCATGCAGTGCGCGCACTCGGCGGTTGGGTCGGCGCAGGTGATGAGAGTGGCAGCTTTTTCGGCGATGATGTGGTCGATGACGCCGACGATGCCAGAGTCGGTGGTGTTGGCCCAGATGGCGTACGGGTTGGAGACGTCGATTTTGACGACGCCGCGGGTGGTTTGGCCGGAAAAGGCGTCGTCTGAGGATGTCGTTTTGTTGAGTAAATCCCAGAGCATGTGCATGACGCGATGGTCGACGTCGCCTGGTTCTCTGCTAGGCGTCAACGGTTTGACCAGATGCCGGCTATCGTCCTCGCCGCCGTCGGTGTTTGCCGGGATGTCGGAAACGAGGGCGATGCGCGCTTTAGCGTCCACGCCTTCCATTCTCACCGACTTTACGAATTCAGAGGCGCACCACATGCTCTTTTGTTCTAGTTCGCGCGTCGCGAGTTCGTAAACGCCGTCTTGTTCCAAATCTGCCGATCGCCAATCCAAGTAGCCTTTGGATTTCCAGTGAAACGCTTTGTACGGGTGCGCCAAGTTTCGCGAGCCGAGAAAATCAATCGCGATGTTTTCTATGTATCGAGACCATTTCTCGGTCGCATACATCAACCGCGCCTCGTCGCTAGTAAAATCGTACCACACCGCGTTTACGTTCATCTTCCAATTGACCAAAGGATTTTCGTTCTCTTTGGCTAAGTAGCGCATCTTCAGCGCGTTTTTTAACGTCTTCATGGAAAGCGAAATCGCTTCGTCCGGTTCGTCCGGTACAACCGCGTGGCAAAAATCAATCTGACAGTTCTCGTAGCCTTTGATGTAATCCTCATCGAGAAGTTCAAACGCGTCGGGATGTTCTATTCGTATGAAGTCCATTTCGCGTTTGGCGTTCTCTTTCCGTCGCGCCTCAAGTTTTGCGCCTTCCCTGGGTGCAACTCTGGTTGAGTTCAACGCGCGAATCAAACCGCGTCGGGTCACCGTCAACGGGCGCGAGTTGACTGTTTTATCGTGAAAATATGAAATCATGGCAATTTTCGTCACGAAACGGTTTTTATCGTCGCATACGATGACGTCCGTGCCGACGGTTTCAGAATCTGTCGCCAGCGTGAGTCGTCCTAACGAGGACATAGACGACGACGTAGTTTGGTCGTCTTCCGTCTTGGTAGCGGTCTCTTCCTCGTCACCGCCTTCGCTTAAAAGCGGGTTCTTTACCTTCTTTTTCTCTTTCTCGTCTTCTCTCTTTTCGGCATCGTCTTTCGCGCGTTTCCGCACGACGCCGCCGTTTCGCGCAAACTCTTCTAGATCGGCGCGTCCAGCGAGAGGCGCTTTTCGCCTCCTTTTCGTTTCTTCGTCGTCGGGTTTGTTTTTGCGCTTCTTGATTATGTTCTTATACAACTCTTCGTCGTCGTCGTCGTCGTCGCGCGTCATTTGTGTCAACTCGCTCTTTTTCATGGCTTTTCGCGGACTGCTGCCGCCGCCGCCGCGGCCGTAAGAAGAAGAAGAAGAAGAAGAGACCGTCACTGGATGTTCTAAATTGTCGGCGTACTCGAGCCAATCGAAATCAAAGTCTTCGCGCCATTTTTTCATAATCTCTCCTTTTTCGTCGTAGAGCTCTTCCTCCGTGGGTGGTTCGCACATTTTATCGTCTGGCAGCACGCAATGGTCGCCGCTGCAATCCATTCTGTACGCGCGGTACTTCTTCTTTTTGTGTTTCTCGTTCTTTTTGTTCGACGATTTCTTCTTTTTCTTCTTCTTCTTCGCGTTTCGGTTATTATTCTCTCCGTCTCCGTCTCCTTCTTCTTCTTCGTCGTCCTCGGTGAACTTTCCCCCATCCTTCCCTCTCGCGTCCTCTAAAATGCGTTCAAAAAACCTCTCCGCGAACTGTTCGTAACTCACCATATCGTCCACGTACGTTTTCAATCGCTCGTGATCGTAATACTGCGCCAAAGTCATCGGTCTCATCACGTCGCTGCTCAAATCCTCCTCCACGTCCAAATCTTTCTCCGATCTTTTCCTGGGATACTTACATCCGACTCGTTTCGTCCTGCACGTGCTCGTCCTCAAACTCGACGCGTCGTCCGTATCGTACACGCACGGCTTCAACTGACCATTCCTCACGCACGGACTGATTAACGTCCTCCTGTGCGCTCGAGCAAATCTCAGCACTTCCGCCAGCGACGCGTGCCAATTCGCCACGCCTTCGCCTCGGTCTCGATGCCAATACACGTACCCGAACGCGTTCAGTTTCATCTTCGGTTCGTATTTCGGAGACGCGTCGATATCGTGCGTCGCGTCTTCGAGTTTTAACATGTTGTTGTCATCGTAATAATAATAATAATCGTTGTTGTTGTTGTTGTTAATGTTGTTGCCAAAACCGCCACCGCCGCCACTACTCCTGCTCTTCGTCAGCGCGTCCATCGCCGTCCACTCGTCCTCGTCTTCGTCGACGCGCAACAGGTACGACGCGAACAAAAACTGCCACGCACACAAGACGAAAACGGCAATCGCGAAGAGTTTTATTTTTCTTCCCGACGAATACGAATAATAATAAGAAGAAGAAGATAAAGACGAGGCCGTCGTCGGTGTTTTCCGTTTCGTCGATGTCGTCCCCGGCGCTCTTTTGTGCGCGTAGTTGTTGTCGTTGTTGTTGTTGTTATTCGTTGTCCTCAATAACGTCGTTCCCGTCGGTGAAGATGACTTCGTCGTCGTCGTCGTCGTCGTCGTGCGGCTTCTGATGTGTCGCGACATTAAAGAGAGAGAGAGAGAGAGAACAGAGCGAGCTTCACATGCGCGCGTGCTTTTGTGTGTGTGTGTGTGTTTTTCTATCGAGAGTTTGATACGAAGCGCGCGCACGTCGTTTGACGAGATTTCTTAACTGAATTTCTTCATTTTCCCGAAACGAGATACGGACATGAGCGGCGATATCAACAAAGAAGAAGAAGAAGAAGAAGAAGAAGAAGAAGAAAACAACGACAACAACGACGACAGCGAGAAGAACGAGGCGTCGCTCGCGGCGGCCGAGCTTCTCCGTCTCGCCCTTTTGGCCAACAGAAGAGACGCTCTGAAGACGAGAACGACGAGTTTGGTTTTCCCCGAACCCGGGAAAGTGCACGCGTTGACGCGCGGCGGAGAAGAGTTCAGAGAGATACTCTATCGGAAGAAAAACAACAACAACCAATGCTACTCTTTAATCGTGCTCGTGTATTCGATGGAAAACTGCCAGCCGTGCCGCGTTTTCGCGCCGAAAATAGAGCACATGGCGAGAGAATGCGGCGAGCGTTTATCCGTCGCATTCGTTAAGTGTTTGGTGAACGAGAGCGACGCGAATCGAAGATTGGCGAGCGAGGCGGGCGTCGCCGGGTTTCCGCGCGCGCAAATATTCGACGGCGCGACCGGTAGGAAAGCTATTTCAGAAGACATAAAAGGAGCGAACGATGTGAAATTGAGAGAAGTTTTAGAAGAGAAGGCGTATAACGTGGAGAAGTTTGATCGATTGAAAGACGCCGCGTTCGCGGCGCTGAGCGAGGCCAAGGCGAAGTTAGTAGCGAACGAAGTAGCGAACGAAGACGAACGAGAACGGCGGTTCGCGACTCTGGTGAAAACAGTCATCGCATACGCGAGCAACGCCATAGAGAAAGAAGACGCGAAATATAAACGGATAAACGTCAACGGTAAAGCGTTCACGGAGAGAGTCAAAAGCTGCGGCGAGGAAGGCGAGAAGTGTTTGCGAGCGTTTGGTTTCGAGAAGAAAAAAATCAAAGAAGAAGAAAGCGGAGACGAAAGCGAAGAGGCGTACTACGAAATCTCTCCGCTCGTCTTCGACGAGTTTCACGAGAACAATCCGTTCACCAAGCGAGAAATGCGGAGAGTGATCGACATGCTCAGAGCGTTGACCGGGTGAAACAAAAAGAGTAAAGCGACGCGTAAAGAAGGTGTATTAAAGTAAAACGCGTCGTCGTTTCGTCGTCGACGTTACATATAATACCCTCTATAATCATACAAAAATCTATCTCAAGCCTACTTCTCTTTACCACCGTCTTCTTTCTTCTTCACCTCCGCCCAGCTCTGGTCGTAGATGTGTTTCTCGATCTTCTCTAAAATCTTCCCCGCCTCTTCGCCTCTCTGTCGGTCCGCTTCCGCCTGGATCGCGTTCGTGCGTTGAAACTCTTTCTTGTGGTGGAGACACTCTAAATAGTCCTCGCGGACGTCTTTGCAATCCGAAGGGTCCGACGCCGTCGACATGCACTTTATTATGTGCGTATCATTAAAATGAGTAGTCACGTTCATATCGTTTTGTCAGCGATAATAAAATACGCGTTAAACTCTGATGGGTTTTCTTTCCCCACGAACGAACGACTTTGACGAACGACGACGAAATGAAAAATGGGATCTCTCTCTCTCCCCATTAACAACAACAACAACAAAACAAAAAGAAAGAAAGAAAGAAAGAAAGAAAGAAACGCGTGTCACATCGTCACGTGTAATACCTTAGAAAACCCCTGCCAGAGAGGATAGCACCTCCCTTCCGATCCTTTCGCGCCGAATCCAGACGCCATTTTTTTGTGTTCTGATTTTTTAGTGCACTCTCTCTCTCGCTCGCTCTCTAGTTTAGGGTTTAGGGTTTAGGGTTAAAAAATTTCAAAAAGAAGAAATTAAAATTGTTCGCACGAAGACGCGAAACGCAAAAAAAGTTTGCGCCGGGAAAGAAGAAGAAGAAGAAGAAGAAGAGGAAGCTAATAAAAGGCGACAAAACAGTGAGAGACAGAGATTGTGTGTGTTTTTCTGACACACGTAGCTAGCGTTAGTATTGAAAATGGGGTGCGTGGCGTCTAAGAGCAGCAGCAGCGGCGAATCGAACATCGTTTGGTCGGCGAGTTCGAGTTCGGGACGAGACGAATCTTCGATCGGTCTCAACGAAGACGATAAAACGCCCCGAAC
>Ga0255766_10002701_pt1 | contig 15714 bp, 8 predicted proteins | sample 071ome_23_FD_179966 | JGI IMG/M metagenome (GOLD analysis project Ga0255766, IMG submission 179966) | Coastal salt marsh microbial communities from the Groves Creek Marsh, Skidaway Island, Georgia - 071403BT metaG (version 2) | ecosystem: Environmental > Aquatic > Marine > Intertidal zone > Salt... | reverse complement strand
AATAGGTTTAATTCCGAATGGCAGGAAAATTCTGTGAAGTAATCAAAGCTAAATCCACCTGATGGTCAAGCGCAGACAGAGGCTTGGTGGATCGGGAGGTGAGTGAAGATATTTTTGTCAAAAAAAAACGGCGGTGATTACCCACCGCCGTTTTTGTTCAACCATCAACGAGGTTTAGAACTGCCAGAGCAGCCTTGCGTACCAGCGTCGACCACGAGCGTCGAACACTGAAGCGTTGTAGGAAGCACGTCGATACAGAGGAATGTCCGCATCAGTGGCATCAATCACGCCCAGAGTAAAGGTAGAGGAGCCCATGCTGCTGTTAGCCCAGTCGTGCGTGTACACGTACTGAACGTCCCAAGAGTTATAGCTGTCCACCTTGCCTCTTGCGTAGTCCTTCTCGATTTGTGGAGTATTCGGATTAGCCATGTAGTCAGCATGTCCCAAAACCTCGAAGGAGCCAGTGTGGCGATTGAAGATCGTCAGGCGGTGATTATCCATGTTCCAGCTCAGGGAGATATTCGCACGATTGTCTGGAACTTCACGCACGATATTCTGCTCTCCATCGGCGCCCGCAGCATCGAACCTTCCAGTCTCCTGCAGGCCGAGCTCCAGACCAGGAACATCCTTCACAAGGTACTCATCGATATGCGTGTAGTCAGCCGCCAGCCTAAAGTTACCGAAGTCTGTGCTCCAGCGATAACCGAGGCTCAAGTCGACCCCTTGTACCTCAATATTACCGGCGTTGACAGCGGGCAATACGATTGTAGTGAGTCCTCCATTTACATCGTTCAGTGAACGCTGTATCCCGGGCACAACATAGGCTGCTGGATTAACTACACAGTTTAGACGCTCTTCGGAGTCGATACCGAATTGCGCCGCGAGAGCATCAGGGTCACAAGCAATAACATTGCCGTCCGGACCTCGAGCATCTAGAGGCTGGGAGTCATTCAGAATGTAGTTCGATGTGTCACCCACAACTGAATTAAACTTGTCGATTTCGGGGTTGAGCGCTGCTCGCGGAATCAGCGGCAGCACGCGATCGCTTACCTCAAATCTCCAAACGTCTGCTCCAACACTCACGCCTTCAAGAGAGCCACTGGGCGTCCACTGGAAGCCTACGTTATAGGTGTCAGCGGTCTCATTCCCCAGATTGGGGTTTGGTGCTCCGGTCGTGTATGAAGAGTTCTGGATCGCATTCGCATCAGTAGCTGGCAGAAGCCCTGCTCTTACTCTCTGATTACGCAATGGATCTTGCACGCTAGTGCCGAATGCCTCAAACGCCTGGTTCACCACACCGATATTCGGCGCGCGGAACGATTGCGAATACGAACCGCGGAGCAGCAAGTCATCAGTTGGCCTCCAGCTGAGCGCCACCTTAGGCGACAGGTCCCCTCCGATAGCGCCTCCGTAGTCTTCATAACGCAGCGCGACCTGGGTTTCAACATTCTCAGCGAACGGTAGCGATAATTCCAAGAATGCTGCATTGACGGAGCGAGAATCGTCGAAGTTGAAGATACACTGCGCGCATTCCAGATTATTCGTTATCTCGCTTTCGAAGAGGTTTGGTGCTCCAAAGAGACCCGGCTCATAGCCCTTGATTACGGTCAGACCGGGCAGGTTGATCTCTGGCGCGATGCCGGAGGCGTCTCGCTCCCGCCGCTGGACACCCGCTGCGAATTGCGCGGTACCGCCAGTCATTTCAAACATTTCGCCAGATACGACGGCATCGAAAACAAGCAATTGATTTCGCTTATCCGCTCGATTAATTCTGCCTACCATCCAATCTGTTAATTCCTGCGGGTTGGCAAGCTCAGGATTGGTGAGCGCCGTCAGGAACGGATTGAAGAACATACAACCGTCTTGCCCGTGGTTGGTGGAGGTCAGTGCATAAGATGCGGCCTCGCGTGTGTTCAAGACATATCCAGGGAAGACCGTTGCAAACAATCCGCTGAGCGCACCAAATGCTGGTATCGCCTCAAAGTGGAGGTTTGGTGTTCCGTTGGGAGTACAGTTAGGCCCACCCAGGCCGTTGATCGCCATTTCGGTGCGATCTCTTATTAGCGTTGCATAGTTCTGTTCTATGCTTGAATCGCTCCATGCAAGGCTAACGTCATAGCTCAACGCCGAGTCGTTAAAACCCATTCCCTCGAGCTCACCGCGAAGGCCCATCTGTGCGCCAGACGTGGTGTTGGTCGTGAGGATGTCTTCTGTTGATCGAGGCCATCCAGTCGCTACGCCCCCGCCATACCAGCCCTGACCAAAACCACCATTCGATGCTAGGTTGGGATTATTTGCCGCCGGCGCTGCGACGTACGGGTTGCCAACGTAAGTTGACAGAGCACCAAGGGTCGTTGGCGCATGCCACAAGTGTGCCGTTCGTGAGAACGAGATTCCGTCCCATTCCCGAGTAGTTTCTAAATCGGAGTAGGTGAAGAATGAGTAGAACTCGGCACTTTCGCTGAAGGTGTGCTCAAAACTCATCGCAGCACTGGTTCGTTCCTGACCGATGGCAATGAACTGGTTGTCAGTGTTGTCTTCATAACATCGGCCGTTACGGCGCCCAATGCCGGTGAAACGGTTATCCGTGTAGAAAGGGCCCAGATCTCCTGACAGCGTTGAACATAATGGGTCGGAGAACACTAGCCCTCGTGTGCCCGACACCGATTCACCCAATCCGATTCTCTCGATGGTTTGCTGCTGAGAAAGTGCCGGATTGACATAGGCCATGTTGAAACCGCCGCCAAGTGGGCTGGTTACTCGGAACGCACCTACATCACCGTTACTTATAATTCGGCTGGGGTCAAAGTATTGCGCGTCTGCCAATGGAACCGGATCACGCTCAAACTGCTCAGCAGAAAGCACTAAGCGCGTGTCGCCATCATTGAAGCTAGTGCCCCAGATACCGCTGAAGGTCTGCTCGTAAGTTCCGCCGGACTCCTGGACACCCTGTGTGTCAGCGAAGAGTTCGAGGCCTTCGAAGTCGGTACGCATGATGACGTTGACCACGCCCGCGACCGCATCTGAACCGTAAAGTGCGGACCCACCATCGGTAAGTACCTCAACGCGATCAGTCATGACTAACGGGATGGTATTCAGGTCAACAAATTCTTGTCCTGAGCTGGTCACAACCGCTGCAGGGGTAAAGCGCTTGCCGTTGATGAGCGTCAGGGTGGAGTTACCGCCGAGGTTTCGCAGGTTGACCGATGCGGTACCTTGCAGCTGGCTGGCGTCATTCGATCCGGCAACACTGGTATCTGAACCTTGATTCACTTCGAGGTTCCGGATCAGGTCCCAGATCTGCGAGGCGCCCTGCTCCTGAATTGAGTCTCGGTCGATCACGGTGACCGGCGAGGGGGCGTCCTCAGGCGTTCCTCTGATGAACGAGCCTGTGACCACGATTTCCTCGACGCCATCTTCTTGCGCCAGAGTTTGGAACGATGTTCCGGCACTCGCCAGCATAATTGCAAGGGCTAGCCCTTGCTTCTTGCACGGAAAATTTCTGCGCATGTCTTACTCCCTTGATTATTTTTTACTGCTTATATCTGAGCGCGACTTCTAGACAGGAACCGAGTGATCGGAACTCCACCTAAAAGCACGATTTTTCGAGTATAGAGCCATGTATTGGGCGGTGCAATGCGCAAATCAGTTGACTCGATTGGTGAGTATTTTGGTAACATTTTTGTTAGCGGGAGTGCCCCAAATTGTCGGTTAATCCATATATTGAATCAGATTGATTACGCCGTTGACGGATGGGGATGCTGGACCTCGCTGGTTTCGTCGGTCAGTGATCCATCAATCAAACCAATCTAAAGCGGCTGACGGCCGTATGGGAAGAATTGGGTCAGTTGAATTGGGAGATCATAACTTGTTCAGGCAAGCCGCATCGATTGTATTAGGCAAGCGCCAACCCTGGCGTCTTATCGGCATGATTGGGAGTGCTCTCTTTGTGCACTCGACGACATGGGCGGATGTCTACTCCTGTAAGGAGAACGGAGCAGTCAGCATTGACCCTTATCAAAGTGCGGTGATTAACGAAGACAAGCCCGACACCACCCAACGCAGATGGCTGGTCGACACAGATCAGGGTTGGCATCGTGCGGAATTTCCAGGCTATCGGGGTTCCTGCCAGATTAAAAATGGTTATGTGGTTTGCCGGGCAGAAAACATTGCATTTGGAGAGGCAACCCTGTCGATCCACCCCAACGGCACCAGCTTTGTGGTGGTCTATACGGATTATGGCCTAGGCGTTCTCGCGTTCGTGGGAAAATGCGGCGAGCTAGACGCGTCGTGATGAGCTTTTTTCGTTAACTAAAAATTCTCGGTTGCGTTACGGCGATGGCGAAGCTTTTCTCTCGCGTCGTCATTCTGCGGTCTTGAGACCGACTCACGCAGAGCCTAGTCCTCTGTCGCCAAGGGAAGCTTTATTCGTGGAGGCGATGACATGGGCGATGTCGTGCCGACAGGTGCCCGCCTGCTTGATCAGTTTCACGTCGCAGAGGTCACAGCGTACGCACTCGTTAAAATCAATTTCCTGACGTCGTATAGCGCCGGTCGGGCACTCTAGCTCGCACACGATACAGACCTCGCACTGAGGAACGCGGCGAATGCGCCAGGGGCTGACCAGCGCGACAAACCCGAGGGCAGCGCCAAGCGGGCATGCATAGCGGCAGTAGAATCTGGGCACCACGAAACAGGCGGCAAGGAAACCAATCAGTATTGCGAACATGGCGACGGTGCCATCCAGAAAGAACAGTGTGCCAAATGGTTCAAAATATTGAAAAAATGAGACCTGTTCAGCGACGACGGCACCCGTCAGAATCATCAACAGGATTAGGTATTTTAGGTAGATGGCGTTGTCATGAATTACCTGAGGCACAGGGAGACGCCAGCGGCTCGGTCCGAATCGTGTGATGAAATCCTGCAATGCACCAAACGGGCATAGGGAGGAGCAAAATAGGCGTCCCCAAAGCAGCGTAGTCAGCACGGTGAAGCTTGATAGAATTAGTAATGGCAGATTGTTCAGCAAAAAGGCTGGACCCAGTTTGATGGTGTTCACCAAGTGTGATACGGAAACAAAGCCGCCGTCGATAAAGCCGAGGTAGCTGAAAGTCAGTAGCAGGGTAAGCCACCGTATGCTGGTCCTTTTGGTGAAAAAGGCAGTCATGCATGCAGTCAAAATGAGGAGTAGCAAACCCAGTTTCTGCCAGGGTGTCTCCCCCCATGGAGGGTCAGCAAAAAATGGCTTAAGCCAGCCAGACTCCGCTTCAAGAATCGCCTCAATTTCTGTCGGACTCAGAAGGCTCTCGCCGTTCGCCAGATCGAGCGGCAAACCCGAGAGCTGAAAATCGAGCGTTGAGCGTTCGGACGAACCCAAGGGGCGATAGGCCAGCGTGAACGGCTTGTTCAAATCGATGTTTGCCGGCAGTACAATGGCGCCCCACAGCTGCGCGATGACTGGCGTTGCGTTGGCAGTGACTGTCAGAGGTAAGTAGCTGTCAGTGGTGAATCTGCGGAAAAAGCTGAGAGAGTTATCCTCGGCTTGCCGCACTTGAAGTTGATAATATTGAAATTGTTCGGCCCCGGTGCCTGCCACTGCCACTAGCAGCAATTCACCTCCCAGTGGATTGATTCTGGCAGCCCGTTCGGCCGCCCGAAAATTGTCCTTACCAACCCAGTACTGACCAAGTGCAGAATCGGTCAGATAGGTGAACGATAACTGTAGCGTTTCTTGATCGGGCAGGGTGACGTCAAGTTGTTGGACCAGGCCGTTATCCAGCATGTCACTTAACTCGTACCTTTGAATTATTTCTGTGACTCGCTGCGCGCGCGCGGCTTGGATTGGATCAACAGGGTTGTAGTCGAGGTAGTTACTGGCGATGCGTCTCGCTGCTTCGCGCGCCCCCCGGGCAATAGCAAATAAGGTTACGGTCGAACCAGCAAGGCCATCAAAGTCTCGGCCTATCCGAAACTCATCGCTCAGGGATTTGTTGCTGAACTGGCTCAGTATGGCGCGATCAGCCAGAAAATCTCCTTTAATTCGAAGGTAGGTTTCCTCATAGTTCAGAATCTTGAGACCGCTAATCTGATGCTCTGTGTCCACGCCGATGAGCATGTCTATCGGTGCGCTGTAGCCCGGCTCTTCGGGTGGGACGTCCTTGCTGAGGAAGGCATAACCTGCCAGTTCCCGAGCCCGCGTGAGGGCGTTGAATCGATATCCGGGCCAGACTGGAGGATCACCCTGTTGTTTCCCAAAAGTTTCAGCGCTTGGCAACACTTGTTCCAGCCAGACTTGTTCGACATCGAGTGAAAACGGTGTCGCTAACGTGTCAGATTGTTGTCCGAGAGATGGGGAAAAGTTACCTGACACAAGTCCAGCTGCCATCAGGATTTTGATAAGGAGCAGGGAGTGGCGCCCGGCAAGGCGCTTCAGATATCTGCCGCGAGTAGAGGTGGTCAATTCAGGCCTTGCAATAATGGCCGGAACTGGATTCTGCGGCACTGGAATGAAATCGATCCGCCAGACGATTTGGCCCGAGCACAACTCCTGTCTAGTGCCCGGGCCAGGAATTTATGGTGGCTATCCTCAGATTTTGACATAGCCCTGACGGCCAAGCTCAATAAGAGTTGTGAGTGCCCAGTAGTCAACCTGAATGGCATCAAGGAGATCGCTTTCCTCAAGGCCTCGAGAAATCATGCCCTGCCCGCATAAGTGAAATGTCACGCCGGCAGCATGAAGCTGATTAATCAATTCGATATTTGGGTTGTCCTTACCATCATGGCGGGTCCTGAACTCGTCGTTATTGAGCCCGATCAATCCAGAGCCTCTGTGTAACACAATTGAAATCTTCCGATTTTCTTTTGGCACACCCATGTTGGCCAGGGTATTCACATAGCGTGCGACCAGGGGAAGCATGGGATATGGATCATCCAGATTGTCATCATTCATCACGAAGTCGAACACCACTTTATATTCACTGGAGGGGTCCGGGGAGAGGTGAGCATTGGGGACGTCTCTGCTGGGGCTCACGCCGGGAATGGGAAGATCCTGAGTGAATCCCGTTGCGCTCAGTATAAAAAAAACGAAGGGAATCAGGCTGGGTCTGGTAATTTTCATGGTTGTTTTTCCTTTTATGTCAATTCGATCGATTTATCAGGTCAGCGATCCGATAGTTTTAAAATACGATTGCGGCTTTAATAACTCAGTGCGGCGGAGCAATGACTTGACGTTGCTCACCGAGCCCTTCTACACCAATGCGAACAACATCGCCCGGCCTCAGGTACTGCGGCGGTTCCATGCCGTCACCGACACCCGCCGGAGTGCCAGTAAATATAATATCGCCCGGATATAGCGTCATGAATTGGCTCAAATGGCTGACAATTTCTCTGACGCCAAAGACCATGTCAGCTGTGCTTCCCTGCTGTCGCATTTCTCCGTTGACCTCAGACCAAATAGACAGTGCCTGAATGTCCTCGATTTGATCTTTGGAGACGAAATAAGGTCCGACAGGGGCGAAGGTGTCTGCAGATTTTCCCTTTGTGAACTGCCCGCCACGCTCGCGTTGGAACGCACGTTCAGAAACGTCATGCCCGACCGTGTAGCCAGCGATATAATCGAATACATCTTCTTCAGAGATATACTGTGTCCGCCTTCCTATGACGACTACCAGTTCTGCTTCATAATCTAGCTTCTGTCCATTGCGAGGCTGAATAATCTGGTCGAACGGGCCGATCAGAGCGGAAGTTGCCTTCATAAAGGTCAAAGGTTCTTCCGGCAATTGCACTTCCATCTCGGCTGCGTGGTTTATGTAATTAAACCCGATCGCAATAATTTTTCCGATGCCGGTAAGCGGAACGCCCAATCGGGGCTCGCCGGCTACAGCGGGTAAGTCCTCGAGAGACAGTTCGGCAATGGCTTCAAGTGAAGCTGGTGACAAGGTTTCTGGCGTGATTTCTGTTACGTAGCTCGAGAGGTCGCGAATCTGACCATCGGAGTCGATGATGCCGGGTTTTTCTTCTCCTTCCAGACCGAACCTCACCAACGTGACATCTGCGGTGGCGTGGTTGATAGCGGCGATCAATACGAAAATGATGCCAAGCGCCTTGAGTTTTTGTTTTTGCATCGACAGTCCCCGTGAATTCAAGCAGTATTTCTCAGTGCCGTGAGTATATCCAAAATAAAGAGGAATTCATGCCCCGGTACAAAGTAGATGTTCGACGGGGGTCTCTCGACCGAGACGAACAATCACATCAGTCGCACCGGGAGGTGGACGCGCCATGACCGTAATGTCTTTTCTGTTTTTCACGGCGCTTGTCGCCACCCTGACCTGGAAACTGAGTCGTAAAAGCGAGACCGACAGCAGTGAAGGATACTTTCTGGCTGGGCGTTCGCTGACATGGCCGTTCATAGCGGGCTCTCTGCTGCTTACTAATCTCTCCACCGAGCAGATGGTGGGCCTCAATGGCTCCGCTTACACTGACGGTTTGGCAGTGATGGCTTGGGAAATTGTGGCGGTTCTGGCGCTGGTTGCCATGGCGCTGTTCTTGCTCCCCCGATTCTTGCGCTACGGCGTCACCACAGTGCCCGAGTATCTGGCGAAGCGTTTCGATCACCAGACCCAGTCAATTTGTACGTTGATTTTCCTGAGCGCCTACGCGCTGATCCTCCTGCCCATCATCCTTTATACCGGCGCCACCGGCCTGATTGGCATGCTGGATATCCAGACGATGCTTGGCATCGAATCGAGAACAGTGACGATGTGGGCTGTCGTGTGGTTGGTAGGGTTGATTGGGACTTGTTACGCCCTGTTCGGGGGATTAAGGAGCGTCGCAGTCTCGGACACGCTCAACAGTGTCGGGCTCCTAAGTGGCGGGCTGATGGTCAGTTGGTTCGGATTATCAGTGCTGGGCGAGGGCAGCGTGTTGGCTGGATTAAGCGCGGTCGTGGAAGGGAATCCCGGCAGGCTCCGTTCCAATGGTGGGCCAGAGAGCTCTGTGCCGTTCTCGACCGTGTTCAGCGGGGTACTACTCCTGCATTTTTTCTATTGGACCTGCAATCAGCAGATTATCCAGCGAACCTTCGGGGCCGCATCTCTGGCCGAGGGTCAGAAAGGGGTGCTCACGACAGGTCTTTTGAAGTTATTTGGCCCGCTGTTTCTTGTGCTTCCTGGGCTGATTGCATGGGTCATGTTTCCGGAACTTGGTGTAGCCCATGCTGATCAGGCTTATGGACGATTAGTGAACGCGGTGCTGCCCGTCGGACTGGTGGGTTTTTTTGCCGCGGCCATGCTGGGCGCGATCCTTTCGAGTTATAACTCGGCGCTCAACAGCACCTGCACCTTGTTCAGTTTGTGTCTGTATCAAGGGATGCTTGCGCCTCAAGCCTCGGAGCGTGAGGCAGTGTTTGCAGGTAAGTTGTTCGGCTGGGCCATTTCGGTGTTTTCAATGGCTACTGCGCCCCTATTGATTGGACAGGAGAGTATTTTTGGCTACCTGCAGCAGATGAATGGCATCTATTTCGTGCCAATACTCGCCGTGGTGCTGTGCGCAATGCTTTCGCCTCGAATGCCGCCACTTGCCGCAAAGACTGGACTGATTTTAGGCCCGCTGCTGGTTGCCAGCGGTTACTTCGTTGTGCCGGTCAGAGCGATGCTGGGTGAAGTGCATGAGTATCATTTTCTGGGTTTGGTTTTTCTCATTCTGATCGGTGTGATGCTTGTGATCCAAAGACTCGCGCCGCGCGAGCAGCCACGGGAGTATATTGAATCTGATGTTGTGGACATGACACCTTGGCCGCTGGCCCGGGCGGCGGGCGTGGGGTTGTGCGCTATGGTGTTAGCGCTCTATGTGTCGTTTTTCAACTTTCACTGATTCTGCGTAATTAAAGCGGTGGTATCACCCTAGCGACTGCCGGCAAGAGCGTCAGGGCAAACTCAGTCTCAGTTCTGCTGCAAGATCCTGCCGAGGTAGCGTGCCAGTTCTAACATGCCGAATTTCCCTGCAGCAGCCTCGGCGCGCTTATTGTAGTTGGTATTCGTATTGACGTCGTATGTGTAGGTGTGTCCGGACGCGTCCTGGATCGACTCTATCCCAGCCACCTGTATATTATTCTGGCTTAAAAACGCTTCATAACGATCAATCTCGATGGACTGGTAATCTGCTAGGATTTCGAACTTTGGCGAGATTACATTATCCGCAACGTCTGCGGGGCAGAAGGCATCTTCGGTCGGGCAGGCATCGGCGGGGCATAATTCGAACCCCTCCGAAGTATCCACCTTTACTGCATAGAAAAATTTACCATCGATAAACTCGTGTCTGATGATGTGAGGGGTGGGTGCTTGAATGTATTCTTGTACCAAAGTGATGCCATCTATCGGCTCTTCGTAATTCGGGCCGTGCAGATAGTCTTGTAATGCTTCAACAGACCTAAAGAGCTGAACTCCCTGTCCCTTACCCGCTCTATTGTGTTTTGTGATGAAGCTTTCAACTCCGATTCTGTTTGCTGCTTCCACGATTTGGTGCTTGCCTACGGCTGCGAGTGTTTTCGGCGTCGCAATACCAGCCTCATTCAGCGAGACATACTGATTGACCTTGCTGATCTCTAGGCTTAAAGCTCTGCTTCCGTTTATGACAGTACGCGCATGATGTTCTAACCAGGCCAGAACACCACTCGCTAACTCGGGTGCATAGCGATGATGTCGAGTATGAGACGATGCGCTCATCCTGCTGTAGAACACCCCTCTGGGCGGTGAGCTGGAGAGATCTAACAGCCCCTCATCAAGATGCCAAAGTTCAAATGGTAAATTAAGCTCCTCTAGCCGTTCTTGTAGGCGCACAGTCCAATCACTGTTTTCATGAATCACGAATATTTTAGATTCCATCTCTTTGGCCTGTGTTGTTCTAGATTTCTTTGCATCTCTAACGTCGTCGAAGCTGGATACATGTCCTAACGAATGTAATTTAGGTGCGATTTAAGACGAATCGCGCGCTATCAGAAAGTGAAGTTACCCTTGGAATGGCTTTGTGACAGATCTCTGAGAATAGCCCGCATTGATCCGCTTGCAGCAAAATCTGTGCCTTCTGCGAATTTACCCGCCGTTAATTTTGGAGAAATGGAAATTAGATCAACAACCAAGGGCTAATCGCGCAGTGAGAGGTTGGCATTGGGATTGCATTAGCACAGGGCTCCTAGCCGAAACGCTGAATTTTGCCAATAATTAGCGCCGACCATCGATCAAATGCACCGGCATGGGGCGTTAGTGCCACTCTCGAGGTACAAATCATGAGCATTTTCAGCTGTTTTTGTTATATACTAGCTGGCTATTTGATTAAAAAACACAGAGTTTTATGGGCTGAATTTGCCTCGGCTTGAATTTTTTCTGACTATCAGCAGGAAACCCACATGAAAAATACATATCTTGGATCTACCCACAAAAAGCCTGAGATGTTTGCGCCGAAGGTGCTCTCAGCTGCAATTTGTCTGGCGGTAACTGGCACATTTATGTTGCCATCGACCTCTCTTGCGCAGTCAGGCGACATTGATGAGATCGTCGTCACTGGATCGCGCATCCCCGCAGACCCCAACCTAGTGTCCTCCGTGCCCGTGCAATCACTGAGTGCTGAAGATATTCAAAATTCCGGTGAAATCAACATTGCCGATATCGTAGCCGACATCCCAGCTCTGGTTTCGTCCCTTACCGCTGAGAATTCAGCTACCGGAGCGAACAGTCTGAACCTTCGCGGTCTCGGAGGTGATCGGACGTTGACTCTTGTAAATGGACGACGTCATGTGGCTGGATTCAGAGGCTCTCAGGCTGTCGACACCGGAACTATTCCTCGTGCATTAGTGAGGAGCGTAGAAGTAACGACGGGTGGCGCATCGGCGATCTATGGTGCTGATGCGGTGACCGGTGTTGTGAATTTCATCCTGAGAGATGATTTCGAAGGTTTTCAAGTTGATGTGCAGCAGGGCATTCCCGAGCGCGGTGAAGCTCAAACGACTGTGGTTGATGCAACCTGGGGCATGAACTTTGATGATGATCGCGGAAACGTTGCGGTTTCACTAAGCTTGGAAACTGATGAGGGCCTACTTTACGGCGAACGTGACTGGGCTAAAGACAACGGCATCGCTTCCGTTGGGCCGCGGGCTAACCCATCTACAGACCCCAACGCTCCGCCGAGAGCTATCGTTGAAAACCCCACTTTCTGGTTGACGTCTCAAGCTGGGTCGATCGCTCCAAGTTTTGGAGGGAGGTCTACGACTTACGTAGATATCAACAACAACGGAATCGCTGACTGTCAGGAATCTGAAGGCGGTCGAGTGGGCTATCTTGCCGGATGCTGGATTACTAATCCTGACGGTTCTGTTCGAGTTAATCAGGATGGCACGGTGCTAGGCACCTTGTGGAGTCAAGGCGGCGATGGTGGCCTAGCGGGTGCTGGGAACCGGAGCTCTTTGTTCCCGCAGACTGAGAGGGCGGTTTTCAATCTCAATGCCAACTACGATCTCACAGACACATTTAATGTATTCTTTGAGGGCAAGTATGTTGAAGCAGAGTCTGAGACATTCTCTGAAGGTGACGGCTTCTACGACACGCTTTGGATCCAGCCTGACAATCCCTACATTCCTGCGCAGCTTCAGCCTGTAGCTGACCAGACCGGTTACCTGCTCCTAACCCAAGATCCATGGGATTTCAGCGACAACAACCCGAGTACCTTCAACCGGGAGACCATGCGTTTCGTTGGTGGGTTTGAGTGGGAAATGTCACCTGATCATACCTTGGAAGTCTCGGTCAACCACGGTCAGTTCACTAACACAGAAAATGCGACCACAACCGTTCTGGACAGAACCTTTGCCGCTTTCGATGCAGTCAAAGACAGCAGCGGGAATATCGTGTGCCGGTCTGACATCGATCCCAACGCCTACTACGAGATCGACTACTTTGCCGGCTCCAATGGCTACGCTGACGGTGCCTACTACAGTAATACCTACTACACCTTCACCCCGGGTGATGGTCAGTGTAAGCCGCTGAATCCATTTGGCGTTTACTCGGTGAGCGCTGAGGCGCAGAACTTCATCACCATGCCGGTTCAGCGGAGTCTCGAGCTCGATCAGACTGTGGTGAATGCGACCGTGGTGGGTCAGTTTGAGTTCGCCGACAGGCTGTTGGATGGGCCGATTGGTTACGCAACTGGCATCGAGTATCGAGAAGAGTCTAGCCTCAACATGCTTGACCCGCTCGATCTTGGCATACTGCCTCCGGGCACACCGTTCACTGCCGGGCAGAAAGTAAGTGAAGTCAGCCCCTGGCTTTTCACTGTAATTGACTACGATAACTCACAGCAATACAACACCATGGGCGAGTATGATGTGACTGATGCCTTCCTTGAAGTCAGATTGCCCATTCTCCGTGGCCGGGCGCTTGCAGAGGAATTGACCATCGACGGCGCGGCTCGTGTTGCAAATTACTCAACGCTGGGTGATGCCACGACCTGGAAATTTGGAGCGACCTGGGCGCCGACTTCTGAGCTGAGCCTCCGAGGAACTATCTCGCAGGCGGTGAGGGCGCCAAACATCTCTGAGTTGTTTGACCCCAAGTTGCCGATCACTGTGGCGGCGAACGCCGACCCATGCGACCCCAATAACGTCGCGGCTGGCACAGCTAATCGGGAAGCTAACTGCATAGCAGCACTTCAAGCGAATGGACTGCCGTTATCTTCGATCGTCGATGCTGACGGTAACTATGCTTGGACTAATCCCCTCACTGCTCGATTTGCGGGTGTGTCGGGCGGAAATCCAGCGCTTGATGTCGAGACTGCAGACACCGTAACACTGGGCTTTGTGTACCGACCCGAGTTGATCGAAGGTCTGAGCATCACTGTTGATTACTGGGACGTAGAAATTACGGATGCTATTTCGGCCGTTGATTCTGGTGACATTCTTGAGGGTTGTTTCGATTCAGCTTCTTACCCGAATCTCGGTTTCTGTAACGCCTTTACACGGCGAGCAGATGGCGGATTGAATTTCCTCGAAACCGGACAAATCAACTTTGCGAAGCTTGAGGCGCGGGGACTGGACTTCGCGGCGAGCTATAGTTTCTCTGTGGGTGAGAACGACTTCGGCGTGCGCTTGCAGGGGTCCCGTCAAGAGCGTCTTGATCGGTTCTTCAATCCACTGGACCAAAGCGATGTCGATCCTGAAATCATGGAACTTCAGCGGCCTCGCCTCTTTGGTTCGCTTGGTCTGAGCTGGAATCGAGGCCCCATCAGAGTGGGTTTGCAGACGATCTATCAGGGTAAGCAGGCAGTTGCTGAGGTGGAAGAGGTTCGCGGTATTGCCGGCCTGGATCCGCTTTACGGGAGTGCGGGATTCTTTCACCGCGTCCTAATATCTGACCTGAACGCTCGCTATCAGTGGAATGACGGTTTGAGCGTGTTCGGCGGCATCAACAATCTGTGGGATGAGGAACCATTCTCTACCCAGACGGCTTGGCCTGTTGGCCCTAGGGGTCGTACCTTCTTCCTTGGGTTGTCTTACTCTCTCTAAGGAGCAGGTCCGAGTTTTATTACAAAAAAGCCCGCGACATTGCGGGCTTTTTTTTGACTGTAGATACATCTTCTCAATAGTCACTGCGGTGCTGATTTTATTGTGTCATTGGGCAACGATAACGAGTCACTGAGACAGTAGCATCGCCATGAATTATCAAGTGAAAATCTTTTCACAAGCGTGGGAAGAGAGCTAGACTGGAGCTACGCCGGAAATATTCATGCTGCGACTAGTTAATCTATTTGGAGAGAACTTGATGCCTTATAAGTTTGGTATACGAAACCTGATTAATTCTATTCTGGGTCTGACGCTTCTTATCGGCAGTGTGATTTCTGTGTATGCGCAAGATGTATACCCTGGCTTGCCCCAGTCCTCACCTGAGTCAGTGGGCATGTCGTCTGAGCGCCTTGCCCGCATCGGTCCCGCAATGCAGAGGTATATCGATGCTGAACTAGTTCCGGGAGTTGTGACCCTGGTTGCTCGCCGCGGTAAGGTAGTCCACTTTGAGTCTCAAGGTTTTATGGATGTGGAGAGTGGCAAGCCCATGAGGCCAGATGCGATTTTTAGGATTGCATCGATGACCAAGCCAATTACATCTGTTGCGCTAATGATGCTTTGGGAAGAGGGACATTTTCAGCTGCGCGATCCGGTGAGTAAATTCATCCCAGAATTCGCCGACCAGCGTGTCTCAACGACCAGCGACGCAAGCGGAGAAACCGGGGGTCTCGTGCCGGTCAACCGACCGTCGACGATTCGTGATATGCTGACCCATACAGCAGGATTAGCGAACAGCTATCGTGGGAATGTGCCTTACTATCAGTCGGTGATCAGCGCGCGGCCTGATGACACGCTTGAGGATTACATCGCCCGCATCGCGGCACTGCCGCTGAACTACCAGCCGGGGGAGCAGTGGCAGTACTCTAACGCCACTGATGTGGTGGGCAGGCTGGTGGAAGTGATTTCGGGTCAGACCCTTGATGAGTTCTTCCGGGAGCGTATCTTTGAACCACTTGGCATGAACGATACGCATTTTTACATGGACGATGACAAAGGCGGACGGCTGATGTCGCAGTACGCCCCGGGGCCGGAGGACAACAGAATCGTGCTGCAGGATCCGGGCACTGACGCCAGTCGCTGGATTGCCAGCGAAAATAAGCAGGTGTTCAAGG
>Ga0255766_10002680_pt1 | contig 15780 bp, 12 predicted proteins | sample 071ome_23_FD_179966 | JGI IMG/M metagenome (GOLD analysis project Ga0255766, IMG submission 179966) | Coastal salt marsh microbial communities from the Groves Creek Marsh, Skidaway Island, Georgia - 071403BT metaG (version 2) | ecosystem: Environmental > Aquatic > Marine > Intertidal zone >... | reverse complement strand
TAAAGAGCATGAAGAAGAAGCCCAGACTATAGAACAATCAATTCAAGAGGAAATTGATCTTGTTGAAGCTTCAAATAGTTTAAACATAAAAAGTTTAGATCTTGGGCAAGAATATGAAATATATACCGATGAGTTTGATGAAATAATTAAAGCACAAGAGCTTTCTAACCAGGAGGAGACAATAAGACTTAGAATTCAATTAGATAACTTGATTAAGCCCCACATTACAACAATTGGTAAATTAGCAAACAGACTACAAAGACTGCTTCAAGCTAAGATGAATACAAGCTGGAATTATGATTTAGAGGAAGGTATTTTAGACTCAGCCAGACTTCATAGAGTGATAACAAATCCTGCATCGCATTTAAGCTTCAAGCAAGAAACTGATCATAATTTTAAGGATACTTTAATTACATTATTAATAGACAACTCAGGCTCAATGAGAGGCAGATCAATTAACATAGCTGCTGTTTGCGCTGATATTATAGGAGCCACTTTAGAGAGATGCCAAATTAAAACTGAAATACTTGGCTTCACAACAAAAAACTGGAAAGGCGGAGATTCAAAACAAAAATGGTCTCTTAATGGATCTAGAGCCAATCCGGGTAGGCTAAATGATCTAAGGCATATTATTTATAAAAGTGCTGATGAGAATTGGAGAAGATCAAGAAAATCACTTGGTATTATGTTGAAAGAAGGCCTACTTAAAGAAAATATAGATGGTGAGGCCTTATTATGGTCATTTAAAAGATCAATACAGCGTCCTGAAAAAAGAAAAATCTTGATAGTAATATCTGATGGTGCGCCCGTTGATGATAGTACTTTGTCAGCTAACAATGATTTATACCTTGATAATCATTTAAGAGAAGTTATAGAGATAATTGAAAATAATGAATCCATAGAGTTGTCTGCAATAGGAATCGGACATGATGTTACAAAATATTATAAAAATGCTATCAGCATTATTAGAGCAGAAGAGTTAGGCGAGATCTTGCTCGAGAAACTAACAAACCTTTTCAAATAATTGTAAATAATATACAATATTAATGTTAGCAGTGCTAACATTAAAAAAACTAAGTAGGAATTCTTAAGTATGAAAATAAAAAAACAAGACGGCCCCCCAAGTGAATTATTATATTTTGATGATGAGCTAGATCTATCACCAAAACAAATTGAAGATGTAGTTGAGATTTTTAATACTCCTCTTACAGGTTCTTATAATTGGGACTACACAGTTGCTGATAATAGAATTAAAAAGCTTTATGAGTTAGGTAAAGAGCTTAATTGGAATGGGTCTATTGATCTAAATTGGGACTATACACACCCCGAAGATGAAAAACTTGTTGATCCAGATGAACAATTACCCCATGAGACCTTAAAAGCATATGAAGCTTTAACAGCTCAAGAAAAAATAGAATTTGATAGGCATTCTACTGCGGAACTTTTAAGTCAATTTTTACATGGAGAACAAGGCGCACTTCTTGTAGCATCGCAATTAGCTAGTTGCGCTCCTACCTATAATGCAAAACTTTATGCAGCATCTCAAACTTTTGATGAGGCTAGACATGTAGAGGTTTTTAATAAATATCTTCAAGACAAGATAGGAATACATTATCCAATTAACCCATCTTTAAAATTATTGCTAGATAAAATACTTACAGATGAAAGATGGGACCTAAAATTTATAGGTATGCAAATAATTATTGAAGGTTTAGCTCTTGCGGCTTTTGGAATGCTTAAATCCATTACTACAGACCCTCTATTAAAGCAATTACTTCACTACGTTATAAGAGATGAAGCGAGGCATGTTACTTTTGGAATTAATTATTTAGAAGACTTTATTAAAACTCTTAGTCCTGAAGAGGTTCAAGAAAGAGCTGAGTTTGCATATGAAGCATGCATAATCTCTAGAGAAAGATTAATAAATACTAAAGCAGAGCAAAAATATTTAAAAATGAGCCCTGAAGAAGCAAGAGAATTTCAAATGAGCACTGCTTCATTTGCTCTTTTCAGAAATTTCCTATTCTCAAGAGTAATTCCAAACTTATCTAGGATTGGTCTTTTAACTGAAGAAATCAGACCAAAATTTGAAGCTCTTGGACTGCTAGAATATGAGCATGCTCCAGATGACTTTGAATGTGATTGGGCTGAACTTCAAAAACCACTTGAATCATTTGATAAGATATCTGAAGCAGTATAGTCGTTATATAATATAATTTTATTTTTTAAGGAGCTTATATGTCTAAACATGCCGCGTTGGATACTTTTGGAAGATCTGGTAACCCAGTAATAAGATCTTCTGCGTTTAATAAGAGAAGTTCTTCAGCTGAAGTTATGACACTTGATGGTGCTGTAAACAAGACTGGTGTTATGTTGGCATTGCTTGTTTTTACTGCCAGTATTTCATGGATTTTTAATGACAACCCAATCATTGCTATTTTACAACCAATTGGTTACATAGCTGCACTTATATCAATGATTATTACATTTGGCTTCCCTTTTGTATCAGGGCCAAGACCTCATCTTGCACCAAAAACCTCAATAATATACTCAATTGGGATGGGCTTCTTAATTGGCTCATTATCATTATCATTTGAAAGTTTATTTCCGGGCATAGTTATTCAAGCAGTATCACTTACTTTTTTTGTTGCTGCATCCTTATTATTTTTTTATAAATCAGGATTAATTAGACCTGACGAAAATTTTAGATTGATACTATTCTCTGCAACATTTGCAATCCTTATATATTATATTTTTATATTTATAATTAGCATGATCACCGGTTCTGTGCCTGAGATATTTGCAGGAAACAGTATGTCCTCAATCTTGATACAGTTTCTAATTGTTGGCATAGCTGCATTAAATTTAGTTCTTGATTTTGATATCATTGAACAGGCTGCTGAAAATAGAGCGCCAAAGTATATGGAAGACTTCGGTGCTATGGCATTAGTTGTTACCCTCGTTTGGCTTTATGTAGAAATTTTAAGATTGATTGCGAAGCTAAGATCTAATAATTAAATATATATGGATAATTTATTCTTCATAATAATTGGTATATTTTCATTTATAATTTTTTTTAATTTACTAAAAGTAAAGGCATCAAAAAAACAAATTAATAGGTCAAATAGAATAAATTGGAATAGATTGTGGGAAAAAAAATATCCTCAAAATAAAAATATAATTGATGCTGACTATAAAGAGGAACAAGAGACTAAAAATGATAAAGAATAGATTTTATTTCACTATTTTGATTACTCTAGCGTTATCAAATGCTGGATATTTAAGCGCAGATAAGAATGATGAAACTAATATAATTCAACCTGGAGCTCCTGGTAAACCTTCTACAATATTAAATCAGAAAGAAGCAACTAATATTGCAAATTCATCATATACAAAAGCAGATGTTAATTTTCTTCAAGGAATGATAGTTCATCATGATCAAGCTGTGGTTATGTCAAGATTAGTAGCTGACAGAACTAATAACAAAACAATTGTTGATCTTGCTAAAAGAATTGAGTCATCTCAGATCGATGAAATTAATTTCATGGAAAGCTGGTTAAAAGAAAGAAATGAAAATACCTCTTTAGAGCACACTAATCATCATATGCATATGAAAATGATGGGTATGGCCTCTGAAAAACAATTAGAAAAATTAAGAAACTCTAAAAGCACCCAATTTGATAGATTATTTTTGAGCTTAATGATTGCTCATCATGATGGCGCTCTTAAAATGGTTAAGGATTTAAAAAAATATCCTGGCTCTGCATATGATCCAATTTTAAATGAATTCGTATCAGACTTAGTGAATGATCAAGGTGTAGAAATTGAACGGATGAATGTGATTGCTGTTAACCTATCTGATGATCCTAGAGCCGGCCTTTCTGGAGGTTTGTATATTGCAGATGAAGCGATTTTAAATCTTGAATTAGTGGCTTCATTAAAAAAACCAATAGGGTTTTTTGATCCAAATAACCCAGTAGAAGGTCTAACTAAAAATATTACAGATGAAGATAAAAATAAAACTATTGAGGAAATCTCTAGCTCGTTAACATCACCAATGTTGAGCTTTTCTAATACAGATATGGCATTTAAAGATAATCTTTTAGTTGCAGGAAGTTATCATGGTTTTAATATATATGAAATTAAATCCAATGGGGTGCCCAGTCTTATTACCTCTGTAGTTTGTCCAGGCGGTCAAGGTGACGTGTCTATTGTTGAAAATTTATTGATAATGTCTGTTGAAGAAACTAGGGGCAGAGTTGACTGTGGCCGTGAAGGGGTTGGCGGAGAGCCAAGTCAAGAGAGGTTTAGAGGTATAAGAATTTTTGATATATCTGATGTAACTAATCCTGTCCAAGTGGGTATCGTACAAACCTGCAGAGGCTCTCACACTCATTCTGTTGTATCTGGACCTGATAAAAACGGAAAAATTATTGTTTATAATTCGGGAACTAGCGGTGTAAGAGATGAAAAAGAGTTGGAGGGCTGTATTGGTAACATTCCCGGTGATAATAGGACCGCACTATTTAGAATAGATATTATTGAAATACCCATTAATGATCCATCACAAGCAAAAATAGTTTCAAGTCCATCAGTTTTTGCAGATCCTGAAACCGGAGCATTAGCTGGACTTTGGAGGGGTGGCGATCATGGAGATTATACACAAGATACAAGCAGAACTGATCAATGCCATGATATAACAGTATTCCCATCCTTAAATATTGCAGCTGGAGCATGTTCAGGTAATGGAATTCTTTTTGATATTACAGATCCTTATAACCCAAAGAGACTTGATGTTGTTACAGATGTTGGGTTTGCATATTGGCATTCTGCAACTTTCAATAATGATGGTACTAAAGTTATCTTTACTGATGAATGGGGTGGCGGTGGTCGTGCCAGATGCAGAGCTTGGGATCCGCTAGACTGGGGTGCTGATGCAATATATGACATAGTAGATAAAAAACTTGTATTTAAAAGTCATTACAAGATGCCTGCCCCTCAACTAGAAACTGAAAATTGTGTCGCACATAATGGCTCAATTATTCCAATTCCTAATAGAGATATTTTTGTACAAGCATGGTACCAAGGTGGAATTTCGGTTGTAGATTTTACAGATTCAAATAATCCAAAAGAGATAGCTTACTTTGATAGAGGTCCTATATTAGAAGATATTTTAATAACTGGTGGTTACTGGTCATCATATTATTATGATGGATATATTTATGGCACAGAAATCACAAGAGGGTTGGATGTTTTTAAATTAGTTCCTAGTGAATATTTAAAAAAAGAAGAAATAGATTTGGCTGCCAAAGCTATACCAATTATTGGTCCTAATGTATTTAACCCGCAGCAGCAAATACCTCTTAGCTGGCCTAACAAAAAAGATTCAATGTCTCTATAAATATCAATGTATCTTGCGATCGATTTTGGCATTACAAATACAGATATAGTTGTATCTTTAGATGGTAAAGATAAAGAATTTTTTTCACTAGAATCTGAAAAAATTACAGACAGTTTTTTTTATAAAATTTTTAATCATTGCGGCATTCAAGCTGATAATATAAATGAAATTGCAATAACTGGTGGCAAATCAAGCAGCTTCAAGGATGTATTAGATAATATTCCAATATTCAAAGTAAATGAAATTAATGCAATAGGTTTTGGGGCTAAAGATTTATATGATATTAAAGAAAAAGCATTTGTTGTAATTAGTGCAGGTACTGGAACAGCATGCGTATATGGCAATTGTAATGAATTCAATCATTTGGGAGGAATTTCAGTTGGCGGAGGGACATTGCAAGGGCTATCCAATCTTTTAATACATACTTCTAATTCTTATGAAGTTAATAAATTATCTATAGAAGGAAATAAAAATAATATTGATCTTTTGATAGGAGATGTTGTTAATGAGATCGGATCTCTTTATCCAGAAATAACTGCATCAAATTTTGCCCAGACAAGGCTAAGAGATGATTTTTCTAAATCTGATATAGCCTCATCTTTATCAAATATGGTTGGAGAGGTAATTGGTACAGTTTCATATCTAAATGCCCTTCTTTGTGGCGTGCAAGCAGTATATTTTATTGGCAGAACCTCTTTGAATGAAACTGTGAAAAAAGGAATCGAAGAAAGGTTGGAATTAGCCAACATCAAAGGTTATTTTGCCAAAGATAGGCAACATGGAAATGTAAGAGGTGCTCTTAGAGCATTAATAGAAAAATAGTATTAATTTTCATATCTTATATAATGTAAATAATATACATTAAGAAAATCTAATGATAGTTACTGATAAGTCATCAATAATAACTTTTGCTGTTCCAGTATTTTTTGTATTAATAATAATTGAGTATCTGTATGGAAGAGCAAAAGGCAAAAATACTTACCGACTAAATGATACTTTTACCAGTATTGTTATTGGAATGATTTCAAGATATCCCACAATGCTTAATCTGGGCTTTCAAAGTGCTGTTTTTATATATATCAGTACTAGCCTTAATATAAATTTAATGCCTACAAATAGCGTATTAACATGGGTTTTAGCCTTCTTATTATATGATTTGTCTTACTATTGGATGCATAGAATGCATCATGAAATTAAGATTTTATGGGCTACGCATAGCGTCCATCATCATGGGGAGGATTTTAATTTGGCTACAGCGTTAAGGCAAACAAGCACTGGTTGGCTTTGGAAGTGGGTTTTTTATTTACCAATGATTTTAATAGGTGTGCCAGCTGAAGTATTCATTAGTGTTGCGGGTGTAAATCTTGTTTATCAATTTTGGGTTCATACTAAGCATATTGGTCATCTGGGCATACTAGAGAAAATATTTATAACGCCAATGAACCACTCTGTTCATCATGCAAAAAATAAAGAATATATTGATGCTAATTACGGAGGTGTATTTATTATTTGGGATAGAATGTTTGGAACTTATATCGCTGAACTTCCAGATGTGAAGCCGGTTTATGGAACGGTAACGCCTTTAAATAGTTTTAATCCAATTTGGGCAAATTTCCAAATTTTTTCAAATATGTTTAAGGATTCTCTTAAAACAAAAAAATTTAGAGATAAGCTTATGGTATGGATTGCTCCAACATATTGGAAACCAGAAGATTTAAGAGAAGAAAAACCACAACACTATGACAAAAATAATATTCAGGAAAAATTTAATCCTGAGATTACTGCTGATATGAAAATATTTAGTTTTTTTCAAATGTTATCAATTATATTTGTCTCTGGAAGCGTTCTGCTTTATTCGCAAAACCTGGCTTATATTGATATTGCTATATTTGGAGTTTTAATGGTTTTATTTAGTACTTTGAACTCACGTTTACTTGAAAACAAAAACTATTCTTATGCACTATTACTATTTTTTAGCATTACGATATTGATCGGAGTTAACTTATTTAATTTAATGGATATAAACTTAATGCCTGTTCAAATACTTATGTTGCATATGATTACTAATATAGGAATTATTTTGATAATTAAGTTGGCTGGACTAATTAAACTAGATCCAGTCAGGGCAAGGTAAATCATTATTTACCAAAAAGTTTCTATTATAAAGTTTACTCAAATATCTAGATCCAGAATCACAAAGAATAGTAACTATGGTATGACCTGGTCCAAGTACTTTTGCTAGCTCAACCGCCCCTGCAACGTTAATACCAGCACTTCCACCCAAATATAAACCTTCTGTTTCAACCATTTTAAACATTGCTTCTAATGCATCTGCATCTGGTACTCTAAATGGAAAATCAACTTCGAGACCTTCAAGATTTTTTGTAATTCTGCCTTGGCCAATACCCTCAGTTACAGATGACCCTTCTGACTCAAGTTTACCCTCTGAAAAAAAAGAATATAGTGAAGCACCATATGGATCAACTAAACCAATTTTAATATTATTATTTTGTTCTTTTAAATATTGAGCAACACCCGTCAAAGTTCCGCCTGTTCCACAAGAGCATATGAAACCATCTATTTTCCCATCTAACTGGTTAAATATTTCAGGACCTGTATCTTTATAATGACCTATCTTATTTGCTTCATTATCAAATTGATTGGCCCAAAGCACACCGTTAGCATTATCATAATTCTCAGCAACTCTTTTTGAGTACTTAACATAATTATTTGGATCTTTATAAGGTACAGCTGGTACTTCTATGAGCTCAGCTCCACATGCCCTAATTGTTGCTTTTTTTTCCTCAGTTTGAGTTTCAGGAATTACGATAACTGTTTTCATTCCAAAAGAATTACCTACTAGCGCTAGGCCAATTCCAGTATTTCCAGCTGTTCCCTCAACAATTGTGCCACCAGGTTTAATTAATCCTTTCTCAAGAGCATCTTCAATAATATATTTTGCTGCTCTGTCTTTTACACTACCGCCAGGATTCATGAATTCAGCTTTTCCAAGAATCTTACATCCAGTTAACTCTGAAAAATATTTTAATTCTATTAAAGGTGTATTACCTATATACTCAATCATGATTACAAACCTGAATTTCCTGGATCCCAACTTTTATGAGAGATATTTAGTTTATTTACCTCTTTAGCTGGAATGCCTGCAACTGTAGTTTCTTTTTTAACATCTTTTAAAACAAGACTTCCTGCAGCAACTATTGCCTTTTCACCTATTGTTATATCGCCAAGGATTGTACTTGATGCAAATATAGTGGCACCTTTTTTAATATTTGGATGTCTCTTACCGGTTTCATAACCTCTTCCACCAAGAGTAACACCTTGAAAAATAGATACTTTAGATTCTATAACTGAAGTTTCACCAATAACCACTCCGGTTCCGTGATCAATCATGACTCCTCCAGCAATCTTTGCAGCTGGATGAATATCTATTCCAAAAACTTCAGATGCCCTATTCTGAAAAAATAGTGCCATAGTGTGCCTATTATTTCTCCAAAGACAGTTTGCGGCTCTATAGGTTGCAAGACCCAAATATCCTTTATAAAAAAGCAAAGGTGTTGAAAAATATTTACATGCAGGGTCATTATCCTTAAAAAATAGTAAATCATCTTCAAGTTCTTGTTTGATATTTTGACATTCATTAAAAACATCATTAATAAAATGTTTAATATCAAGAGCTGATAATGCATCACTATGAAGCTTAGAAGCAATAATGGCCGCCAAAGATGATGTGATTGATTCTTGGTTTGAAACAAGATTTGTAAGAAAAGAATTTAGACTTGGTTCTGCTCCAATACGCAACTCCACCTCATTTTGTATATTTGTCCAAAGATTATCTTTCATCACAAAGAATTATAATGTCTAAAAAAAAAAGTAGATACATTATGCTTGAATTAAAAATTGTTTTAAAATCTGAGAAAATTATTTATTAAAATTATGAAAAAAGAATATGTATTAACTTTTTCTTGTCCTGATCAAAAAGGTATTCAAGCTAAAACCTCCAGTTTTCTATTCTCAAATAATGCTTTTTTAACAGATGTTCAGTCATATTCTGATAAAAAAACTAAAAGTTTTTTTTCAAGGATTGTATTTTCTTTTGATGACTTAGATGGCATAGCCTCAAGCTTTATGAATAAATTTGATTTGCTAGCTAAAGAATTATCTATGAATTGGAATATAAATGACTTAAATAAAAAGATGAAAACATTAATCGCTGTTTCAAAAGAAGGTCATTGTCTTAATGATTTATTGTATAGAACAAAATATAAAGATATGCCTATAGATATAGTAGGGGTTGTATCCAATCATGAAACTTTTAGGGAAATAGTTGAATTTAATGGTTATAAGTTTCATTATCTTCCTATAAAGGATAATAAGCAAAAACAAGAAGAAGAATTCCATGAAATCGCTATTCAATCAGGTACAGAATTGATTGTTCTTGCAAGGTATATGCAAATTTTATCTCAAGATTTTGTATCAAAATGGTCTAATAATTGTATTAATATTCATCATAGTTTTTTACCAAGTTTTAAAGGCTCAAGACCATATCATCAAGCATATGATAAAGGCGTAAAAATAATAGGCGCTACAGCACATTATGTAACTGAAGACTTAGATGAGGGTCCAATAATTGAGCAAGATGTTGAGAGGGTTAATCATAGAGATACAACTGCTGATATGACAAGAAAAGGTAATACTATCGAGTCAAATGTATTTGCAAAAGCAGTAAGATGGCATGCAGAAAAAAAGATACTAATTAATGGATCTAAGACAATAGTTTTTTCATAAAAAATTATTTCCAAAAATATTTTTTATATAAAATACCGCTCTATTTTTGAGAACATATCTGTCAAAATAAAAAATTTGATGCATTCAATTTAAAATTAATATAAAGACTTAATTTTTTTCCAATCACCATATATCGCGATAGTTCTTCCTTCGTCTTGAATGTTTAAAAACATTATTTTTCCATCAGGAGAAAAACAGACCCCAGCAATCTCAGAAGATGAGTCTTCAACTTGTCCAATAACATAAATACTGCCTAAATTATTAATACCAAGTAGTTTGCAACCCCTGCTTCCATTATCCTCACAAATAATTAAATCTCCCCAAGGAGATATAACAATGTTATCTCCACCCCAATATTCATCTTTATTCTTGGATTCGTAAAAAAGCTCTAGTATTCCGGGTTGTTCAATTTCTTTAGTTGTGCCCTCATATTTGCTCGGGAAGTACCTGAATATCTGTCCATGTTCCTTGAAACCACCATCCTTACATGTAAAAAATACTGACTTTTTGTCAGTGATTATTCCTTCACTCCCATTAAAAGGAGAAGCACCTTGTATGGAGCCTTGATACTTAGTTGTAGTTTTTTTTGCATGAAAATCTTCTATATCAACCCACTCTACTTCAAAGCTTGAACCTATTTTTATATTATTTTTAGGGTTTCTTGGGTCAATTTGAGATTTTATTTTAAGGGCTTGAAGCTTACCTGGTTTAGCTAGATCTTTAGGATCACTCGGTAAAAATCTATAAAAAAGTCCTGAAGAATCATCTTCAGTTTGATATACGATTCCAGTTGGTTCATAGATTGAAACAGCTTCTCTATTGAATCTGCCCATATAGTCTAGTCTTCTTACAGAATCAAGTCTCTTATTTGCATAAACTTCAAATGCATAACCATGATCATCCATTCTGGTTTCCTCGCAAGAAATCCATGAGCCCCAACTAGTTCTACCTCCAGCACAATTATTAATTGTGCCAGCAAGACTTCTATAATGATCAATTGGTTTTAATGATTTAGGATCTAAAACAAGGTTTGTGGTCCCTCCGGTATATGGAACACCTGCAAAATTTGTATCGTATGATATAGATTTTGGTAAATTACTGTCATAAGAACTTGGCAGTCTTCTGCTGCCAATTTCGTGATTTTTTATTAAAGTTATAGTTCCATCATTATTTTGGAAACATGCCATGCCGTCTGGTCTAGGTGGTGTTTGCAACCCATCCGACATCATCTCCCCATTTTTTGCAACTATTTTATACTCCAAAAAATCCGGTAAATTAAATAACTTATTTGGATCTTTTTTAAGGCTTCTTAGTGATTTATTTTTTTCTGTTGCCTTTAAAGGTATCAATGATAACGCCATTAAAGCAATGCCAGTTTTTGAGGAATTCTTTATAAAATTTCGTCTATCCATGTTTTTAAAATTTAGTTAACTAGTAGATACTAATATTGAAAATTTGTAATTGTTTCGTATGCAATTTTTTGAATAAAAATTCTATCTTGATCTGAAACTTTACCAAAATAATTATAATCAATTCCAACCGGCGAGTCATCATATAAGACTCCGTAAACGATACAAGCTGCAAGATAAGTCCCAAGCAAACTAGGGTGAGTCCCGTCAAGATTATGAAGTTGAATATTTGGATTTTCTTTATATGCATTCTCAAAACCAATACCTACAGGAATTACTTTTACATTGTTTTCTTTGGCTGCATTAATATATAAACTACTTATCTTATTAATCATATTTGCCTCATACCTTTTATCGGGTGCTACATAAGCATGAGTCATATATAAAGCTAATTTTGTCCCATATCCTTTGGCAATTTCATTAACTTCCTTGACTGTATTCTTGAATATAACTCTTGAGTTTTTTGATAATGGCTCAGCACTTCCTCCTTGTAGAATCAATAAATCAAAAGATTCATTTACACCTAAGTTTTTTGATTCAAGAAGATGTTTAAAATTATGATGCCAGGATCTGGCTCCACCTATTGTTGATGATTTGTATATAAATTTTTCTTCATAAGAGGGAAATCTTTCGATTGCCATTCTTTTAACATGGTTGTGAAGACTGTCATTATAATAAAGATAGCTATTGCCGACAAATAAAATATTCTTATTAGATAAATTAGTATCATTATTAGCAGCTAAACCAAATGAAATAAAAAAAATGAAAAAATACTTTTTCATTTGCTTAGCCTCCGAAAATTAAAGGTGAAACATAATAAGAAAATATAGTTACCACTAAAATACCAAGTATGTTTAAGAAAATACCTGCTCGCATCATAGTTGCAATGGTAAATTTGTTTGAACCGTAAACAATTGCATTAGGTGGTGTTGCAACTGGTAACATAAATGCACAACTTGCAGCCAGACAAACTGGTATGGTTAAAGAGACTGGCAAAACGCCAATTGCAACAGCTATACCGCCAAAAACTGGTAAAAATGTAGCTGTTGTTGTTACATTTGAGGTTATCTCAGTTAAAAAAATTATTAAGGTTGCAACTGCTAATATAAGAATTAAATCAGGCACATTTTGAAGTGCTAAAAGGCTATTACCAATCCACAAACCAAGTCCAGTTGAACTAATTTGTGCAGCTAAAGACAAACCTCCTCCAAATAAGAGCAACAATCCCCAAGGCAAATCTTTTGATTTCTCCCATTTCAAAATATCTCCATCTTTAGATGAGGGGATCATAAATAATAGAATTGCAGCAATAATTGCAATGCCAGCATCTGTAAGACCAGAAAGAATTTCTATATTAACTAAAAAGCTGCGAGTCATCCAAGCCAGTACTGCAAAAGTAAATATAATTAAAACTTTCTTTTCATCACTTGAAACTGGGCCAAGTTCATTTAAAGATGATCGCAAATGATTACGAGTTTCATGTGAAGCAACAAAATGAACAGGAAAAATAAATTTAGTAAGAATAATCCAGGTTCCAACAAGCATAATTGCTGATAAAGGAACTCCCATCGTCATCCAATCAAGCATTGAAATTTCAATTCCATAAGTTTCTTCCATAAAGCCTCTAAAAACTATATTAGGTGCTGTTCCAACAAGAGTTGACATTCCTCCTAGTGTTGCAGCATATGCAATACCTAAAAGCAAGGCAGTATCAAAATATCTTCGTTTTTTTTCTGATAGATTTGGAATTGTTTCACTTACAACCGAACAAACAGCTAGACCTATAGGTAATAACATTAAAGTTGTTGAAGTATTCATTACAAACATACTAATAAGCGCTGCTACTAGCATAAAACCACCTATTAAAGATGAGGCGCTCCTGCCAACTGAAAGAATCATGGTTAAAGCCATTCTTTTATGTAACCCAGTAGCTTCAATAGCTAGCGCTAATATAAACCCTCCAAGAAATAAAAATATATTAGGATTTGAATAAGGCACAGCTGCTTCTTTAAATCCGGTTACATCTAATAGTGGAAATAAGGCTAATGGCAGTAAAGCAGTAACAGCAACAGGTATCGCTTCAGTAGCCCACCATATAGCCATTAAAGTAGCAATAGCAGCAACAATCCAGCCTGTATTAGATAAGTCAGCTGGAGCTGGTAAAGCAAGAATTCCTATAAAGAATAGAATTCCAATCCAAAAACCTTTTTTTTGATACGCTGACATTTATTACCTATATTTAATAAGATTTTGGCAGTCGGAGTAAATCTTTTCAAGTAAAAGAAAATATTAAAGCAAAAGAAAATTGGTGGAGCTACGCGGGATCGAACCGCGGACCCCCTGCTTGCAAAGCAGGTGCTCTCCCAGCTGAGCTATAGCCCCAATTTAGAATTGATAATTGTAATTGATTTTTTTTAAAATTCTATATTTATTTAATATAAAAAAGGAGATGTTATATCTCCCTTCCTTTTAATGGGGATTCTTTATCACCCTCTTGCCCTACTATTAGAACTTTTTAGTTATAGAAAGTCTCGCATTAAGTGGCTCACCGACTGAAGCTTGATGTGTACTATGTGAATGTGGGAAATATAACTTATCTGTTAGATTCTCTACATTTAGTCTGACTATTACATCACTTGAAAGGTTATAGAAAGCAGCAAAATCAATTCTGCTATAACCTGGTAGAACTAGAGCAGAATTATTATCTTTTATATTTGATTTTGCTTGTTGAGTAACTCCTAATGCATATCCAAAATTATCACTTAAATCATACATAGCCCATAAAGACAGAGTATGTCCAGGCAGCTCTCTTGGTTTACCGCCACTACTTGTCTCGCCATTTAAGTTAGTGTATCCAAATGCAACATATAATTTTTCATGAACCTTTCCTTTAATTTCTAGCTCTAGCCCATCAATTTCTGTACCTCTTATTTCAGCAGATTCACCTGTCTCATTATCGTATGAGGCTCTAACTTGTTTACTATCAAATTTACTTAATGTCATGCTTAAAGCATCAGAAATATCCCATTTCAAACCAAATTCTGAGTTTTCAAATACATCTGGATCTAATCTTGCAGCATTAGCATCAAGTTTTTTATATTGCTCACCTGACCTTGGTAAGAAACTTTCGCTATAACTCCAATACAAAGACATATTTTCTCTGGCTTTAAATATAATTCCTCCTCGTGGAGAAAACTCACTATCATCTCTAGATTGAGAGGAGCCAGCTTTAACATCAACAACTGTTATATCAAAGTTATCAACCCTTCCACCAATCATAAATTTCCATCTTTCAGAGAGATCTATTTGATCTTGAATATATAAAGATGTGGCTTCAATGTCTGATGTTGTTTGATTGTTTAAATCAGCTGCAAAATCATTAGTTGTTACAACTCCAGCTGAGTTAATTCTAAAATTCATTGGTCTTGTGATATTAAATATCTCATTATCATCGCTGGTTGTGGACCAGAAAGTGTTGTATCTAAAGTTTTCATTATCTGTATCGATCATTTCCGCTCCTACTAAAATAGTATGTACAGCATTTCCTATTTGTAATTCATTTACAAAATTAGTAGATATAATTAAATTTTGTCTTTCAGTTGGATCAAGATAACCATCCATGGTTACTAAAGTTCCATCGTAACCTGATGCATAGTAGTTTCTATACATTTTTTCAAAATCACTAGATTGAATTGTAAATATTGCCTTGCTTGTATCTGAGATTTCATGTGTAACATTGCCTCTAAAAATATTTGCTTCTACGGTTGCAGTGTTAATATCTGCTCCACCAAAAACTACATCTTTAAGAGATCTATCTGGTCTTCCATTGATTGTAGGAATACCTCTATCTATAAATCTTTCATGATCAATGTATTCATAGGATAAGTCTATTGTTGTTTTATCTGAAAGCTCCCTTGTATAAGTAGGGTTAATTCCTAATCTATCACCATTAAAATGGTCTCTATGATTTTCTAGTGAATCTACATGCATCATAAACCTAAAAGCTGAATCGCTATTAGTATTAACATTGTAATCAAGTGTAATGTCTGAAGCGCCGAATGAATCAAAGGCAAAATCAACTGATCCAAATTTACTTCCTAATTCAGCTTTTTTTGTAGCTCTATTAATAATACCACCAGTACCGCCTCTGCCGAATAAAAGAGC
>Ga0255766_10002678_pt1 | contig 15782 bp, 11 predicted proteins | sample 071ome_23_FD_179966 | JGI IMG/M metagenome (GOLD analysis project Ga0255766, IMG submission 179966) | Coastal salt marsh microbial communities from the Groves Creek Marsh, Skidaway Island, Georgia - 071403BT metaG (version 2) | ecosystem: Environmental > Aquatic > Marine > Intertidal zone >... | reverse complement strand
TCTCTCTCTCTCTCTCTCTCTCTCTCTTTCTTTACCTTTCTTTCTCTCAAACGATTCTCAGCGAAAACGGCAACGTTTTCTGCGAGAGAAAACTTCAGGCGATGTTTCCCGTCGGAGCTTCCGTTTTCTTCACCACGGATTCGCCTTTGCCGGGACTGGCGATGCCGTAATCGACTTCGCCAAAGTTTCCCATGGGAATGAGTTCTTTTTCGTACGTGGTGTTCGTGAGTTCACCGGCGGCGGCATAAACCGCAGATAGGGCAGTCCAGATGCCCCAACCACCGGTGAATTTCATGAGAAAGGAATCGCTGCTCTTTTGCTCCGCCGCGGAGAGGAGGACGAAGAAGAAGGTGAGGTTGAAGAAGAGCAACGCGATGGCCGCGTTGATTTTAAACGTCTGGATGAGTAAGATGAACGTGACCACGGCCCATGCGGCGGCGTAGTACGATAACGTGTTGGCGTCTGGAATGAACACGCCCGTCGTTTCCATAATTTTCCACACGCCGTACGAGAGCCAAAACCCACCGTACACGCAAAACGCGGTCGCCGAAAACTCGTTGTTTCGAATAAACTCGATGATACCGGCGAGAAACTGGACGACGCCGCCGAAACCAAACGCGAAACCTACCGTCAAGGCCGCGTTTCGATCTTTCTCGGCGATGGTGGTCAAACCCGCCGACAAAATCGCAGTTGTCGTGCCAAACGCGAGGAGCCCAAGCGGCGTGGCGTTTGCAATCGGACGGTAACTCGATGACGACATGTTTTTTCAAGTTTGTTTCGTATCTGGAGGAGGTGGAAGGAAGGGAAAGGAGTTTGTCAGTGATAAACGATGAACGAGATTTGCACATCGATTTGGCTCAGAACACATTGCAATCACGTTTAGTTCAGCATTTAGTTACATCAACATCATCGCCAACGAAAATCTCTCTCTCTTTTTTCATTCACCTTTCCCTCACGAGCGCAAGAGATACAAAAAAAAAAAAGAAACTCGCGGGTTTTAGGTGGCTTGCGGGACTCAGGTTCGTGGAAGTATGCATCAACGCGTATCTTCAGCCTCTTCTTCTGCAGCCAGACGTGAAGTCTTTCCGTCGTCATCACCGTCCCCCGCACCCCCGCGCATCTCTTTTTTCACTCCCTTTCGCGCGCGAAAGAGGCGAAAGAAAAAGGAGAGAGAGAGAGAGAGATACAAAAAAAAAAAGCGAACGATCGAGCTCAGCAGCAATCAAAGCAATCAGTCATCGCAACGCTCAGAAGAAATATATCTTTTACGCGTCATCGCTCGAACAGAGAGAGAGAGAGAAAACGGAGAGAGACATCGCCCGAGCGCGCGGCGCGCGGAATTCGTTCGTCCTCGCGCACCCTTTTTTTTTCTTTTATACGGTGTTTTGTATCTTCTTTTCGTGTATTTTTGTGACATCAAATTTTAGGGTTTAGGGTTTAGGGTTTTTTCCCATCACAACCACGAGAGACTCTCTCTCCGTTTTTTAACGAATATAAACAAACGCGTTCTCTCTCTCGCGCGCGCGAGTAATCCGGACGGTAAAAGAGAGAACGAGAGAAATCTGCCGTCGCGCTCGAGGTGAATCTCTTTTTTTATACAGAAGAAGCAGAGAGAGAGATGGGAGAAGCAACAACGCTTCGAAAGAACAACAATGCGACGGAGGAAAACGAAACGGAGAGAGATAACGGTATCGAGGATGGTCGTTCTCCGTTGCTTTTGAAGAGGAACGATTCGTCGTGGAACGCGATCGATGGAGAAGACGACGACGACGACGACGAGCAGGAAGAAGAAGAAAAAGAAGAAGACGAAGAAGACGCGAAGGAGAAAGAGGAAACGCCATCGTCGGCGTTGAAACGAGAGCATTCGAGCAACCACTTGTTAAAGTACCTGAAAAAATCGATATCGACGATAGATTTACCGGACCTGCCAGATCTCGCGCTGGAAGCGTCGAAAGAGTTGATCGAGGACGTGCGATCGAGAATGACCGCGTTGTTGAGCACGAGCTCGGAATCTGCGAGTCGATTAATCGCGAGAATGTCGCAATCGATGCAGTCTCGATTGAATTTAGGATACGAGTTGTACAAGACGAACTGGACGCGAGAGAATAGAAAGGTGACTTTATTTCTAGTCGCGTTTACGTTTGCCGCGTTGATACTCGTTTTGTTTTGGATGGTTGTGATTTATTTAGCGTGGAAAGAGTTGGGAAGATGGCTGACGAGTAAAGTGGTGATTGCGATTTCGGCGATTATCGGATCGGCGGTTGCCCCGCCCCTGTTTCCTAACATGTTCGCGCACGTGTTGGCGTTCGCGTTAGTCGGGATGGAATTATTTAGTTTGACATTGAATTTGATATTATTAGGTGGCGTGCATTTGATCGTGTTCGCGAATAGAGTGTTGAGTTTAAAGTGGTTCTTTGTGAGTCGATTGGAAAAGTCGTCGTTGTTAGTCAACGCGGCGGGCATCAAGAATAAGGACAAAACTAATCTTCGCGTGCAGCTGATTGAAAAATTACGGGTGGCGAAGGATTACAAAGAGTGGTTAGATATCGCGTTGCAGCTGGATGCGTTGCCGGTGGACATCGGTGAAGGCGGTAACGATTGGAAAAGGGATGAAACGTCTGACGCGTACGATTACGCGTTGGTGAGAGGATACGCGGAAACTATGATTGCGGCGAGGGAGAGGAAAGACGTCAACGCGATTGGTTTAGCGCTTCGAACGGTTTTGCACCGAAATTTTGCTGGATTAGATCGATTGATGAAGTTGGGGGTGCAACACTCGAGAGTCGGCACAAAGTTACTCGCCACGCGATTTAAAGACGAAACCGTGCGCGCGATTGAGTTCATATCCTCGGACGAAAATTGCGAAGACGACGACGTCGTGGACACGTTAAAACTCGTTCGCGAGGCGCACAGAAGTTTAGGAAGGACTGGATTGTGTTTGTCTGGTGGCGGTGCTTTAGCCATGTACCATTTTGGCGTCATCCGATGTTTGTTGGAGGAAGGTTTGTGCCCGTCGGTGGTTTCCGGGACGTCTGGCGGATCTATTGTCGCGGCGTTCATTTCCATGCTTTCCGAGGAGGATTTATTAGAAACGATCACTGACGATATTAGCGTTCGACACGGCGTTCGCTGGTTTCCTCCGGTGTGGAAAATGATCGCGCACTTCCTTCAACACGGCGTCCTGATGTCTGAAGTTGATTTCGCAAACACAACCAAGAAGTATTTCGGAGACATCACGTTCGAGGAAGCCTACGCGATTTCAAAGCGACACGTGAGCATTCAAGTCAGCGTTGGTTCAGGCCACGGTTTCGTTTTGAACCACGTTACGTCTCCGCGCGCGCTGGTGCGAACCGCGGTGTGCGCCTCGTGCGCTCTTCCCGGACTCATGCGTCCATCGCCAATCCTTTGCAAAGCTTCGGATGGCAGTTTGGAGTCTTTTCATCCTCCTGGCGTTTCCTCGTTCGACGGGACCATCACCCAGGACATTCCCGCCGCGCGCTTGACTGAACTATTCAACTGCAACAACTTCATTGTCTCCCAAGTGAACCCGCATTTGAATTTTGTCTTGCACCTCGCCGAAGAGTCGCACGGTCGACGAAGATCAACCTACGCCGAACGCGGCAAACACCGTCGCGCCGCGGTGACGAAACTCCTCCGCGTGGCCAACTTCCTCCTCTTGAACATCAAATACTCCATACAAAAGCTTCTCGAGGTTGATTTATTGAATCTCAGAATCTTGCGAACGTTGCAAGGCATCTTAGTCCAAGACTTCCAAGGTCACATCACGGTCCTTCCGTCCTTGACGTTCAAAGATTATTGCTCCATCGGCGCCCAACCGAGCGAACAAGAAATGCACCGATTCATCCGCCGAGGCGCCCAAACCACATGGGCGCACGTCGAAACGATCCGACACACCATGGAAGTCGAAACGGCTCTGAAAAAAGCCACTCTGAGATTAACCGCGCGAGCGAAAACGTTGCGTAAAAAGAAAAACTTGCAGCTCTCCTCCACGCCGCCGCAGTTGACGACGAAAGGTGCTTCGAGCGGTCGCGGCGGCGCGAACAACAAATCCTCGCCGGGAGGAGGAGGAGGAGGAGCGGGAGAAGGCAGCGGTGGCATTGTGGACGACGACATCCACGTGAGTTCTCCCAGAGTTGGTTTGGAAGACGACATGATGATGCTTCACGATTAGAGTTTTAGAGGCGAATAAATGCGTTTTGGACATTTTTTAATGGTGATGTATATTAGCACACACGGCTCGCGAAAAGAAAAAGGATCTCAGAAGGAAAAAATCTTCCCAAAAGCTCTCGAATTTTATCCAAAAAGTCTCACATCATACGCGCGCGTTCGTTTGAAAGCCAAGTCACAGACACACACACGCGCAGAGAGAGAGAGAAGAATAGAGGTCTCTTTTTGCACACACACACATATATATAAATCCCGAAATCCACGAAAGAAGAATGTTTTCAATTTCCCGCTCTGCGGCGTCTTCGCTCGCGTCGTCATCTTTCCGCTCCCCTGCGTCGTCATCGTCCGCGAAGACGTGCACCACGCAAAGAGGATCGAACCAGAAATTAAACGCCACCGTCGTCATCAACCACGAGGGAAAAGATTACACGGTCGAAGTGCAAGACGGGGAGACTATCTTGGACGCCGGTTTAGACGCCGGGATTGATTTGAGACACGACTGTAAGATGGGCGTGTGCATGATGTGTCCGGCGAAAAAAGTGACCGGGGAGGTGGAGCAATCGAACGCGATGCTCTCCGACGACGTGTTGGAGCAAGGGTTTGTTTTGTTGTGCTGCGCGGAACCGGTCGGCGATGGCGTGAAGATTATGACCGTTGAAGAGGACGAGTTGTTGGAGGTTCAGTTGAACGCGTAGAGAGAGAGAGAGGAACTGAGACTGAGATGTCGTTTAATCTTATCACCGGTACATGTATGTTAATAAAATCGTTTCTATCTGTCGAGCTTCGGACGCCGCGCTGGCGTCGCGGACTTTTTCTTGCTTTTCCTCTCTGACTTGACGTCTTTTACCTTTTTGAGTTTCGACCACGGGGTTTTCGACGGGGAAAGTTCTGGTTGTTGTTGTTCATCCTTCGCCTTCGACGGCGTGCGCTCCTCCCCAACCGCTTCGACTTGTTCTTCGTCTCGCTCTTCTTGCTCGTAAAATTTCTTCATATCGAGAGAGTGCTGCCTTCGAATCGGTGAACGAGGAGAAATGTGCGGAGAATTGAGCACGGCTGGCGAGACGTACGGCTCAGGAGAAGACACAGGCGGCGGGGACTGCGCGGCGATGGCTGCTTTCTTGGCGGCTTCATCCGTGAGTTCGAGCGTATCCGTGATAATCTTGCCCATGAGCCTTGCGAAAATGGTCAAAGGCGATGCAGATGGTGGAGAAGAAGGTGAGGGCGGCGCTGGTTGTTGGTCACCAACCTCTTCTTTCCTCGCGTCTTCAGTCGGCATGGGAGACACGCGAAACGCAAACTCCTCGTCGGCTTGATTATTCCCGATAGCAGCTGGATTCTGCGTCGACGCTGGCGGCGGCGTCGAGCCTTCGTATTTCAGCCTTCTTTGACTTTTATTATCCATGGACTGCCGTCTTGGAACTTCTGTCGTCGGTGACTCGCGAACTATCATCGCCATCGCTTCGGAAACGATCAATTTGTTTTCGCGTTCGATGGCGGCTTGCGCGAAATCTGCCGTTTCAGCTTTTTGAATGGTTTTGAACTCAAACTCTTCCGAGGACGAAGCCGATCGAGGCGCCGCGGCGTCACCAGCGATTTCCTTCGCAACTGTCTCTTCTTTCGGCGTCTGTACTTTTTCTTCTTTTTCTTCTTCTTTTTGTACTTCCTCGGTCTTCTCCGATGCCTCAATCGCTTCGTTCATTTTCATCGTAACCAACTCTTTCAATTTTTCCTTCAATTCCTCTGTCGGTTCAGCCTTTCTCGAAATTCCCGTGCGTAACGCTAAACAAGCACCTTCCTCGTCGCCTCGCACGAGCGCTGCGTTACATTTTCTCAACCAAAACGCCGATTGATTTGCATTTGGAAGCGATTTGAACGACTCTTTCTTGGTGGCGAGCGACTTGAATGCAACCGCTCTCGTCAAGGCGGACGGTGGTGGCGGCGGCGCTGGAATCGGCGCGACGACTACTTCCTCTTCCTCCTTCTGTTCCTCCTCTCGCGTTGCTAACTTTACCCCTACTTCTGCTGCTACTTCTGCTGCTGCTACTACTACTACTTTCGGCTCTGGTGGCGCGACGACGACATCTTCGACTTTTTCTTCAACGCACTCCGGCTCCTTCTTCTTCTCTGTTTCTGCTGCTGCTTCCTCTTCGCCTCCGCGCGCGTCCGCGACATCACCACCCTCCGGAGCGGCAGGAGGCGCGAAAACTACCCCACCATTCGAAATCGCATCGCCATTTACTTTCGCTTTCGCCGCCGCTAATATCCTAGCCACGCGTTCGCTCGTGCTCTCACTGCCGCCAACGCCCGCGCTCGTCTTGCTCGTCGTCTCCATCATCCGCCGCCTCGCGTATTCCATCGCCCGTTTCACTCTCGGCGACGGCGCCGGTTTCGCGCTCTCCGTTACAATTCTCGACACGCGAGAGTGCTCCCGCGCGTACGCATTCGTATATTTCGGCGAGACGTATTCTATTTTGTCTCGTTTCATCGACGAAGGCAGAGGCGACGTCGTTTTCGGACTAGTGGAGGTGTTTCGAGTGGTGGAAGCACCGGCGGCCAAATCACGCACGGGAGTCGTCCGTCCAAACGCGACGGTCGTTTTCGGATGTCGACTATTCGGCGTATTTTCTCTCACATCTTCTTTCATCTGTGGAGCGTTACGAGATTGTGCGTTAGCGATGGTTTTTAGATCGAGGGACAGACAGACAGAAGCGCATACACGCGCGCGGTAACCGAAAGCCCCCGGGGGGGGAAGAAAGAAGAGAAAATGCAAAATGCAAAACGATGCGCGCTTTTGCGCGCTAACAAAAATAACAGAAAAGCGCATTACCGTAGGCGTCAAAGCACCACCTCTCGACGCCGACGTCGAGGAGCGTTTCTTTTCTTTCGGGACGACGGGGTTGTCTCGAAAAGGAGAGACGGCATCCGTCGTCGTCGTCGTCGGTTTTTTTCTCTCCATGTTTGTTTTTAAAAGTAAGAGTCTGCGTTGCGTAAAAGAAAGATTTTGTGGAGAAAACTTCGCCCATCAGGAAAAAAAAAACGGCTTTCCGTACAAATTTACCTAAAACTTACTTTTTACTCACCTTAATCGCGAACTACAAGGTATAACCATTTACGAGGCGCGTCAAAAATCATCCTCTTCCGAACAGGCACCGAATAACGGCGCGTCGAGGTCGTCGCTGTCGCCGTTATCGAGGTTGCTATTCTCTCCTCCGAGTCCTTTTAACAAATCGTGAATCCCGGACGCGAGCGATAACACGTCGCCTTCCTCGCTGTTGAAGACGGAGAGGAGAAACGCTTTGCCGTTTTCGCGATACTCGCGAAGGACGTTTTCGGAGCACGCGACGCAGTTGGTAAATGGCGGCGCGTAGAATATGGTTTGAGTGAATTGGCGGAGCGAGCCTCGGATTTGATGAGGGATTCTGTCCCCTGTTGTCGCTTCGGAGGATTCGTCCGTATCGTCGCCGTCGTCGTGAATGCCAAAGATGGAGGAGGAGACGCTGATGTTTTCATCTTTTCGGCGAGATTCTTCGCTCGCGGTGACCCAAAGTTCGACGGCTAGCGCGCCTGCAATTTGCGCTAATCCTGGGCGCGTGACTGTGCATTGTTGGTCTAAAGATCGATCGCGCGTCGAGTTGATGGGCGCGACGACGTCATTACAAAAGTAACATCCTTTTTGGTTGGAAAGGGCATCGCTCGGGACGCCATGGCGCATGGCGAGGTAAGTATCGAAGCCTAAAGCGCAATTATAACACTGAATGTTGTGTGCGGCGCACAAAACCGTTGGTAACCATCGCGATTCTCGCGTGTCAGTTAGTAGAAAGACCGCGTCGGCGTGTTGAATCTCCTTTTCGAGGGTATCTATTGATTCGAGAACTTCAGCGCGTTCACTCTCGGCCACCGCGTGACCTGGCATCGGTACCCGCATTTCAATATAGTTCGCGTTTATGTCTGGCACGATGGCTTTCAATCGCTCCGCTGCCGCTCGAGCCTTCGGTTTGCCTCCGTCTAAGCAGTCCTCAAACGTAAAGAGACTTTGTCGCGCCGGATTTGAAAATGAAACACGTCCGTCGTCGATGAACGTGATGTTCCGAACGCCCCAACCGAGAAGCGTCCGCGCGACTGAACAACCCAAAGTGCCTGCGCCGACCAAAACAATTTTAGATTTCGAAATAGCATCGACGTGTAGCGTCGGTGCTTGTCTCCATCGCATAAGTTTCAAGTTCAAATCAACCGCGTCTCTCGCCAATTTCTCGGGATCCATCGCGTTGGACAAATCTGCCTTTCTCGGTTTCAGTTTATTCTTGTGGTCGCGCTCCCATCCTATGCACGTGAAACCAACATCCGTCGTGTTCATACTATCGAGAATTTCTGTTTTTAACGGCTGTATACGTTTTAGAAACAGACAACATTTGAAATCGAAAATGCCCTTCTTGTTTGCTCGAATACACGAGACGTTGATTGGTTTCGTTCTTTGGAATCTGACGTCTAAAAATGTAAGCACGTTGAGAAGAGAAATGCTCGGCGCATCTCCCGACGCGTTATCGATGAAACATATTTCAAGTGTTCTATCTGCATCATCTTCTGTTGTTAAGCTACCATCTTGGCACAGCTCCACGAACTTGGACAACGCGTGATTGGAAGAAACGTAGGTATCTGTTCCTTTTCTGATGGTTTCCACGCACCAGGCGAAATCGCTTTTCGGCTCATCCAACCATAATTTCACGCACTCCGCCCTACTCTTCGCGCTTGCGCTTCCGCACAAAGTCTCTTCTTCGTCGCCGCTCCTCTTCTCCACAAACTCGTACGGTGCAAACATGACGCTCGGAAATAAGAACCAATAGAAAAACTTCCATTTTTTCAAATCAGCGTGCATGAACACTCTGAACGTGTTTAATCTATTTATTACTTCATCCGCGTCCATCGTTCTCATCACGTCCAAAAGCTCTCGACCTTTCCTCTTCGACTCTTCGTTCGGTTTTATTTCAAACAAACGTTCCTTCACGTTGAAATTCAACACCTCGCCTCGAACTCGCCAACATCCGTCGGAACGCTTGTTATCACTAGTTACGTTCGAAGATCGAGTAACGGTACCGTCGTCGTCGTTGCCCTTGCCTCCGGCATCAACACCACTCACATCCCCTCCATCGTCTAAAACGTTCGCACCAGACACAAACATCGGCGCGTCCACGCCGTCGTTTCTCGACATGTGAAACTCGCTCTCGCACTCGATTTCTTTCTCGCTCAGAGCCAATCTATTCAGTTTCAAATCGGCGATTTTTCGCCAAAACGAAGGGTCCACCGCGCTCGTCCACGGCGCGAATCGAAGCGTTTTCGACGTCATAACGCGCGTTCAAAATCGATCGAGATGATCGAGAGAGTGAAACGCAAAACTCACAAAAAGAAAATTCTCGTTACGCGCTGTGTGTGTAGAAAAGAGAAAAATCTCTCATCCAAAAATCATGTACAAAACAGACCCGACGATGCACCCGAGCAACGCGGCGACGATGGTTTTCAAATCCGAAGAAGATGAAGAAGAAGAAGAAGAAGAAGAGTGATGATTCCCAGCCGAGGTGGATCTCGTCGCGATTGGCATGTATAGATGTGTGTTTATTCTTTTTCTGCTTATAAAAGTTGCGAGTTTTTGGAGAATGTCTCATTTTTTTTTTCCATTTTACGCCCAAAACACGTATGTATTCGTCGGCTTCTCGCGGGATGACGAGCGTCGTCCCGCTCAGACGAGCGTCGTCGTCGTTAGGTCGCGTCGGACGCGCAATGAATAGCAACACTAGCAGTAAAAAAGTCGTCGTCGCATCCTCCTCCGCGAAAGAAGACGAAGTCTATCGCGTGATGAGCAAAAACCAAGAGTTGTCCGTGATTGCGGTGACGGCGACAAAGTTAGTCGCGGAAGCGCAGCAAAGACACAAGTCCGCGCCGACGGCGACGGCGGCGATTGGGCGAAATTTAATCGCGAGTTTACTTCTCGGTACGTTTAAAGGCGACGACGAGAGCGTGCAGCTGACGTTCAGAGGGGACGGGCCACTCGGACAACTCACGGCGGTTTCGGATAATATGGGCAACACGAAGTGCCTGGTCGGCAACGCGCAAGCGGATCCGCCGTTGCGACCAGACGGGAAGTTGAACGTCGGCATGGCGGTCGGGAAAGGGATTTTGAGCGTCACTCGGTCGCATCCGAGCTGGGTGCAACCGTATAACGGGCAGGTGAACATATACACCGGGGAGATTGCGGAAGACGTGGCTGTGTATATGCGAGATAGCGAGCAAACGAACAGCGCGGTTTCGGTAGGCGTGCAATTGGATAGAGATTTAACGGTGGTTGGTGCGGGAGGGTACATGGTGCAGGTGTTGCCGTTTGCTAGCGATGAAACGTTAGATTATTTGGAGAAGCACATCCCGACGTTGGATTCGCCGAGTACGATGGTGGAAAGCGGGATGTCGGCGGAGGAAATCGCCAAGGCGATTTTGGGCGATTTGGGCGCCTTCGAGGAGGTGGAAACCAGATTGACGCCGAAGTACGGGCCGTGCTCGCGAACGGATTTAGAGGGCAGAATGTTAAAAGCGATTGCTAGTCTTGGACGGGAAGAAGCGATGAAGATCATAGAAGAGGATGGTAAAATAGAAATAACATGTGAATTTTGCAAAGAAGATCTCGTCTTCAGTGAAGCCGACATCGAAAAAGCGTTGCAAGAGATTTGAAACCTCTCCTTTCACATACCTCATTTGATGTGTTATTGTAAATAATATGATATAGATTAATTTGCTTTTATTACATATTATGCGCATTTCATCTCGTCGCTTTGACTCCATTCCCACCACCATTGGACGCGAAGTTGTTGCTATTATTGTTACCCGCAGTATTAGTGGCGGTAGTAGTCACGTTGTTGTTGTTCTTCTTTCTTTCCCGGAAGTTCGTGTATAAATCGTCAAACATGTCGTTCAAATTGACTTGTTGCGGACCGACATCCATGAGTGATTTGACTTCGTCACGGTATCTCACCATTCTGTGACATTCCAACCGTCTCACGCGTTCTTTCTGGTCAAACTTTTGCAAATCTCTCAGCCTTTCGAAAATAGTCGGTCCCACGGTCATCTTTGATTCCAAGCGTCTCTCCCTGTTCGATAAATCCACAATGTCCATCTTGCTCGGCTCCAAACCTGCCTTCATCAACGTTGAATCTTCCTCGTCGAAAGATCCCGAGCTCGCGTCTGATAAATCTTTAATCTCTTCTCTACCTAATGCAGCCGCCAACGCGTAGTCTTCGTTTGCAAACGAGAAAAGCGTCTGTCGAGCCTTCAAAAAGCGCTGGCGTCGAATGCGTTTCACCCACTTGGCAATTTTCTCATTTCGCGGTCCAATCCCTGGCACGTTGATTTTCTCCGGCTGTAACGGATCATAATCTGCGGAAAGCAACGTTTCGTTTCGTTTCTTCAAAGAACTCTTATACGCTTCTGTGACGATGGCTTTTTGTCTCCACAAAATCCCAGAACCGCCGTACCATCGCGGCAATTCCGCAAACTTCCCGGGTTGGTCGCTGTCCAAGTAAATACCCTCTCCGCAGTGCACGTAGGGTTGCGTCACGCCTGGTCGAGACATGGGCAAAAAAGGGAAAATGTCATCTTTTTGCACCACTCTCAAGATTTTTAAACCGGCTTTTTCTGCGGCGTCTTGCGTATCTTTCGGCCCGAGTTTCGGACTCCCAAAGGTGACAACTCTTCTCACTTTCGTCTTGCCTTCGTGATGGTAAAGCAGCGCCAAGGCTAAAGCACACGCGCCACCCAACGAGTGGCCTTGCAAATCCACCTCATACCCGTCTTTCAAATACTGGTTCACTTCTCTTTTCACGACCATCGCGATTGTTCGGTACCCTCGATGCATCTTCACGTTGAAATCGGGAAACTCTTCGAACAACTCCTTCCTCCTCGCGTCTGTGATTGTCGGAAACTTAATCGTCGGGAACCGCCTTTGTTGTTGCTGCTGCTGCGTACCATCTATGCTACTACCTCCTAAACTAATATTATTATTCCTAAACGTCGGTGCCGATGTTGTCAACCTCAAATTCTGAGCCGCATTCACCAACGTTTTCGTCCCTCGCAAACCAATCGTAATCCTCTTCTCGCGATCATTCACCGCCAGAATAACTCTCTGATCGATCGACGGCACTTCCAACACTCTCGCCTCTTCTCCTCGTTTTTTAAACCACTCCTTGACGTCTTCATTCTTCCAATCGTTCATCGTTGCAATCTCCGCGTGTCGGTACAGCTCCGAAAACGTCCCTACCACCGGTACCCGAATTCTATCCACCCGTCTCGATTTTATCGCTCTCGCGATCGATCCAACCACCGGAACTTCGTCTATGGACATCCCATTCGCCGTTCCTGCGACGGCACCGGCGGCACTTTTCTTCTCTTCTCTTTTCGTTTCTTCTCGTTGTTCTCGTTCCTGGTCTTCTTTCTTCCCTCCGATCGACGTCAACAGGCGCGAGACTAAGCTCGTTTTTTGTTTTCCTCGTTCGATTTTTGCATTTTTTTCCACCTCCTGCGCCTCTTCTCGTCGATGTTTTGACCTTTCGTTGATTGGAAAAAGCGAAGAAGAAACAACTTTCTTCGACTCGCGCGCGCCGTTGTTGTCGTTGTTTCTCGTCGTCTCTTCTTTGTTGCCGTGACCTTTAAACAAAGTCACGATCAAAGGAAACGACGCCGAGGACGAGGTGGTGGTGGTGGTGGTGGCGTTCTCTCCCGGGTCTTCGACGACGCTCTTCCGTCTCGAGAAGAGATTGAAAGTGGAAGAAGAGGAAGAGGCGCTTTTGTCGTCGTCGTCGTCGGCACCACCGGAGTCGTTTTTTGCCGCTCTGACGACGACGGCCTTTCGTCCCTTTGGAAAGCTGCCGCTGCTGCTGCTGCTGCTGCTGCCGTTGCCACCATAATCGCGACGAAGAGGGCGCGCGCGACTTCCTCCAACTCCAACGCCTCGCGGTGGTGTCGACAGCGCGCGCGGTGGTGGTGGTGTCGTTGGCGACGACGACGACGCGAAGCGCATCGATTGATTAGTTTTCTTTTTCTTTCTTTCGTCGTTTTTTGTGAGTGAGGGAATAAACAAAAGAGGGGGAAATTTGTTCCTTTTTCGGAGGAAAGACCACAATTGACGGGCAAAAAAGAAAGGACACGAACTCTTCTTCGCGTTTATGAATATATATTTTTGTGTGTTATTAAAAACGCTCTCTGTCTCTCTCGTTAAATTCTCTCCGTCTTACTCTCTCTCTGTGTCTCTGTCTCTCTCTCTCCTTTTCCTTCTTTTCGCTCGTTGTTGTTGTTATTGATTATCATTGGTATTTCGCGCGCTTATTGGGAATTTTGCTCGGCTCTCTTTCTCGCCTTCATTTCGCTCAACTTTTGCGCCATCATGAAGGACAACTCGATCGCCTGGCTCGCGTTCAAGCGCGGGTCGCAGTGGGTTAAATAACGCAACTCTAAGTCCGACTGGGAGACGCTAGAGGCGCCGGAACCTCCGGTGCACTCGGTGACGTTTTGGCCAGTCATTTCTAAGTGGACGCCGCCCGGGTGCGTGCCCATTTTTTCGTGCACTTCGAAAAAGGCCATGACTTCTTCGAGGACAGCTTCGAACGGTCTCGTTTTGAAGCCGTTGTCGGTTTTGATGGTGTTACCATGCATGGGGTCGGAAACCCACAAGACGTTCAATCCGGCTTCTTCGATTGCGGTGATGAGTCGGGGAAGGTGTTCTCTCAACGCCTTGGCGCCCATTCTCGAGACGAGCGTGATTCTGCCCGGAATGTTGTCCGGGTTCAAATGCTTCACTAAAGAAACGACGCCTTCGCCGTCAGATTTGTCGGAAATTTTAATGCCAATCGGGTTGGAAATGCCTCTAAAGTATTCCATGTGCGCGCCTTCCGGTTGTCGGGTACGTTCACCGCACCATAAGAAGTGCGCCGAACAACCGTAGAAATCGTTCGTGGTGGAATCCAATCGAGTCAAGGATTCTTCGTAACCCAAGTGCAAGGCTTCGTGCGCGGTGTAGAAATCGGTCGAGTTCATCACCGAGTGGTTCTCATCGATCCCGCACGCGTGCATGAACTCGATGGCTCTGTCCACATCCGCGGCTAACTTTTCGTACTGCGCGGATTTCGGCGAGCCTTGCATGAACTCCAAGTTCCACTTGCTGACTCTTTGCATCGCCGCGTAGCCGCCGTTGGAAAACGCTCTCAACAAGTTCAACGTAGCCACGGATTGGTCGTAAGCTTTAATCAATCTGCTCGGATCCGGCCTTCTCGCTTCCGGAGTAAACTCGCATGAGTTGATGTTATCCCCTCTGTAGGACGGCAAAGACACGCCGTCGATGGTTTCCAAATCCTCCGATCTCGGCTTGGCGAATTGTCCAGCCATTCTCCCCAACTTAACCACCGGCATGCCAGCCCCGTACATCAAAACCACCGCCATTTGCAACAAAACTCTGTACGTATCTCTCACGTTATCTGCTCTAAACTCTTTAAACGATTCAGCGCAATCGCCGCCGAATAACACAAACGCGTTCCCGTTCGCCGCGTTGGCCAACTGGCTTTGCAACTTTCTCGACTCTCCGGCAAACACCAACGGCGGTAAATCTTCCATGTGCCTCAAAACCGCATCGATTTCAGACTGATCCTCGTAGTTTGGCTGCTGCAACGCTTCTCTCGATCTGTACGACGACGGCGTCCAATCTTTCAAGTTTGCGCCCGTGGCGGATATTTTTCGCGTTCGACGTTCCGCGATCTCGGAGAGGTTGCTAAGGTCGAAAGACGGGGTCGATTTGGACGGCGGGTCAGAAATGGCTTGAGCTCTGCAAAGTAGAGAGTGAAAGAGAAGAAGATCACGGTCAGCTCGAGAAAGAGTAAGAGAGTACGACCAATCGGTCGAAAGGGAAAAGAAGAGAGAAAAGCGCGCGGCGGTGCGAAAATGATTCTCTCGACTCAATAATCGGCTTTATCCCGAAAGACCCCACACGAAGCAACGCGCGCGCATACTTCCACGCATCAAAACGCTCCTTGATGCTCAATCTATTCCTATTCTTCGCCCAAAAGCACACGCAAAGGAAGACGAAGAAGCACACGGCGCGCGTTTTGTGGTCGCCGCACTCGCGCCCGATCGTTAAATCGTCCGAGAGAGTTTAAGAGAGATTGAAGCCGTCAAAAACCTATACGCAAGAGCGCAGCCACGTCTCTCGAACGATTCTCTCGGTCTAATTTCCCCAAAAAACACAAGTTCTTTTATTATTATTATCTCTCTCTCTCTTACCTGATGCTCGTTCTCACGACGACGCCGTTTTTGGATTTTGATGATCTAGTGCTGCTGCTGCTAATTAAAGAAGATGTCGTCGACGCGGACGCGGCTAGGGTCCGCGCGTTTAACGCTGCGACGTTCATTATTATTATACTTTTGTGTGATGCGTTCGAAAACAGTGAGGACGATTCTTGTAAAAGTGCCCTCTGAGAGCCCAGTGCGAAGGAAATGCAAAAACCAAAGGATGTTTAGGGTTTTGTTTAGGGTTACAGTTTGAGCGCTGAAAGGTTGATCTCTGCCACAGA
>Ga0255766_10002674_pt1 | contig 15791 bp, 7 predicted proteins | sample 071ome_23_FD_179966 | JGI IMG/M metagenome (GOLD analysis project Ga0255766, IMG submission 179966) | Coastal salt marsh microbial communities from the Groves Creek Marsh, Skidaway Island, Georgia - 071403BT metaG (version 2) | ecosystem: Environmental > Aquatic > Marine > Intertidal zone > Salt... | reverse complement strand
CTGTGGCTGCTTCCATAATAGGGGTTCATGCACATAAAAAACGAGCAGCCCGGCCTCCCGCCCCTCCTGCCGGTCCTTCGACGCAGCGAGGATAGCGGCATGCAAAGGGGCGTGGTCGTTCCAGCGAAAATCGCGTTTGAGCCAAACTGCGTGGAGATGCATGTACGTGCAACACATAGATGTGAAATCTGTTCTCTGACTGAAATCAATACCTTTAGGATGTGGCTACCGTATTTCGATCCAAAAGATTTAGGGTTATCTGCATGGCTGGTCTGGCCGTATACACTGTATACTGCTCGTTTTCCTGCACGGACACGCATGAAAAGCCTGAACCCACCACCTACTGGAGCCTCGGAGATAGTGTGGAGTATGTAGGCATGACCACTTGTGGAGGATGCCATGTGGAAATTTACGAATCCTTTCGGCACACAGGAATGGGTCAGAGTTTTGGTTTGGCAAAATCCAGTAAGAGTGCAGGCGATTTCAGTAAGCCTGCGATTATTCATGACGAATATTCCGGTTTTTCCTATTGCATCTTATGGAATAAAGATGACATGGTGCTTCATGAGTTTAGGGTAAATGAGTTGGGGGATACCGTTCACTTGCTAGAGCGAACCGTCGATTATATCATCGGTTCAGGTCAGCATACTAATTCACACTTATTTCAGGAGAATGGTTATCTCTACCAAATGCCTTTTACATTTTACAGTCAAAAAGGAGTTTGGGATTTGCCTCCGGGATTTGAAAAAGGGGCTAATTCTCGATTTTCCCGTCCAATTGGTCTTGAGTGTATGTCATGCCATAACGCAATGCCTCTGGACTTCGTTGCAGGTTCCACGAATAAATTCACGTCAATTCCTCTAGGGATTGACTGCGAGCGCTGTCACGGCCCCGGATCCGCGCATGTTGCCAAGATCATGCGAGGGGACTTTACGGACACGGCCGTTGAAATCGATTATTCTATCGTCAATCCGAAAAAACTCGAACCTGAACTTACGTTCCAAATTTGCCAACGCTGTCATCTTCAAGGAAATGCGGTGCTCGCAGATGGTAAGAGCTTTTTTGATTTTCGTCCAGGTACAATGCTACATGAAGTTATGGACGTTTATATCCCTCGTTACCAAAACGATCCAAGCTTTATCATGGCCTCTCATGCAGATCGGCTCAAACAAAGTGTTTGCTTTATCCAATCAAAAGGTGCAATGGACTGCACGAAATGCCACAATCCACATGTAAGTGTAAAACATTCTGGACATGATCAGTTTGAAGATGCATGCCTGTCTTGCCATGGCAGCAAAGAGGCCTGCAGTTTGCCTCATCTTGAGCGTGGAGAAAAATCATGTATTCAATGCCACATGCCCTCTAATTCTACCAGTGACATCCCCCATGTTCAAGTACACGACCATCGAATAGCCAAGAGCCCAGTTCTCAACCCACAAGAGAAAAAGACACTAGTTAAATTTGTTGGTTTGCAAGCTATTAATAATCCAACACCCACTCGTGCAAGCAGAATTCGCGCATACCTCCAACAGTATGAACGATTCGAATCAGACCCCCGGTACCTTGATAGTTTACGCCTATTATTCGCAATGGTACCCGACCCAAAGGAACTATCAACCGATCGTGTAAACTTCTTCTACTTAAGTGATGACGTTGAAGGTTTTAGGGCATGGGTTGATCTAATTGGGCAAGATTACTTGCTTGATACCTGGACCCTCAGCACCTACGATAACAGCCATGCATGGGCAGCATTTAAAACTGCGGAAATGATCAGTTCTAGCGAACAACCTGAAAGCGCAGAACGCTTTTATATCCGCGCTATAGAGCTCGCGCCGCACATAGTGGACTACCATTTCAAATATGGAAATTTTTTAGCTAAACAGCAGCGCTACCATCAGGCGCTGTCCCAGTACACAGACGTTGTCCAATCGAGACGGCTTTCAGAAGAAACATGGAGCAACTTAGGCTTTGTTTTAGCCGAGATGGGTCGCGTTGATTCAGCGAAAGTCTGCTTCGAAGAAGCGCTTCGATGCAACCCCACTTATGGTCCCGCTAAAGTCAATTTACTTCGTTTACAAGAGGAAACTAACTAATCTTGATTCAAGAAGATCCGTATTTCTCTTAGCTAGGCGTACTTATGTGCCAGCAGCCACATTGTATACAAGCGGGTTAATTAACCTATTCCCATCTGACGGAATCACTTTGCCACACCATAGTGTCCTGGGATTCCTCTAACTCTGTAGGCTTAACAGGGCTAGCCACTCGCTTAAGACGGGTATAGAACCCGTAGTAAATCATGAAGGCCGCACAAAGTGCAAACAACTTCAGAGCGATTGATTGGAGTTTCATCGGAGTTTAACAAACCGGTAATTAGCCTGTTTAATACCGTCTGAAATTCTTAAGGTATACGCCCCAGCAGGTAACACGCTAATCTCGATAAATTGCTCGTCCCCGAATTTTCCATCAAGAATTTTTTGCCCTAAAGCATCAACTACTTCGTAGGCAATTGAAACGTTCAATGGTTGCTGAAGTCCTTCCACGTAGAGACGGTCTACAGCTGGATTCGGGTAAAGTATTAATGCATGGAGATAGGATTCACCTAATCCGACCGTTGTGATGTACACCTTAAAGGTGGTTGAATCCAAACACAATCCATTGTCCACAATCAGTTGCACAACGGCTGTATCACCCGGAGTTCCTTGCCACAAAATATCAACGTTTTCACCCCCTTGTCCAGAAAGGATAGAACCTCCATTCACAGACCACAAATAGGTGTAGGCTTGATTGTAAGGTATCATTTTGATATTGGTGGTATCACCGTTAGCCGCAAAGGCATTGCTTGTAAATAGTACCGGCAAGACTACACCTGGCAACATTACAGCGCTCACTGTATCAGATTGCGTTACACAACCCGCAGGGGATGTAATCTCTACAAAATAATCGCCTGAGGTGACTACGTCTATAGAGGTGTTTTGTTCCCCTGTGTTCCACATATAGCTATGGCCCGGTTCTGCAGAAATAACCAAAGTGTCACCCAGGCAGAAGTACGCGCTGTCTGACAGCGTTAATTCAGCACTCGGCGCGAGTAGAGATGTAATTAGTGTGGTATCTGAATACCCTACACAGCCATTTACCGTGGTGTATTGAACGTAATAGTTACCGGGGATAGAAGTAACAATTGTAGACGTGGTGTCTTGTGACGGAACCCACATAAGGCTTGCAACATAGGATGTATCAAATGATAACGTCACATCCTCCCCAGGACACAAATTGGTCGACCCAATTGTGGAAATCAAAGAACTTGGAGACCCGTAGTGAATAACTTCAACGGTATCTCTAATCACAACACCATTTGGGTAAAGCGCCGAAACCCAATAGACGCCGGAATTTGTTACTCCCAAAGATTGCGTTGTATCTCCTGTGTTCCATTGAATGTCATACAACATCGATGGAAGTGTCAACTGTACCGGTGCACTCGAACACGCGTAAAGGCTATCCACCAATGGGTTTACAGGGGGCATGTCGTCACAACTTGATAAGTGGAAAACCCCTGCTGTATCTCCAGTGGAAGCAATAGCTATCCATCTATCGCCGTAGGTCCCAACTCCACATCCGCTTAAGACGACATCATGAGGGTCTTGCCAATCGTTGCCGTTTATGAATTTATACGTAATCGTATCTCCTATCACGAACTCGCGCGAGTAGGACCAAGCCCCTAGGGCCGAATCAAAACTTAATGCCGTACTTCCTGCATTCCAATTTTGGAAATTACCAGCTATATGAACGCCTTTGGCTGTATCAACAGTTTGCGTTGAAAGGTCCAAGAGGAAAGTTATTGACGTCGTAGCGAGAACAAAGGAAGCGGTGGACGAACAGCCATTTTGATCTATAACAGTCACTGTATACGTCGTGGTAGTAGTAGGATAAACAGAAATCACCTGGGTGGTTGAAGAGTCTGACCACATGTAAGACACACCCGCTGAGGCAGTTAATGCAACACTTGTTTGCGAATTATCTGAAGTAATTGCACTCGTTATAGATGCAGGCGCTGGAGGAGCAACTTGCACAACAATACTATCCACACAAACTACACCAAGAGCAGTACTCTGTAGCCAATACGATGTCGATTGACTTGGCGTGACCCAGATGGAATCACTCGTTGCCCCATTTGACCACAACAGGGATTTATTGACTGCAGAATCTCCTTGATTTGAATCATAGAGTAGCACCGAATCTCCGGGGGCACATACTAAAGACCTAGAAGCTTGAATTTGAGGTTGAATGGTATGTATGGGTACCGACATTTGACAAGATGCTCCAGACATTCGATGAACAACTTCAAAAGGAATACTTGTATCCCCTGAAACATAAACGGTATGTGTGAAACTAGTGTCACTGCCCTGGTCCCAAACGTAATAATATCGACTTTGAATCTTCTGCCCAGCACTCTGGTATAAGCCTACCACCTCTGAAGAGGTTAGCGTTCTGTTCCAAATACCAAAATCATCCAGAAGCCCCCCATACCCTAATGATACCGGTGTAGGGAACAATGACGTATCAATAGTCGGCACGCTTAAGACTAGCGGCAATGAGGTGTTGGTACAAAGGCAACCTTGAACATTGCTCGTATCTGTGAGCGTCCCATCCCTATACATGGACAAGTAGGCTCCCTGTGTTATAGAAATGTTTTGCCATGCTCCATGTGTAACTGGAGCCGAAACCATTGAAATCTTATTCTGTAGAAAGGTTACAAAGTGCAGTAAGCCTCCATCCGTGAATGCTAACATGCTTCCATCTCCCGAAGTGTCTACCCTAGCCAAAACGACCCCTTCCATAGCCGTGTCAGGCTTCAACCAGAATGAGAGTGAATACCCCTCTGATCCTGGAAGGGAAATTGAATTCAAACTTTGTGAACTTTGAATCGCAGCGTAGGTGTTCGCACCTGTTAAATCAATGGCTGCAGAATCCAGCGAAGCCCGGTTGGAGGCATAGGCAGCCCCTCCTACAATTGCGTGATTTTGATTTCCGCTATAGTCCATGCCCGAACCATTAAAGGGCAGCCAAACCACGTTGCCGTTCTGCAAACTAGCCGGACTTAATTGGCCGTTTGGTATCGTATCCATTTGAGGATTAGGCACACTTATAGTGACGCTATCTGCTTCGCATAAAACTGTCGTTGAAACAAAAATGCTATCTGTGCTGAGGCAACCAGGAATGGGCGTACTCTGTGGTTGGATAGATGCAATGCTGGATATAGACGAGCATGAATTACCATAGCTTACCACACATCGAACAGAATACCCAATGTATGCACTAGGACCTGCAACAGTCAGTATTGGACTTGTGGCCCCACTGATACCTTGACCCTGCGCCGGAATATTTGTCCAATTTGGCACTGCACCTCCAAAAAGTTGCCATTGGTACAAGGCCGAACTATCCGAAAAAGGAGCTTGAAAAGTTGCAGAAATGGTAGTTGCATCTACCTGTACTGTCTGTGGCTGCTGCAGGAACGCGCCTTGGCATGTAGGAGAGGTGGTAGTTGGCAAGCTGCCTGTTACAATGAGCGCAAATTCTTGGTTCGCAGCCAACGTTCCTTTATGGCTAACGGTTAGGGTATAACTTCCAGGAGCTACACCGTTAGGAAGGTCTATCATTTCGACATTATCCCGGACATTATCGCCTGTTGTCGCTGCAGAAGATGGCGCGTTTGGATTAAGAACATATGGATAATGAACCTGGCCTGAAGGGGCTGTCAAACGGACGTCTAAATCATTCACAAGCATGGAAGTTGTGTTGTTTAGCAGATTCGACGTGACGGGAGTTCCAGCAGGATCATTCCATGCAATTGTGATTCGAACAGGAAGGGACGACAGTGTTAGCGTCGTTGAATATGTGGATGAATTGGAAAGTACATGCGTACCAACCATTGCAAGCGTATCATCCAAGACTTCCACTGCCCGTTCCACGTCCAAAAGACCCCAACCAAACTGATAATCAGGCCCCTGCGCGCTTCCTGCTTCTTTGGCAGTATGAATTGCTAATCCCTTTAATGTTGACGACTTCAGATAATTGTTGGTGGTGTTATAGGCGTGCTGCTGCACAAGTGCTAGACCTCCCGTAGCACTTGGACCAGACATGCTTGTCCCGGACATACTGCCGTAAGAGGTAGAACCAGTCGCAAGTGCACTGTAAAGCATAACTCCATTCGCAACAAGATCCGGTTTTATCCGCCCATCGTCTGTAGGTCCCCAGCCACTGAATGAACTCATCGATACAGACGAAGGCCCTGAATAGCTCAACACATCATCTACCGCTCCAATGGTCATTACATTTTTTGAGACACCTTCTCCGCTGATACAATCGTATCCATCTGAGTTACCATCTGAATTTCGCGTAGCCGTAGAATAGGACCAGCCTCCATTTTGCCAAACATAGTGCCCGCCAGAATATGTGTCATTTCTATCATTACCCGCGGATTTAACGATTAAATAATTGGGCGCGTTATTCGCTATTTGATCCCAAACGCGAGCATTATAACTGTAATACCCAAACTTATAATCTTCGACCGAACTCACTAATGGATCACCAAACCAGTGCCAACTACTTGACCCCGTGGCCCAAGGGCCGTACGCCCAGCCACTCACAATACCATAACTGTGATTGCTCAGGATTAAGCCATTGGAAGCCGCTGTTGCCATCTCAGAATTATCATTGTTCCAGTCATTTGCTAAAAGTGATGCTTGAGGGGCCATTCCTTTCGCTGATGCTTGCACTCCTGATGCTATCATTGTTCCTGCCACATGTGTAGCGTGGTTGCTTAAGCTCGTGGCATTATCACTTTGAGTGGCGCGGTTCCCAAATTCTTGGTGCCCTACGAGGGTAGCCCCCCCATCCCACTCACCTATTTGCATACCCTGGCCATTCAGTGTATACCCTAGGCCTCCACCAGTGTGCAATTTGTTCGCCCCTATCGAAATAGCTGCATTAGCATTGTCCGTGATGTAGTACACTGGCACTCCTGTGCTTAGACTTTTTAGCTGTGTTTCAGCATTTGCCCCGATGGCCAGTCTGTCAAGAACTTCTCCCTGTTCGACGGCTCGATCAATTAACAACCGTTCTACCCCATACCGTGCAGCCTGTTCTGAAGCAATTTTTTGGAGCTCAATTCGGTTTTCTTCAGCGGGATTCAGACCCCCAATAGATTGAGCATTAATCATTTGCACATAAAATGCAGCAAGAAAAAGGAAATAAACAGAACGCATAGACCTCAGGAATTTGTTTCAACTAACAATTTAAGACTTTCTTGGTAAGTCCATTTGTTCAATTCATATCCAACATTAACCCGTATTTTGAATTAACTTTCTGATTCATGGGCTGATGCCTATAATTCTGAAGTATGTACCTAAGCAGGAAGCCATGAAGTCCTTAACTCTAAATAGAATTGTATACGTGCTTATCCTAATAAGCATAGGCACCATCATCGCAGAGTCATTCCATGAGTTCTACAATCGGCATCGGACCATCATAGTAGCCATAGATGTCGGAACGTACGTGGCATTTTCACTGGAGTACATTTTGCGCATCTGGTGGGCATACAGAGCAAAGCAACTCCGTGCATATGCCCTTTCTTTCTTTGGAATCATCGACCTTCTAGCCATACTTCCATTCTTTTTACCCATACTAATACCCTTGGATTCGAGAAGTCTGAGAACTTTACGCCTAATTCGCCTCGTAAACATCGTTAAAATAGGCCGGCACAATAAAGGGATCCAGACCTTAATGAAGGTGGTTCGGTCTGTACAAGCAGAAGTTGGGATTGTTATGTTCGCTAGTATCATTGCCGTTGTATTTGCAGGTATTTTAATGTTTTATGCTGAGCACCAGGCGCAACCCTCCATATTTACCGACATGGGCGCATCTATTTGGTGGGCGGTTGCGACATTAACAACCGTGGGGTATGGAGATATTTATCCCGTAACCGCACTCGGGAAGATTATTGCAGCTTGTTTAGCGCTCGTTGGAATTGGATTGGTTGCCGTACCAGCTGGTCTGATTTCTGCCGCGTATGTCGAAGAAATTCATAGCATGAACGAGGAGCGCGAACACGAATAATTTCTTTCGGATGAAGCCCTCCCTTGGAATACTAAGCATTTTACTTTTAACGCTTCCCGTACAAAACGCTTGTACCCAACGTGAGCGGCATACAGATTACCCAGCGCAGTTAGTGGCAATCACCCCAAGTATCCCAACCCATATCATTTATACCCTCACGGAAGAACAAAAAATTGCTTTAGATGCGATGGACAGAATGCAGGTTGACATGCTTGAACCCGCCAGACTCTACTCTACTTTTCCAGGTATCCAACATTCAGCAACACCGCCCGATACTCAATTTGAAATCTCAGCATCTGTTTTTGAAAAGGCGGTTCAGCTATTCGTCAAAAGGCACAAGACTCAAACCCTTACTCCTGATGAACAAGACTCCATTATATCCGTCCTATCAAAAGCTGATGAAAATTACTTGGTCTCCGTTTACTCCTTTCAGCAGGGGTATTTAAAATTGGAGAACGACTCTCTTCCTGCCGGCACGTGGATATTCTCAAGACTTTTACAACAACGTGACTTTGTGCTGCGATGGTCAAACTGAATCTGCAACTTATGGTTTCGATGAATTGGACGAACAGAAAAGTGTGTTTTGACCTTTAATATTTGGATTTAATTTTTCTTTTAATTATTCGCTAGTGCCTCAATTTCTTGATTTGAGAGGGCTCTGTTCCAAATGCTTAAATCATCAATTTGACCGACATACTGGTGATAAGAAGCGGCAAATGACACACCGCCTATTTGCCAAACCCGATTTGCCACAAAGTAATTATTATAGGGATTGAAACTGAATGACATACTTTGTTCTTCAACACCATTTATAAAGCATTTATAAGTTCCTGACAGACCATCAACAACTATTGCAATGTGACTCCAAGCATTGTTGTAAGAGCCACTATTTGGCCCTAGAGTTGATGAACCTGGCTCATGATTTTCTGCAGGTACGCGGTGATAAATTTTAAGATTAACACCACCATTAACAAAACCGACTCGACCAAATTGCGTTGCACCCCAATTAGTTCCACTTGGGGAATTAGCATGCAGCATGACGCCATCATTTGACAAACCTGACATATCAGGACTTGCCCAAAAACTAAACGAATACGATGTGCCAGGTGAACCTAAAGTGGAGTCAATTTCAGGCAGATTTACAACTGATCCGAATACATTAGGGAAGGAAAGCGAATATTCACCAGTAATTCTTGAGTTTGCATAACTTATATTGCCATTACTAAAATTTCCATGATTGCCATTCCCACTCATATCATTCAATGATTGTTCAAATGGCCAATATCCAACCAAACCTATCGACGGGATTGGAGTAATCGATGCCTTTGCGCTATCACCTAATAAGTTTGCCCAGTAAACCCCATTAAACACCTGGAGCTCCCCATAGCTACCACAATTTGTGCAATAGAGAACTAAACCTGTCTCTGGATTGATAATGGCATCTCGTTGCATTGAATTCATTCGCGGAGGTAAAAACCCTTTTGAAGTCGATTTAATTTCCAAAGCCGCTGACTCACTTAATGCGCTTGTATCCTGGATTTGTTTTACCAACACCGCATCGGCCATTTCAATACTCGAATTCTTTTTAAGCTCTAATAAATCTGTACTCGAGCCTAATTCTATTGACAAGGGTCTACTCCAACCGTTAAGCGTGTCAAACGTACTAATGGCCATAAAATTCTCCCCTTTGAACCCTTTTCCAAGTAAACCAATTGAACCTCCAACAGAATTGCTTTCATTTTCGAAAGTCAATACATTATTTCTATTTGAAGATCTAATGAACTTCCCAGTTGGTGACGAGGGGCCATTCGAAGAACCATGTATAGTGATTCCAGCAAGTTGCGATGAATTTGACATGTTCCCGGCAATGAAAGCACCGTCTGTTGAAACTTTGTTTGTTCCAACGCCCCCCAAAACAACCATATTCGATTCCGAAACTGTGGAGTTCGAGCCAATTGCCACGGAATTACTAATTAAACTATCGCCAACATTGGATTTATAGCCAATTAGAGTGTTTAAATTATTGTGAACAAGAGTGCCCGCCTCTGTACCAAGTATGGTATTATTACTCGAATTATCAGAGATTAAAGCCGCCGCAGCTCTTCCAATAATTACATTTCCAGAGATAGACCTTTGCGTTTGGCTTGTTGGGCCATCCACACCCCCAATGATAACATTATTGGATCCTGATGTAATCCAGGCTCCGGCCTCATTACCTATTCCAATGTTATTACTGCCCCCTTTAAGTCTAGTTAAACTTGCTGCGCCTAAAGCGGTATTTCTATGTTGCTCAGTAAACGAGGTGTCCGTGCCTAGATTCAGTAAAGAACTGCTACCTATGGCCACATTTTGATAGCCATGCTCAATATTTTTTCCTGCATTTGCTCCTAATGCATCATTTGCTTGACCACTTTTGACGCTACTCAGTGCATTGTGGCCAATTGCGGTATTCCAGGAGGATTCACTTTGGATTAGAGAATTCGTTCCAAGAGCCGTATTTGAATTTCCTATTATGTTTCCTTGAAGTGAATTCACCCCAACGGCCACATTGTTTGAGCCCGTTGTATTGGAGAATAATGAGTTGGCTCCAATACCCGTATTGCCTGCACCGGTGGATGTTTGGTTTAACGTGCCCTTGCCAACTGCTGTATTTTCATTCGACTGAACATTTGACAGTGCTTGTGCCCCCACTGCAGTGTTAGAACTTGTCTCAACATCTGACATCTGCATCGCCTGTGTTCCAATGGCGACATTATATGACCCTTTGGGGGAGGTTTGAAGTGCGCCGTGTCCAATTGCAACATTGTCTGAGCCCCCACGCATCAGGTTTCCTGCATTTTCCCCCATGAAGACATTGGCATATGCATTAGAGTCCAATGAGCTACCTGACCCCATCCCAATTGCCACATTACTATTTATTGGCAAAACTCTGAGTGGACCCGAATTTGGACCGCCAATGAAAATGTTATTTCCCCCTTTGGTTATACCATCTGCCGCATGCCAGCCAATTCCGATATTTAAACTTCCTTCTGACAATGACGCAAGTGCTTCATTACCTAAAATGGTATTTCCATTCGAGCCATTTGATAGTTTGTCACCCGCAGCATACCCGAGGATAGTATTATTGTGAAGAACACGAGCACCGGACGATGCGGATCCTGCTCCCCCAATAATCACATTGTAGCTGCCTCCAGTGAGCCATGCACCAACCTCATTTCCTATGCCTATATTGTTGGTTCCGTGTTCTAGACGCATCAAAGCAGACGATCCAATAACAGTATTTCGATATTGCTCTACAGTTGAATCTGCACCCAGTGTTTGTAGGCTATTTACACCTATTGCCACATTGGAGGTTCCAACCTTCAAGTTCTTCAAGGAATTCTTTCCCAAGGCATCATTTGGACCAGATGAATTAGCATTCCTCAAAGCTCCAAAACCAACAGCAGTAATGCCTTGCCCGACTCTGCTGTTCATTAATGCATGAGAGCCAAGGGCTGTATTTTGAAATCCCGAGAGATTTTCCCACATGGCGTTATTCCCGATGGCCGTGTTTTGTTGTCCGACAGTGTTAGAATAAAGAGCTTCAAATCCTACGGCTGTATTGTAACCTCCAATGGTGTTTAAGCGCATCGACCTCGTGCCTACCGCTGTATTGTCACCAGCACCTTGGAGGTTCTCTAATGAAAACTCTCCCACTGCCACATTGTTGTACGCATTGGAATCCATAGAATGCAAGGCGTGTACCCCGAGGCCCAAAGAGTTGTTTAAAGTCTTAGCGTCACTCAAGTCATCAAGTTTTTCGGCTTTTGATGAGAGTGGAAGTACCACAAAACCACCATTTGACAAATACAAGGTATCACCGGACATACTCAAAACCTGCAGTTCATTGACATTCGACGTATCAATTGGCGGAACATTTGTCAAATCACCAAAATCACCACTAAAGGTTGAAATAACAACACTTCCGCCTCCTTTAGACATTGAAATTGTATCTCCGTTTTGGGCAATACTCTGAAGCTCATTGGTACTAGAAGTATCCAAATTTGGCACCCCATTTAAGTCTGCAAAATCACCGCTAAATCTCTCAAAGTATATGAACCCACCCCCTGACAGGTGAATCGTATCTCCTTGAGAAGATATTGTTTGCAACTCGTTGGTGGCCGATGTATCAATATTTGGGACGTTTGTTAGGTCATTAAAATCTCCACTAAAGACATTTTCTGCGTGGAGTGCGTAAGGAACACTCGCAATACTCGAGCTCCCTATGTATTGCCAATTGGTATTTGTATTCGTTGGATCATACCATGTAAGTAGTGAGGCATTTCCGTCCGCCCAATTTATACTTGAGAATGGAATACTATTGGGTGCTGGTAATGAACCAACATTCAAATTGACCAAGCCCAAGTTATTGGTAGTAACAGTTCGGACTTCCGTGTACGTATCCTGCCCTTGCGTTATCTCCAACTTTAATCCAATCGTTTGGTTCGACAGCACTGCTCCATTGCCATCCCGTATCACGGCTTGATAGTGAATAAACTGTGGAGTTTGCGCCGAAAGAGTATAACTGCAAAGGAGCAGTAATACATAGAATGCCTTTTTCATTTTGTTTTAATTATTCTGAAAGATGCGACTTGAGTACCCTGCTTAGTCACTATTAAGATGTACGTCCCTGCAGAGAAATCGCTAAAGTCAAGCGTCATTTCCTGTTGATTAAGAATGAATGACTTCACCAATTTTCCGTCTGAAGCATGAAGTTGAACTTCATGAACATCATCTAGTTCACTTGAACATGATAGAACGAGAAAACTTTCAACCGGATTTGGGAAAGCTTTGATAGTAAAATGATCTTGTTCTTGAATTTTGACACCCCATAGATTGGGCTGCTGAAACCCTTGTGTAATCTGATTTGAACCAGTGTTTCCTCCGTTAATGAAGGCCTCTCCTAGAGAAAAATTTACCAATTGATTGCCCCCATTTCCTGCCGAGCCAATCAAAGTTTGACCATAGCAAACATTGCCTATGAACAATATGACAAATAGGAGGCCCTGTTTCATTCCATCAATGTAGCCACCAATTATTTGCATTGAAGGCTCAAATTGAATCAATTAAGATTCGATTTTGATAAATCAACCGCTACGGGGATCGATCAACACTTGAGTTCCGGGGCATACGTAATCTGTATAGAGCGCGAAACCAATTTGGGTATAGTTAGGGTAAGTCCAAGAGTATTGCTTGAAAAAATAAAGGTCGCCAAGTGACCAAACTTATTTATCATCAGTTACCCCAACAGGTGCGTCACTTTCACATTTTCTCGCTTAGCCGTAAGACAACTAGACCCAAATGATATGTCATGTAAGAATGAGCAGTATTACTTTAAGGTCCGAACTATAACTTAGTTACGATGCGTATTTTGGAAGCATTCTGTGCAAACATGAAGTTTTTAATGATCGTTTATGGGGGATGTCAATTCTGTCATGGGCAAACCATCATATATTCCGAAGACTTTGCAAATGGCATACCATCCACTTGGACACAATCAGCTATGTCCCAGGGTTCTTCCAATTCCTACTTTCATTTTGCATATCGCGGACCAAATACTAATCCTAATTGTAATGTGGGATCCATTGGAGCTGTAGCTACAAACGGCACTATAGGCTTACTATCTTCAAACCAGTCAGTGATTGCATCATTAACACCTTCCAATGGTTTTGTGATTATTGATCCAGATGCATATTCAGGTTCCTTCACCTGGAACTTTGGAGGATGGCACTTTTACCAAGGCTTAGCGCCAGCTCCGCACATGAACACATTAAAAACGCATTATTTCGACTTCCAATGTTATGACTCCATTCAATTGGCATTCAACCAATTTTATCGCCGTCATTCAGGATCAACATATGTGGATATTTCGATTGACAACGGAGCTACCTGGCATAGTAATCAAATTAATTCTAACGTGTCTACAAATAATCAGACTCCGACTAATTCTGTAGTTACTCTAGACCTTGGCAATCTTATAGCTGGACAGGATAGCGTGCAGTTCCGTTTTCGCTACGTAGATAATGTGAATTCAGGATGGGGAGGTTATTTCTGGATGATAGACGATATAAGAATCATAAACTATTCCAATCCTTTTGCAGTCACAAGTTCAAATCACGGGGTGATTTGCGATGGAGATTCAATTCATGTTCAAGGAACATACACCAGAGCTAACTATCAATGGAGTACAGGTGACACCTCCCAAACAATATATCTAAATCAAGCTGGTCTCTATTCTTTGATTTCGAGTGACCAATGTGGTATTGACACTGTTGTCTTTGACGTTACCCAATCGTATCGTCCAGTTTCACAAATTTCATGTGGAAATTCGACGAGCCTATGCCAGGGCGACACCCTCAATGTTTCAGCATCTGGAGCCGGATCCTATATCTGGAGTAACGGCGGACTAGCTAATATTCAAAACTTCACTACGAATGGAAAACACTATGTGGTTGGTTTTGACTCCACAGGTTATTGTAGTGATACAGTTGAATTCACGATCAATATTCTCCCTATTCCAAACCTTAGTATTATCGGCCCAACTAAAGTATGCCCTGGGGATAGTGCTTTGTGGACTGTCTCCGGGGCTAATACGTTTGTATGGAGTAATGGCGATACTACTAATACACTATGGGTAAAAAATGCCGGTTATTACTCCGTTGTTGGAGCTGATTCGGTTGGATGTACATCCACTATCACCAAACAGTTTACAATAGACCATCCAGACACTTTGTTATACCCAAGTGGCAGTTTGAATTTTTGTCCAGGTACAAGCGTTCATTTGGCGGGTTCCAGCAACCAAACATACTTATGGAATACCGGTGATACTACTCAAAGCATCACAGTAACTCAAGCGGGAAGCTTTTTTGCTATAGTCTCAACTATCAATGGCTGTATGGACACTACTGGGACGTACACATTCACTTTGCTTGCGAATCCTGACACGACGGTATCCGCCACACAGACGCTCATATGTGCCAGTGACTCGGCTACGATTAGTGCAGCCTCTGGCTACGGCTACTTGTGGAACACGGGCGATACTACACAGAGCATCACGGTGAACACCGCAAGAGGCTACTACGTAACGCTTACATCTACGGATGGTTGTGTGGCAACGACAGATACTACGATGATCACTGTTGTTCCTGATATCGTCCTGCCACAGATCACGTCAAATGGTTTCGGATGGGTCATCACGGGCACTACGACAGGCTTCAGTGTACCATTTGATACGAACTACAGCTACCAGTGGGGTGTCATTGGCGGAAGTATTGCCTTTGGCCAGGGTACGGACAGCATAGCTGTGACGTGGGGTATCCCCGATAGCAACGTTGCGGTATGGGTGGTTATCTCCAACGGCGTATGTAGCGACTCGATAGGCATCAGCATCAACATCAGCGGCATTGGCGTGGATGAAGGAGCGATGCAGAACGTACGCTTGTTCCCCAACCCGAACGATGGCTACTTCACGGTAGAAGTTGGCGAGGTGTATGTCGGAGCGAGCTACGAGGTAGTTGATGGTATGGCCTGCCCCATTGAGCGCGGCGTTATCACCTCGACACAGCAAGGCTTTGACCTAGCGGACAAGCCAAAAGGGGTCTACCGCATTGCATTGACGAAAAACGAGAAGCGTAAAACTT
>Ga0255766_10002636_pt1 | contig 15921 bp, 10 predicted proteins | sample 071ome_23_FD_179966 | JGI IMG/M metagenome (GOLD analysis project Ga0255766, IMG submission 179966) | Coastal salt marsh microbial communities from the Groves Creek Marsh, Skidaway Island, Georgia - 071403BT metaG (version 2) | ecosystem: Environmental > Aquatic > Marine > Intertidal zone >... | reverse complement strand
AGAAATTACATTTCTTTTCGGATTTAGAGACCGGAGCGACCCCAGACGACGAGGGAGAGGGAGAAGGAGAAGGTGGCCATGATGGCGGCCCAGGCGAGTTGCACGATGAACGGTTCGCCTTCGGCCACTTGGCCGAGGACTTCAGTCGCCGCTTGAACCGGAGCCGCGGAGAACGCTTCCGCGACAACGCCAGTGGCGACGGCGCCCAAAACAACCTACACCGCGGTTCGCAAAAAAAGTAACGTCATCGTCGTCAGTCGCGGCTCGTTTTAAAAGACCCCAGCCGGGTCCATGAAAAATTCAACCAAAATCCATAACGCGCCGTACACGCGAGCCATCCGCGCTCGACGATCCATCCGCGCAAACCCCACCGACCCGTCGCGTCTCGCGAGCGCGCACGCATCGCCGACGGACGTCGCGTCTGCGACGACTCGCTCGACGCAACCGCCCGGGAAGAAGGGTTTCACACCGCGAAGAAATCCCACGGAGGTTGAGCGCATCGCGTCGTCGTCGCAGACGCGTCGGTCGGGCGGAAGGTTGGATAGCCAAGCCACGCGACGTGGATGGATCCCGACCGAGTTCGGGGTGTCCCTCTCTAAACGACGAGTCGTGATTCGACGAATCGGCCGATGGGTCATCCGGTTTCGACCCGCTCGATGCCGATCGATCGCGCGACGAGCCGTGCGACCCGACGCGCGACCGAACGAACGAACCCGATCGGTGGCGACGGAACCGAGTGAAACAAAATTCACCCGATCCGCGCGCACCGAACGTCGACCGCGTCTCACCGCGCGTCGATCGACCGGTCGGCGGACGCATCTCGCATCCGCGACCCTCTCCCGCGAGCGCGCGTTCCGTTCGAACCTCTCGTTCGCGCGAAGCGAACGAAATCATTCCGTACCTTTTCGTTCGCACCCTTGACGGCGGCGACCGGCTTGACCGCGGCCGCACGCTTCGCGACGGTGGCGTTGGTCTTCTTCGCGACCGCGATCGGGGCGCGGGCGACGGCGGAGGTCACGGCGTACATCTTCTGTGCGATGTGAGAGTCTTCGTGTGGCGCCTCGGGCGTCGGGCGTCGGGCGTTCGTTCGTTGTCTCGAGATGGGGCTAAACCCTACTGTGAAATTGGTGGCGTATTATGTATTAAGTATGTTTTTATTCCATATTTAGTATTTTAGGTACATCCTGAATACCCCTCTGGATGATCCGAAAATGTGGATAATTCTTTACTATACCTAGTTACAAATCCATCAACAGTATAAATGTAAAACGTACAAAATAAACATTTACAGTGTTGTACGCAACACACGCGGGGGAACGAACGAACTCGGATGGATTCGCGCGATGCGATGCGCACTGGTCGTCGCGCGCGAACGCCACCGACGTCGAGCGGTCGCGATATCAGAGGCACAACGACCAGCATTGCGTTTTTTCTCTTCTCACCGTCGATACCGATAGCGATACCGCCGCGAAGGTACGCACGCGAGGGGGAGACGCAAACATGATGCCGTCACCGAGGGATACGAACCGCATCGTCACCGAGGCCGACGCGAACGCGCGCGTTGAGGATGAGACGACGATGAAAAAGCCAAACGTTGGCGCGCGTGGGGATGGTGACGTTGAGTTTGCGTGGGAAATGTCCAAGGAGAATGTGCAGCCGCTGCGACGAGGACGAGACGGGCGGGCGTTGAACTCGGCGTTGCGCGCGACGTCGACGACGCCGGCGACTCGAAGAGAGGAAGTGGGCGCCGGGGAGACGGAGAAGGAACGGTTGTGGAGACGAGCGATCGAAGCGACGGATTCTGGGTCTTTGGATGCGCTCAAGGAGTGGTGCGCCCTCATCAAGTGGACGGAGCAGACGTACGCGACTGGGAACGGGCGAGACAAGGAGTTGTTGCCGCTGCTCGAGCGGTGCGCGAGAGAGTTGCAAGAGGTTGAGGCGTACAAGGAGGATCCGAGGTACTTGCGCGTGTGGATCAAGTATGCGGATTGTTGCGCCGAGCCGGGTGATATTTTCAAGTTTTTGCGTGCGAATTCCATCGGGCAGAGACAGGCGCTTTACTACGAGGCATACGCGGCGTTTTTGGAGGTGCGACAGGCGTACGGCAAGGCGAACGAGCAATACGAGCGCGGGATCGAAATGAGAGCCGAGCCACTGGATCGTTTACGAGCATCCTACGCGTCGTTTCAACACCGAATGGTTCGACGCACGCAGAAGCGCATCGAAAGCGGAGAGATTGATGAGGAGCAAGGGGAGGAGATTGTGCGCAACTTTGGAGACACGCTTCGCGGTCGCGCATCGCGCGGTGGCGGCGTTTCAAGCTCTCGTCGCGGCGTCGCCAACGTCGGTGGTCTCGAAGGGTCACGTCGAGCGCCTCCAAAGACGCCAACGAACGATGCAAACGTGCCCGGACAGGGTGGATTGGAAATTTATGACGACGCCGAAAACGGCGCGCCGACGCCGAGAGACGCCAAGGCGAGCTGGAACAATTTAGGTGGATACAAGGATGTGCGCAAGGAGAACAGTGGCCAGGCGACGATTTGGGCTGGCCAACGCGCTCTGCAAAACAAGCGAAAGGTTGCGGTTCCGACCGAGGAGATTGCCGTCTTTGAGGACACCGAATGCGTCAATGCCAGCGACGTCAAGGCTGCTGTCGCCCAAGGTCAAGGTTCCCTTCGTCAACGCATGGATAGCGATCGAGACTTGAGCCGCAATCCGATGTTGTATCACAAAAGTGGGGCGCCCGAGCCTCCTTTGGCACCGGGTCAACGACCGTCCACTCTTTACCGCGGGTTCCGCCAATCGCAGCTGCGCTCCGCGGATGGCGAAGAGATGTGCTATGAGGAGAACCGCGCCGCGGATTGGATCCGAGCCAACGGTTCGATGCGCCGACCGACCGTTAGCCAGGGGCAAATTTTGGCCAAGCCTTTGAAGGCCGGGGATGAGGACATGGAGATCGACATGGATTGCGATGATGGGACGAGCGATCTCCCGCAGGAGGCTATGCAGCCGACGGTTGAGCACGAATCGACGCAACGCGCAGCTGTCAAGAAGTCCGAGCAAGAGTTTGTGTCCAAGCGTACGTATGTCGCCCCACCGTTGCCGGAAACTTCGGGATCTGGATCTTGCGCGAGCGCAGCATCAGAGGCACGCTCGGTGGCGACGCGCGATACTCCTAAAGCCAAGAGACCTGCGCTGGTCAACAAGGTGAGTGCGGGGGCGCGATGGACGGCGGACGAAGAGGGGACGCGATCTGCGGTGCACGAGCCGACGATGACAATCTGCACGAAGGAAGCGTGGGGTGACATCATGAGCATGTTTAGCGATTCCGTCGCTCCGAGTGATGGCGGTTACGAGGCGGATCTGAGCACCGACGAACGAGCAAAGGAAGCCGCCGCCAACGCGCTGGCCAACAAAAATGACAACGACGGAGATTTATGCATTCGCGAAGACACGTGCGTGCTCTCGGAAAAGATGCTCGCCACCCGTCTCGCAGAATCGCGCAAGCCGTTGAAATTTTCCGAAGCGCCACCGGATGACGGTGGATTGTTCATTCGCGAAGATACGGTGGCAATCCCAAGCAACCTCGCAGCGCTCTCCATCCGGGAGGATACCGAATGTATTCCTAACATTGCCGTCATGACGGTGACTCCAGCGTCTACCGCTCCATCAAAGTCGACGCGGCGCACATTTGGTGTTCGCGAACCGAGCCCGAAGTTGACTTCGGAGGTGAAGCGCTCGGCGCTCGCTCCGATTACTACTCGAGAGGAATCTAAATTTGAGCTCATTAATCCGTTCGATGAGACGGCGATGGACGATCACATCGCGACGCTTCAGCCGGCGTTGTCTTCACAACCTGGTGTCAGCGTCGACCTGCGCTCTTCGGTCGTTAACACGCTCACTGAAGCGGCCAAGTCTGTCAGCAAGGGGGGCAAGCGCGCCGCCGCCGGGGTGACGGTGACTCTGGGTAGAACCTCGTACACGTTCAAGGGTCGCGTCGGCGAAGGAGCGCACGCCGAGGTGTACGAAGCCGAGTTGGAGAGCACGGCTCGTGCGTCGAACGATGAGGATGTCGGTGGCTACGCCGTCAAGGTGCAAGAGGCTCGATACGCCAAGTGGGAATACGTCATTGCTCAGCGACTCGTCGAACGCCTTCCGTCTGAAGCGTCGGCAGCGGTCAACTGGGCGAAGCCGATCGCGCTCCATCTCATTGGTGGAAAGGATCAAGACGGTGAAGACGCCTCTATGGGTGTCTTGGTGATGCCCTTTGGTGAGCACGGCACACTGCAAGATGTGTTGAACTCGTACCTGCGCGAAGGCAAGCAAATGCACGAAACTTTGGTCATGTATTACGCCGTCGAAATGCTTCGTTTGGTTGAGTGGATTCACGGCGCCGGGATCGTGCACGCCGACTTGAAACCAGACAATTTGCTCTTGCGAAACGGCGGGGACGATTGGTGTGATTGGGCTGCCCACAGACCGGGATCGTGGACGGAGAAGGGTCTTGCACTCATCGATTTTGGTCGCGCGATAGACTTGTTGATGTACCCAGAGGAGGCTGCTTTCGTCGGTGACGCCGGAGCAGAATCGTTCCGCTGCATCGAAATGATGCACGGCAAGCCATGGACTTACCAAGCGGACTGTTACGCCATCGCATCCACCATTCACTGTCTCTTGTACGGTTCTTACATGGAAGTTGAACTCACTCCGGCAACGACGAACACGTACCGACAGCGCCAACCGCTCCGACGATACTGGAAAACGGAGCTTTGGGAGGTTGTCTTCGACCGACTGCTCAACCAGCCGACCGAGTCGACACCACCGCCTCTTGGATCGCTTCGATCACTGCTCGAAGAACAAATGCGGGGCGAAGGGCAAAACATTCGCAAGCTGCTCATGCACCAGACAATAACCATGTTCGAGCAAGTGCGAAGCGGCAAAACCTAAAGGAGAGGCGTTTAGATTTGTAAAAACATTTTTGCGCATTCATGTACAAAAAGAAATCGTTTCTAGCACGGATGATTGTTTATGCCGCGTCGCGTGACGCACGCAGTACCTCATGGAGCACCTCTTCTTCGTCGCGATCCAAGTCTGGCATGTACACCGTCCAATCGAAGCCATGACGACGTATGATGTGGTCGTAAAAGTCTTCCACATGATAATTCGGATCGCCGTGCGGGAACGAAGCACATATCGGACATACAGCTCGAATTGTGTCATCATGGTCGTGGTCGTCGAGCACGTGCACAATGAGGTCTCTTCGTCTGTTAAAGTGGTAGCTCGCCTCTAGTGCTGCAAAGTAGTTTTCAAACTCTCGTTCCACCTCTTCCAGCGAGAGTTCATCGACATCGAGACCCAACTCGTCGCCCACAACCCTCCAACTGGGCCTTTCTCTAGTAACACATATTGGACACACTAATTCCACATCGTTGTTGAGCGTCTCCTCGTTTTCATCATCGTTTTCGTCATCATTGGCACTCGCGTTAGCAGCAGGTTCGAGTCGGCGGCGCACTTCGGCTTCCCGAAACATTCTGACCTCTACGGCTTGAGACCTTCTTCTTCTGTCTGCCTCGGCGGCGTATACGGCCTCTGGCCATCCGGACACCGGTTGAAACGCGAGCTTCGGCATCCTCTCGCGTCTCTCCGCCAAAGCCGTTAAAGCGGCCTCATCCTTCGTGATCGGACACTCCACAATGTGCTCCCGCGCGAGAGATAACACCACGTTCTCCCCGCATCCGCACGCAACAACGGTACTCTTCAAGCCTCGGCGCAACGCTTCATCTGGCGTCGACCCTCGTCCCGCGACTCTCACTCGACAAATCGGACACGTCGTCCCAAATTCCCCCTCACGCCGCTCTCGCACCGACGTCTGTTGCCACTCGTGCGCGCACGCTTCGCAGAACGAGTGTCCGTTCCCGCACGGAAACACCACCGGGCGTCGGTACACTCCGAGACAAATCCCACACATCCACTTTCCCTCCACCGCATCGATGAACGAGTCGCCCTTCGTCGTCATGACTCCACTTGGCGAAATTGAACGATGCGAAAATGTTCCAGTCGTTCGTTCGCGCGTTTCGCGGCGTTTCCACGTCGCGGGTGCGTCGACGTGCGGCGCGCGCGCGAGTGGCGAGTGGCGTTTCGTGTCGGTCTCTCGGAAACGCCGTTTTGTATGATTTAACAGTTTGATGTATCTCATCCATGAGTCACGACTCGTCCTTGTGTTACCACGTGCAATCCGCAGTTCGCGGGGCGCCCGCATTCCGCCGCCCGTCGACGGTCGACTCGACGGAGGTTTCGACCCGGAGCGTCCGCGTGTCGACGCCTCTCATTTCCCACCGTCTGAGACCCCGATCGCGACGCGCGAGGCGCGCGACCCGGGCGAACACGGGACGACAAATGGGCGCCAAGGGCAAGAGACGCGACGCAGCCACGGCACCGAAAACCACGCGCGCGCACGATGCGGCGCGAAACGGCGACGCTGGCGCGCTCGTCGCGGCGCTGGCGGAAGATCCCATGCTTTTAGACGCCGTCGATGCGCTTCGGAGGACACCGTTGCATCTGGCGGCGTACGGTGGGCACGAAGAGTGCGTGGATTTGTTGTGCAAGAGAGGCGCGCGCGTCGCCGCAGAGGCTACGGATGGTTTCACGGCGTTGCATTTTGCGTGCAGAGCGGGGAAGACGGATGTGGTCAAGGCGTTGGTGACGAAACATGGGGCGAACGCCAAGGGGATGACGTACAAGAGCGAGAATGCGCTGCACTTGGCGGTGAGCGGGGGGAAATGTTCGGTTTCGTTGGTAACATTTTTGTTGAGGAAAAAGGTGAACGTCAAGGCGACAAGTAAAAAGGGCAGGAGCGTTTTAGAGTGCGTGAGAGAGGATGCAGAGGATGGCTTGAGAGAGGTGATCGAAAAAGCGATCGAGGAGGCGGAGAAGGAGGAGAAGGAGAAGAAAGTTGAGGCTGACATTGGTCCGAGCGTTGGACCGGAAATCGGTCCGAGCATTGGGCCGAGCATTGGACCAGAAATCGGTCCGAGCATTGGGCCGAGCATTGGGCCGAGCATCGGGCCGTCCGCGCGGCCAGGAAGTGGAAAAATTGATAGAGACGCCATCGGCGTCGTGGACGATGAGGACACCGATGACGAGCCGAAAAAGAAGAAGAAGAAGAAAGTCGTCGGCGCCATGACGTTTGGAGAGGATGACGAATAAACTTTTAGTCGAGTGTATCAAATATAATATTTCACATATTTCTAGAATGCATGAGACCCAACCATTATCGTCGCCCGCCTCCTCTACCGCCTCCTCCTCTACCGCCGTTGAGCTTGGATTGCTTGGTGACGCGAAGCTTTTCTCCACCGCCATAATCCTTTCTTCCCATCATGCTCAACAACTTGTCGGCGTCGTCATCATCCTTAAAGCCTCTCTTAGCCCCCTTACCCTTACGTTCGTCTTGCTCTCGCATTTGCTGGATCGCAATGCGTTGCGCCTCGTTGACACGATCGTACAGTAGCATGACAGCTTCTTCCTCGAGAGGAAACTTTTCAAGCTTTTTATTAATCAAACGCTCAATCTTTTGGTACAATTCGACGTCGTATTGCGTCACCATGGTCACCGCCAAACCAGAGCGACCTGCTCGCGCGGTGCGACCGACTCTGTGCACGTAATCCTTACTGTTTTGCGGCACGTCGTAGTTGATGACGACATCGACGGATGGAATGTCCAAACCGCGCGACGCGACATCCGTGGCGATGAGAATGTTTCGCTCCCCGCTCTTAAACTTTTGCAATGCCGCGATGCGCTTGGGCTGAGACATTTGCCCGTGAATCGGAACCGCACCAAACCCGAGATTCCGCGCGATGAGCGCGAGTTTCCGCGTCTGATCGCAGGTTCTCGAAAAGACAATCAACGTCGACGCACTGAGCTCGTTAAAGAGATAGGTTGCGTAGCAATCTTTGTGTTTCGCCGGAATGAACAAGTAGTGCTGCTTGAGCGAGTCCACCGTCGAATACTTTGCGCTGACCTCCACCTTGACTGGATCCCGCAAACACGCCCGCTGCAACTTGGCCACCTTATTTGTCATCGTCGCGCTAAACAATTGCGTTCTTCTCTCGCTCGGAATCACCCTCAAAATCTTATCAATCTCTTCTTCGAAATCCAAATTGAGCAACCTATCCGCTTCGTCGAGCACGAGCACCTTGAGCGCTCGAAGACTAAACCCCTTTGTGTTCTCCAGGTGATCCACCACTCGACCGGGCGTACCCACAATGACGTGCGGTCGTTTCCCCAATTTGATCGCCTGCAACGTCATGTCCACTCCACCGACGAGCGTCGCCGTTCGAACCCCAATGCCTTGTCCGAGCGCTTCAATCTGTTCAGCAATTTGTATAGCCAACTCTCTCGTCGGGCTCAAAATCAACGAATGAAACGCCTGCGGGGAGTCCAACAGGCTTTGTAAAATCGGCAACGCAAACGCTCCGGTTTTCCCGCTCCCAGTTTGCGCGAGTCCGATGACGTCGCGCTGTTTTAACGCTTCAGGAATAGACGCCGTCTGAATCGCAGAGGGTCGTTTCCAGCCGAGTTTCGCGCACGCCTCGGCGAGTTCAGCGCACACGCCGATGGATTCAAAGGTTTCATCCGCCGGTGGCTTGTCATCCGTCGTCGTTTTCGTCTTATTCGCGTCGTCGCCGGTTGCCATGGTGATCAGCGGTGTGTGACGACGACACGATGCTCGAGTGTGTGGCGGCTGTGGCGGCTGCAAAGTCACTTTTTACAATAGTTGGTTATCCTACGCATACAACTGAAGATTACAAACGCGGTGCGGTGCGACTGACGATCAGATTAAACGTCGCCGCGAGGGAGACACGATTCTGTGGAGAGGAGAAACACCTTGGCGAACAACTGAGGGTTCTTCATCGGCTCGCCGGAATCCGCGGGATCGTCGCCCTGGCGAACGTCGACGACGCGCGGGTAAAAAGCGCGCAAAGACGCCGATCTATCCCCCGGTCGAATGCTTCGAATCGCCCTAACGCGACTGGGAAGGGCGGTTTGGATTATATGTGGTTCGAAATCGACGACACGGTTCATGTCAACCTGAGGGAACTCGTCTTGGAGGTCTTCAAGCGCGCGAGCGACAGAATCCAAATCGTCCAGGAGCAACGCCGCGGGATTGCCTTCAACCACGCGCTCGGCGTTCACCGCCGGAAACGCGCGTTTGAGCGCAATCAATCGCATCGCAACCTCACTCAGGGGTAGATGCAGGACTTCTGGACACCTCCACAGCATTCTCGCGACGTCCGTGCCTCGCGGAAACAACGCCTCGAGCCGACTCAGCGCGTGTCCGAGCGCGTCGGGTTGTCTATACAACTCCCTCTCCGCCACCCCGCTCGCCAATTCTCGACCCATGGCGACGAGTGATTTCCTCTGATGTTCCTCGGTGACACCTTTCGAGAGCCAAAACGCGTCCAGCGCTTCCGTTTCGGCATCCATCTCTGGTTGCGGGAACAACCAGGCATTTTGCTTGACCAACCTCTCAAAATTCGCTCCACCACCGTTACCACCACCGCCCCCGCTCGTCGACGCCGCCGCGCCAGTGTCATCCCTCCCGTTCGTTGACGCCGCCGACACCGCGCGTCTACCTCCGGACGTCCGCGAACGGCCGCGACGCGACCGAGAAGAGGGTGCCCCATCTTTATCAACCGTGACTCGCCGCGCCGCAGACGTGTCGCGGTGCCTACGCGCGACGCCGACGCGCGGGTATCCGGACCTCCCGACACTCGGTGTCGTCGTCGTCGTCGTCCGACCCGTCGAGCGCATTCTGGGCGGTTCACCGCGTCGGCGTGTGCGGAAGAGGCGCGAACTCGCTGTTCTCAACGAAACCGGTCGGTTGGTTGGTACTCGGTCGTCACACTGACGATGCACGCGCTCGCGCGACGATCGACGAGAGCCGTGACGGATGGTTTTCGTCGTCACGCCGCCGTCGCCGCGCGCTCGACGACGGCGCCTGAGGGAGGGCAAAGGGGCAGTGCGACGGCTTTGGATGCGATTCTGTTGCTCCCGTGCGCGCTCACCGGTGGACTCGGGGCGTGGCAGATGACGCGGCGGGAAGAGAAGACGCGCGCGATTGACGCGCGAGCGAGCGCGTTGGGCTCGAGCGTGCGCGCTGGGAAGGCGGTGGTGGGACGCGATGGAGTGGTGGAGTACGCGAGGTGTTTGGTACGAGGGGAGTTGGACACGGATAGAACGGTTCGCGTCGGTCCGCGGGCGAGAAGCGTGTGCGGCGTGAGCGTTCCGGGAGGGTTGATAGTGACCCCAGTGCGGTTGTGGGATGGTGATCGGCGACGGGATGGTGCGTGGTTCGGTTCGAAGGGGAAGGAGGGTGATGATAGGGAGGCGAAGACGGTGTTGCTAATTAGAGGTTGGGCTCCAGATTCGTGGACGGAGGCCGACGCGTGCGTGAAAACAGAGGGTGTGGCGAAAGAATCGGAACGTCCTGGGCGATTTACGCCGGATAATTCGCCGGATGAATCACGATGGTATTGGTTGGATGCCCCGGCGATCGCTGAGGCGTGTGGACTCGCGCGAGATACGCCGTTGATTCAAGCCGTTGCGGAGTCCGAGGCGTCGCGCGTGGGTCCAGACGGAGAACCAAAGTATCCCTCTGCGAGCACAAAGGACGAGTTGATGACATTTCCAGTGTCCCCGGAACAGCACTTGGGGTACGCCGTCACGTGGTTCGCACTCTCAGCGTTTACCGGCGTGATGGCGGTCGTTCGCATGCGACGTAAGATGGGTCATCGAATTTGAAGACGCTTCATGTAAGATATAGAATTGTTTTACTACAGTGCTAACGTTTCTGTTCGCGTTCATCACCCGTCTATCGCATCATCAAAGTCTCGAGTCGGTTGAGATTAGGATATCCTTTGCCTGAAAAGTTGCGCTGCACGACTGTGGTTCCGTCTAGTTCTTCGGCGACTTCAATCGTTTGCAGTCTCGAGCGTTGACTGAGCGGATAGAGCTGCGCGGGGACGCCCCCACCGCTCTCCTCGTGGATGTTCTCGAATTCGAGGCACAAGTCGTTAACAAGCTCGCGAAGCTCCTTGTTGATGAGGACTTGGTCCTGGCCGCGCGTGTATCGTCGAGCGTACGACGCTCCGTTCTCGTTGCGACGCTCCTTTGTCGCAAATGGATCTTCCAAGCTGTATCGCACGTTGAAGAGTCCCAGCATGGCTAAGGAAGTGATGACGGACATGCAACACGCGTAGAATATCACGAGACCTTTACTGTAAGACGGAATATCGTAGATTTCTGCTCCCGTATACCCGCCGGCTTCGTCGTGAAGGACGTCGCTGACGATTTGCGCGTAGTACGGTCCCCAGAAAATTGGATGAATAAGAATGTAAACCCGCGCGAACGCTCTCGTCGCCATGGGCGTGCGATACGTCTTCAAAAAACGCATATTTTCCCACGCGTTGTGCGCCTCCTTTGTAAACTGACGAATCCGCGATGACTCGTTTCCAGGCATTCCCGCGTACTTTAAAATTTCTGTAGTCAACGAAAGCTTTTGAAAGTGCTCCCGAACCCGTCTCGCAATCGCCCACTGAATCTTACGACCCTTTTCCCACGCAACCCTACCACGGGAGGTGTTTAAATGCACCAGACGCGTTACCTCTGGCGCCGTCAGAAAGTTTCTCACGTCGCACACCAATGCGACAGTCATCCACCGCACCTCGTGCACGTGTTTCGCCGGTAAATTCTCCCGTCCATTCTTACCCCAATCCCAGTCTCTGTGCCCCTGATAATAACTCAAAACGCTCGTCTTGAATATTGCCAGCTGTTTCAATGCCTCTTCTCGTCTACGAAACGCCGAATCTAACGACCCAGTCAACGGATAAATGATTGCGAACGACACAAACGTCCAACTCAAATTCACCGCTAATCTATGCCCGTGAATTTCGTAGAATACAAAGAACAGAGTCGCCGCCACCGACACCATGGCCACGATCAACGACTCAGCCGTGATCAAAAAGCGTCTGAACACCCGAAACGCGGCTAAAATGTTCAGCACGGCGCTTCGAAACGACCCTAGACGTTCAAACTCCATCTCTCCGTCCAAAGGTCCCAACTCTTCAAACGCTTCCAACGCGTGCTTCGCGTCCAAGTTCAACTGCGTGTAATTCTTATCTTCGAGCGTGGAACTCGCCGAGACGCTTCGTTTATGCATTTCCAATCGTTCCATCGTCGTTGGGGGTGTTCCATCGGCGTCTTCATCCCCATTTCCGGACCCGTTGACGTCGGCTTCGTTCTGTTCAATTTTCTCGGCGTCATCAGCATCATCAACAACACTCTCTCGAATCGGTTCCGTATTCCCATCCTTTGTCGTCGACATGGCGATCGCGAACACACAAACCCCCCAAGATCTGTTTATCGTACAGCCTCTCGCGCGCGTGTGCTCGTCAACGTCTCGCGATCGATACTGGCGTCGTCTGGAACCTGACTGACTCCACGCAGTCCTAGAAGTGAAAAATGAATTCACATCTTCATTCATCGACGCGGTCGATCGGTACGGTCAAGAAGGTCGACGAGGTAGACACCGAGAGTAACGATCAAACGCGTTCGATCGTCGTTCGGTGCGGTGCGTTTCGGTTCGACTCGATTTAACCCGCGGTGTGAACGAGTTTTCATTTTCGTTTTCACTCGCGCCGACACACGCTGATCTGAATCGATTCATTCAATCAATCAAACGCTTTCCGTTGAAGCGATAAACGCGCGATGGCGTCGGGAACGATCCATTACAAGTTTAAATCAGCCAAGGTGTTCGATACGCTCGCGTTCGATGGGTCCTTCATCGCGGTGGGGGAACTTAAGCGGGCGATTTCTGAAAAGAAGGGGCTGGGGAAGGACCACGCGTGCGAACTGGTGCTGACCAACGCGCAAGATGGAACGGAATACGATGATGAGAGCGCGTTGGTTTGGAAAAACACGTCAGTGATTGTGAAGAGAGTGCCGATGATGAAACAGGCGGCGGTGGGGACGGCACATGGGAGTGAGGTGGTGAAAAAGGTGGTGTACGTGGCGCCGCCGGATGTGTCGCAAATTCCGAGCAAGACGCAGACGCGAAGGTTGCAACAAAACTTGAATAAGATTTCGAGTGGACTTGCGAGCGGGGAAAACGGTAGTGGTGATGGTTCGGCGGGGAACGATGCGTTAGCGAACATGGCGAGGGAACAGGCGCAACAGTGGGAGAGTGAGAAGATGGCAGCAAACGCGGCGGCGTTGGCAGCGGGCGGAAGAGGCGGAGGAAGAGGCGGAGGGAGAGGCGGTGGAAGGGGCGGAAGGGGCGACGGTCCTCCTGGTCCGGGCTACATTTGTTTCAAGTGTAATAAAGGCGGTCACTGGATTCAAGATTGCCCGCTCGCCGCGGATACGACAGTGGAGATTGTGCGTACCAAGCACGCGTACGGGATTCCGCAAACAAAACTCGAAGCCACCACAGGGGGCATTCTCGTCGCCCCGACCGGCGAGTCCGCGCAAATGGTCGCGGCTGAGGATGAGTTTCAAAAGATGTTTGGGTTCTTGAACGAGCGCGGGAAGGAACCACTGGCGATTGGGAACGGTGAAGAGACGCTCGCCATTGGCGATGGATTGGAGCAAACCGAAGAAGTGACGCCGGCTGCTGACAACGCGGACAACGAAGCGCCCGCGCCTGCGCCCGCGCCCGCGCTTCCCCCAGGATTCGTTCCACCACCACCAAACATGCCTCCACCACCGGGAACGCGGAAGATTGATCCGACCGCTCCTGCTGTCCCGCCGATGATGCCGATGATGCCGGGAGCGGATCCCTTTGATCCCATGGGTATCATGTCCATGGACACCTCCATCGAAGGGTTGAAAAAGATGGCGGAAGAGCTCAAGCAGCAGCAGGCGCTGCTCGAAGCCAAGGGTGCGGATATGAGTGCGATGTTTGCCATGGGTGGGGGAGGTGTTCCGGCGGTGCCGTTGCCTCCGATGCCAGCGATGCCTCCGCCTCCGTCGGCGAAACCGTCGACGGCGGAAGGACGCGCGATGGATTACGCGACGGGCCCGCCGGTTTTTGAAGAGGAAGAGGACACCATCGTCACGCTCGCCGGGGAAGAACCGGTGCCGGAGGTTGAGGAAGAACCGTTAAAAGCGGAGACAAACGTGGAAGCGCCGGCGCAGAGACGCAAACCGCCGCCGCCGCCGGCGACCATTCCAGATGATATCGCGAAGGCGCACGAGCTCGCGAAAGCCGCTGCCGCGGCGCCACCGCAGCCTCGAAACGGGCGACGACAACGCGATGATTCGCGCGAAAGAGAACCAAAATTTGGATCTGGCGCAGCACGGCCGCCACCGAGACGCGCGGTGCGACCAGGTGGGGCACGAACGAGGAACGATTCGCGCGAACCGCCGGCGAGCCGCAGACGCGACAGATCCAGAGACCGAGTCGACTCGAGACCGAGCGGTGGACGCAAACGTGATCGAGAGGACGACGCGAAGGACGGACGCAATGACGACGCGGGTGAGCGACGGGCGAAGAGACGCGACGGAGACGTAGGAGGGCACGACTCGGCGACGATTTCCCGCGAAAACTCTGCAGATGATTTTCCAGCAGACGGTCGACGCTCGCGCGGATCCAGAGGCGGACGAAGCCGCGGTGGGCGGTCGAGGCGAGGACGCGGCGGTGGGTCGAGCGTTCTCAATCGCATCGGTCGATGATGCGACGAGACGACGAAACACGAATAGAAACAAATATAGCCAAAACGACGAATGAAAGAAAAAATCAGTCTTGACAAAAATTACTACGCCTCGCGCACCGACCTTCTGTGCGCCTCTAGAGGCATCCCACGCCTCACCTCGTCGACGCGACCGAGCGATATGTCTGCAACGGCGATTCCTATTCCTGAATCCGGATCATCCATCCTCGCGATGACCTCCCCCCACGGATCGATAATCATTGCGTGGCCGTACGACGACCGACCTCCGCCGTGATCCCCGCACTGCGCCGCCGCCACCACGTAACACTGCGTCTCGATCGCCCGCGCACGCAAGAGCGTCTCCCAGTGCGCCGCACCAGTTTTCTTCGTGAACGCGCTCGGAACGACAATCACGTCGGCCCCGCGTTCGAACCGAAGAGCCTGATATACGTCTGGAAAGCGTAAATCGTAGCAAATAGAGGCGCCGACGACCCCTAATCCCGGCACCTCGTGTGTCGTCAGACTCGTCCCAGGCGCCGTGTACTCGCTCTCGCGAAGAACCGCACCTCCTGGAACGTCGGCGTCGAACAAATGAATCTTCCTGTACGTATCCCCGTGGACGTCGCCGCTCGAAGAAACCATGACGTGCGAGTTGTACCTCTTCCCAGCTTGCGCTTCCTCTTCGCAACGCTCCGCGACGCAACACGAGATCCATAACCCGTGTTCGCGCGCGAGAGATTTCATCCGTCGCACAACTGGTCCATCCGCGATGCTCTCCGCGACGTCATCGGCATCCTTTTTCGACGCGCCGACGCACGCGAATGCTTCAGGTAGAAAGATCGCGTGACAACGCTTTTCTTTCGCTCTCGCGCACAACTCCGCAGCGCAGCGCAGATTCGCCTCGACGTCGCGCGTGGATGTCATTTGCGCCACGGCGACGCGCGTCGGTGGCGTCTCTCGCATCGCCGCAGACATCGTCGGCCAGGCGGACACTGTCGGAAACGCTTTGTTTGCAGTGGCGAAAACCGTTAGAAAAACATTCCAGAACTCGACGCCGCAATGTCCGCGTCGACCCCGACGCCGGCACCGGCGCTCACCCGCCGCGAACGCATCGGATGGTACGCGTACGATTTCGCAAACTCCGCCTTTCACCAAGCCACCGGGGCGGTGTTCGCACCGTTGTTACTGGACGAGCTCGCAATGGATAGAGCGT
>Ga0255766_10002630_pt1 | contig 15937 bp, 7 predicted proteins | sample 071ome_23_FD_179966 | JGI IMG/M metagenome (GOLD analysis project Ga0255766, IMG submission 179966) | Coastal salt marsh microbial communities from the Groves Creek Marsh, Skidaway Island, Georgia - 071403BT metaG (version 2) | ecosystem: Environmental > Aquatic > Marine > Intertidal zone > Salt... | reverse complement strand
ATATCACTATCAACTTGTAATGCATTAGATATTGTTGTTAAACCATCAACATTTAAATTACCACTTATATTAACATTTTTACCAACACCTATACCACCATTTACAACTAATGCACCTGTTGATGAATCATCAGATTGTGTTATACTATTAAAAGTTACATCACTATCAACATTTAATGAACCTCCTATATTAACATTTTTACCAATACCAGCTCCACCACTTATAACTAATGCACCTGTTGATGAATCATCAGATTGTGTAGTACTATTAAATGTTACATCACTATCAACATTTAAAATACCACCTATATATGTATTTTTAACAATACCAGCTCCACCATTTACAACTAATGCACCTGTTGATGAATTTGTTGATTGAGTAGTGCTAGCAATATTCATAATATTTTTTTTTATAATTTCAAAAGTGTTATATAGTATTTTTATATTTGAACCATTATATTCATTACCATTGGATGAATCTGTTGATACTGCAACAGGTTTATTACTATTATTTAATGTTCCATCTCCTAATCTTCCAGAATTCTTACCAAATCCTAATACTTTTCCTGTATTTAATAAAATTATTGAATGTTCATATCCACAAGTAATTGCTATTGCATTTGAACCATCATAATCATTACCATTAGATGAATCTGTTGATATTTCAACAGGTGAAGTTCTTGTATCATTACTTCCGTCACCTAATTGACCATAATAATTCCAACCAAATGATAATACTTTTCCTGTATTTAATAAAATTATTGAATGAGTTTTTCCACAAGAAATTGCACTTGCATTTGAACCATCATAATCATTATTTTGTGATTTTATTTCAATTGGTGTATTACTACTATCACCTGAATTTTGACTATCACCTAATTCACCCGATGTATTATAACCAAATGATAATACTTTTCCTGAATTTAATAAAATCATTGAATGTGCACCTCCCGCAGCGATAGCAATCGCATTTGAACCAGTATAATAAACTGTAGTACTTACAGCAACTGGTTTATTTTTAGCAATATTTGTTCCATCTCCTAATTGTCCGCCATCATTAGAACCAAATCCTAATACTTTTCCTGTATTTAATAAAATTAATGAATGACTATATCCAGTACTAACTGCAATTACATTTGAACCATTATATCCATAATCTATACTTACTGCACTTGGTTTATTTTTAGTAATATTTGTTCCATCTCCTAATTGTCCACTACTATTATTACCAAATCCTAATACTTTTCCTGTATTTAATAAAATCATTGAATGTTCTTTTCCAGCAGCAATTGCTATTGCATTTGAACCATCATAATCATTACCATTAGATGAATCTGTTGATACTTCAACAGGAGTAGTTCTATTAGTAATACTTCCATCACCTAATTGACCAGATTGATTATCACCAAATGCTAATACTTTTCCTGAATTTAATAAAATCATTGAATATTCTTCTCCAGCTGTAATTGATATTGCATTTGAACCATCATAATCATTTCCATTAGATGAATCTGTTGATATTGTAACTGGTATATTTTCAAGATTCGAAATTATACCATTTCCTATTCCTAATTGACCATATCTATTAAAACCAAATGATAATACTTTTCCAGTTTTTAATAAAATTAATGAATGTAATTCTCCACCTGCAATTGATTTAATTTGATTTTCAGTAAATTGATCTAATAAAAAACTATCAACATTTAATGAACCTCCTATATTAACATTTTTACCAATACCAGTTCCACCATTAACAACTAATGCACCTGTTAATGAATCTGTTGATTGAAAAGTACTATTTATTATAGTATCACTATCAATATTTAAACTACCTCCTATATTAACATTTTTTGCAATACCTGTACCACCGTTTACAACTAATGCACCTGTTGATAAATCTGTAGATTGTGTTATACTATTAAAAATAACATCACTATCAACAGTTAAAGTATTTAATAAATTTGTTGAATTTTGAACATTTAAAGAATTTCCTATATTAACATTTTTTGCAATACCTACGCCGCCACTTATAACTAATGCACCTGTTGATGAATTTGTAGATTGTGTTATACTATTAAAAGTTACATCACTATCAACAGATAGTGTACTTGATAAATTTGTTGAATTTTGAACATTTAAAGAACCTCCTATATTAACATTTTTACCAATACCTACACCCCCACTTATAACCAATGTACCTGTTTCCGAATTTGTTGATTGTTCAGTACTATTTATTGTAGTATCACTATCAATATTTAAACTACCTCCTATATTAACATTTTTTGCAATACCTGCACCACCACTTATAATCAATCCGCCAGTTAATGAATCTGTAGATTGTGTTGTACTATTAAAAGTTACATCACTATCAACAGATAGTGTACTTGATAAATTTGTTGAATTTTGAACATTTAAAGAACCTCCTATATTAACATTTTTACCAATACCAACACCACCACTTATAACTAATGCACCAGTTGATGAATTTATTGATTGAGTTATACTATTAATTGTAGTTGCACTATCTATATTTACACTACCTCCTATATTAACATTTTTTGCAATACCTGCCCCACCATTTATAATCAATGCACCTGTTGATGAATTTGTAGATTGTGTTATATTATTAAAAGTTACATCACTATCAACAGATAGTGTACTTGATAAATTTGTTGAATTTTGAACATTTAAAGAACCTCCAATATTAACATTTTTTGCAATACCTACACCACCACTTATAACCAATGCACCTGTTGATGAATTTGTTGATTGAATAGTACTGTTAATTGAAGTTGCACTGTCTATATTTAAAGAACCTCCTATATTAACATTTTTTGCAATAGCAGCACCACCATTTACAATCAATGCACCTGTTGATAAATTAGTTGATTGAGTAGTACTATTAAAAGTTACATCACTATCTACATTTAAAGAGTCCTCTATATTTAAATTACCATTAAATAAACTATTACCATATACTTCTAAATTTGATTGAGGATCATTTGTACCAATTCCAACTTTATTTGATTTTAAAATATTAATACGCAAATCATCTGGTGTTATTAATAGATTTTCATTACCTTGTGAGTCTAAAATTATTGAAGTAACTACACCTACAATAAAATCTTCATCTGGTTCATCCCAACCCATAAATACATCTAAACCTGTACTACCACGATCAATTAAAATACCAGCATCTCTATATACATTTGGGTCTGTGCTTCCTAAACCTGAATTAATATTTATAATATTATCTTGTATAATTAAACTATCATTATTTATAGTAGTAGTACTACCTTTAATTTTTAAATTATTAATTACATCAATATTATTAAAAAATCCTGTATTGTTAGAGTTTTCTATATTATTAAACGTTCCTATACCTGTTAAATTCATATTTTCAATTATTGATGTATTTGTAACAGTTAAATTATCATCTACTAATACGTTTCCACTTATATTAATTTTTTCTTGTGGTTCAGTAGTTCCAATACCAATTTTACCTAAACCATTAGGTATTAATAATAAATTTGAATCATTATTTTTTGTTGTAATTTGATTATCATATAATTTTATATTATTTAAATTTGCATTATCTATTATATTTAAATTATTGCAAGTAATATCTTGTATATTACCTGAATTAATTATTAAATTTCCTATTAAATTAATATTATTTGCAATAATATTTGAACAATTTATTGAATTTTTCACATTTAAATATGTAAATATTTGACTTGATAAACAACCCTCCTCTGCCATTTTATTTTATATTATAAATATTATAAATAAACTTAATATCAATAATATTTTTACAAAAATAATTTTTAATTTTTAATTTTTAATTTTTTTTTAAATAAAAAATTATATAACGTATACTAAAAATAAAAAATAATTTAATAATTACAATTAATAAATTAAATAATTTATAATAATAATTATTATTTTTATAATAATATCTTTTAATTACATCATTTTTATTATAAATATATAGATATATTAATGTATATGAAGTTAATATTAAAATTAATAAATAAATAATATTATCTAAATTATTATATTTTTTTAAAGTATTAAATATCATTTAATAAATTTAAATATTTTTAATAATTTTATTAAAATTTTATATCAAGATTTTTAAATTTATTATTATAATCTTCAATATTATTTGCTTCAAATCCAAAAGATAAATTTTCTATTGTACAAATATCATTATTTATTTCTGGTTCTTTTTCTTTAACATCATTAATTAATTGAAGTTTATCTGTGTCAATTAAAATTTCAGTATCACCAGTACCGCAAGGAGGTACTTGACCTGTCATAATATTAGCACTTACACCATTCATTTTATCATATTCACCAAATATACCTGCTTTTATTAACATATCGCTTGTTTCTTCAAATGAACATTTTGCAAAAGGACCAATATCAGAACGATTTATACCATGTCTATCTATTGATAATAATGCTCCTCTATTAGTCATTGTATCAACTAATAATGACATATGACGATAATTTACACCAACATCTTTTAATACTTCATTGAGTTCATTATATAACACTTGTCTTGCAGCTTCAATACCTAAAATATCATATACTTCATTTATATCATTAGAAATAGTTCTAGTAAAATCTATATCTGGATGACATAAAATTTCAAAAAGATTATTTCCGTTTGTATCCATAAACCATTCTTGATAATTTATAAATTTCTCTTCTAATTTATTATATTTTAACATTTTATTTTCTAATAAAATTACTTTTTTAATACCATTTATTCCTTTAATAATAATATTATTGATAATATTATCTTCAAGTGCTTTAAGTTCTGAAATAACATCATCTTCATTATTAATTTCATTCTCATCATCTTGTTTTTTATCTTTTTTATCTTTTTTGTCTTTTTTATCATTAAATTTAATTCTAAATATTAATTTTTTAGAATTATCATCACTATAATAGCAATTAATTTTTTTTTCATAAATGTTATATATATTATAATATATATCATTCATATTGATACCAAGGTCGAACATTTTTTGTTCATCAAATTCAAAACGTAATAACCAAGGGCTTTCTTTATTACAATCTGTATCAAGTTCTTCAAATTCTTTATAAATTTTAATAAATTCTATATCATCTTCAATTGATGTTTCAGTATCTTTTGGGTCATAATATATACTAGATTTTTTAATAATATCTTTAATATATGTTGTTTCTAATGAATTTAAAATATTTTTGCATTGTGTTCTGTCGTGATTTTTATTTTCTTTAATATAAATTTTTGTAGAAGGACCTTTAATATTTTTACTAACACTTAATAATTCTTTTACTCGTGGAACTCCTCTAACTGTTTGTGATGCTGATGATATACCTGATGCGTGAAATGTATTTAATACTAATTGTGTACAAGGTTCACCTATTGACTGAGCAGCTACAACACCTACCATTTCACTTGGATGTGCTATGCTTTTTTTAAATTTAAGTTTAATATTTTCAATTATGTAATCAAAAGTTTCCATATTTAATTTATGTTTAATTATTACTTGTTTTGGAGATAAATTAATATTAGCAAGTAATTTAAATAATTTATTTCCATTATTATTTTTAGATATAATACAGGTTTTATTTATTTCATTTAATTTTTCTAAAACATAATCTGGTTTTAAATCACTTTTCATAAATTTAGTCATAAATTTTTGTTTAATATTTGTAATTAATCTTTTAAAAGAAATTGGTGTTAAAATAGAATTTTCTAATTCATTTTTAAAAACTTGTTCTATTAAATATTTTTTTTCAATCAATATCTCTTTAAAATGTTCTTCACAATCTTTTTCCCATTTTTCTTTATTTTTTATTATATCTTCTAATATTTTCTTTTTATACAGAGACTTCGGAATATCATCTAATCTAAGTAAAAAATCTTCCTCCATTTCTCCATAATTTTTGTCTATAAAATTACCTAAACTTTGACTTTCTAATTTTATTGCATTTATACCATCTTCACCATACAAAAACTGAATTATTGAACCATTCGCATTACGCACTGTTAAATCATAAGATATTTTACAATCTTCCATTGATTTAATTAATTTTCTTTGAATATAACCGGTTTCTGCTGTTTTAATAGCAGTATCAATTAATCCTTCACGACCACCCATTGCGTGAAAAAAGAATTCTTGTGGTGTTAATCCATTAATAAAAGAATTTTCAACAAATCCTCTAGCTTCTGGACCGTCATCATATTTTGTATAATGAGGTAGTGTTCTATCATCATATCCATCTGTAATTCTTTTACCATCTACATTTTGTTGTCCTAAACTTGATATCATTTGTGCAATATTAACTGGATTACCTTTTGCTTTTGAACGAATCATATTAACCATTCTATTTTCATCTGTAATATTATTTAATGCAATTTTACCTACTTTACCAATTGCATTATTAAGTAATTTATTAACTTCATTTTCGAAATTAACATTATTTGTATCAAAAGAATTATTTTCGAATTTATTTTTATGAATTTCTTGTATAATTTTATACACTTCATTTTTCATTTTTTTTAAAACTTCATTCATTTCATCATTTGTTTTTTTAAGTACATATAAATCTGATAATCCTACACTAAATCCAGAATAAACTAACCAATCACAAATTAATTTTTGTGTATTATCAAATAAATTATGTGCTTCTTCTGAACTTATTTCATTATGTATATAATGAATTAATCCATTTGTTCTATCTTGATAAATTTTTTTATCAAAAACTCCTTGTTTTATTTCGCCATTTTCTATTTTAATTAAATTGTGTTTATCATCTTTTAAACGATCTGCATCATATTGAGTATTTCCATTTATTATATTAACATTTTTAGGTATTATTTGAGACATTACTTGTTTTCCTGTCCATTTATATATATTATCTGTTATTTTTATTTCTGGTTCTGGTATTTTACCATAAAATTTAGAATTTGACATTAATAAATTAAATAATTGTTTTTCATTTATTTCTATATGGTCTTTTGTTATTCTATATATTCCTAATGTTACATCTTGTACTACTGATATAATAGGTTTTGATTGTCTTGGACTTATTATTTGTGTAGATACATTAGATAACATCTTTAGTTCATTTTCAGTTTGAATACTTTGGGGTAAATGTAAATTCATTTCGTCTCCATCATAATCTGCATTATAACTTGGTGTTACAGCTGGATTTAAACGAAATGTATCATAAGGCATTACTCTTACTTGATGAGACATCATAGACATTTTATGTAATGAAGGTTGTCTATTGAATAAAATAAAATCTCCATTCATTACGTGTCTATCAACTATATCACCTATATCTAATTGAATTTTATTAAAATCTATATCTTTAAGACGTATTGTTCTCATATTATCATTGGTTTTTCTTAAAAATTTAGCACCTGGATATATATCTGGTCCATTTTTTATAAGTTTAATTAATTTATCTTTGTTATATTTATTTACTTTTTCTGGATAAGTTAAATTCATAGCGATTTTTATAGGTACTCCCAATTCATTAATAGAAATTGAGGGGTCTGGTGTAATAACACTACGTGCAGAAAAATCAACACGTTTACCCATTAAATTACCTCTTATACGTCCTTCTTTTGATTTTAAACGTTCTGTTAGAGAACGTAAAGGTCTACCACTTCTTTGTTTTGCTTGTGCTAAATTTGGAGTTTTATTATCTATAAATGTTGATAAATGATATTGTAATAGAGTTGTCCAATAATCTATTTGATCTGTTGTAGACCCTTTTTCTATTTTTGTTTTAAGACTGTTATTTGTTTTTATAATATCACATAATTTATGTGTTAAATCATCATGACATCTTTGTCCAGTATCATTCGTAACACTTGGACGTACAGAAGGAGGACATACAGGAAAAACAGTACATATAAGATTTTCTGGCCTATTAATTGATTTTGGAAAACCGATTATTTCAGAATCTTCATCTGTTATTCTTTCAAAAATTTTAAGAATTTCTTCTGCATAATATTCTTTTACTAATTCATCACTACTTTTATTATCAGAATTTTTATCAGTTTTATTATCTGTTATATTTTCATTTTCATTTTCATTTTCATTTTCAGTAATATTAGATTTTTCAATATTGTCATTTGTTAAATTGTTTTTTGAAGAATCTTTTTTCCATTCCATAATTATTTTTTCTATATTTTCTTTTATAATTTTATCGGGTTGTTTAATTGAACAATGAGGACATTCTTTAATTTTATTTTTAGAACAAATCTTATATATTGCTTCAAATTTCTTTTGTCTACCTATTTTTTTATTAATTATAATTTGTATATCTGATACATTTTTATCAATTAAAATTTTTGAACAATGAAAACATATACATTTTAATAATTTTTTAATAATATCTAAATATTGAATGTAAAATAAAGGTCTCGCTAATTCTATATGTCCAAAATGACCTGGACAAAAATTATTTTTTTGTTCACACGTTGTACAAATTTTATTATGATCTATTACACCCATACGAGGATCAAATAAACCACCATGTATTGGCTCATTCCCTGCATATGTATCAGTTGTCAATATTTCTGCTACAGAACGTTTTTTAATTTCACTTGAAGACATTATTGAAAATTGAACACCTTTAATTGTATCTATGTTTTGATTATATGATAGTTCTTTATAAATTGACATCTTTATTAAATTTTATTATATATAATAATATATTTAAACTATTTTATTTTTCTATACAATTATTTTTTTCTATAAATATTATTTTATTCAAATTTTTAAATCATATTTAGTTAATTAATTTTTTTATTAATTAATTTTTTTATTAAATTAACTAATTATAAAATGATTTAAAATAAAAAATTAGTGATAATAAAATTAACATTAAAAATAAAGTTATAATTTTAAATTAATTCTTTAAATTTAATAATTAGATAATTAAATTTAAATTTTAATAAATTTTTATTTTTATAATAAAATGTCTTCATCAAACAAAAAGGATAATATATCAAAAAATAACAAAGATAATAAAGATAATAAAGATAGTAAAAATAATAAAGATAGTAAAAAATATAATACGCGTTCTATTAAAAAAGATAAAAACAAGAAAAGTTTACCACCAAAAATAGATAAAGATAATCAAGATAATCAAGATAATATAGATGATGATAATAAAGATTTTAAAAGAAAATTTGAAGAAATTAATAAATTTTTAGATAATAATAACACTATATTTATTATTAATAATAATGATAATATTAAAAATGAAGAAGTTAAATTAATTAAAAATATTAATGATTTATTTTCAAGTATTAAAAGTAATAAAAATAATAATCCTAAAATAAATATTAATCAAATTAAAAATAATAATAATAAAAAACATAAAAAATCTGATATTGAATATATTGATTTATATGATGATGATGAATATGATGATGATGAATATGATGATGATGATGAATATGATGATGATGATGAATATGAAGAAGAAAACGAAATTATTGATGGTTTAGACGAAGAATTATATGAATTAAAAAATATGAAAAATAAATTAAGTAAAAATAATGATTTGAAAGATTTTAAAAATGAAATAAAAAGTAGAATAGATTTATTGAAAAAAAATGAAAAAGATATTATAGCTAATCCTAATTTTGAAAAATATTCTGCTAAAGAAATTGATTACTTTTTAAAATTATCTAAAAAAAATAAAAAAAAAGTTATTAATATTGAAAAAATTGCTAATAAATTCTACAAAGAAGAAATACCATTACGTTTTCGTATTTTAAATTCTAATATAAATGATAATCTTAAATCTATTGCTTTAAAAAAAGTTGATTATTTAAATACTATTAGTGAACGAAGTAGTGAATACTTTAGAACATTATCATATATTGAAAATTTGTGTAAAATACCTTGTGGTATTTATAAAAAATTACAAATTAATAATAAAAATACTCCTGATAAAATTTCTAATTTTTTAAATAAATCATATAATATTTTATCCGATAATGTATATGGTCACGATAAATCAAAAAAACAAATTATACAAATTATTGCTCAATGGATTTCTAATCCAAGATTAAAAGGTAATGTAATTGGTATACACGGACATCCAGGTGTAGGTAAAACTAGATTAATTAAAGAAGGTTTATCTAAAGCATTAAATATACCATTCGTATTTATACCTCTTGGTGGTGTAAATGACGGTGCTTATTTAACGGGTCATTCATTTACTTATGAAGGTGCTATACACGGTAAAATAGTAGATTCATTGATGAAAGCGGGTTGTATGAATCCAATTATATATTTTGATGAATTAGATAAAGTAAGTAACACATCAAAAGGTGATGAAATAATTAATACATTAATTCATTTAACAGACCAAACACAAAATAATAAATTTTATGATAAATATTTTTATGATATTCCTCTTGATTTATCTAAAGCATTAATTATATTTACTTATAATAATGATCATTTAATTAATCCTATATTAAAAGATAGAATGATTAGAATTAATACAGATGATTATACTAAAACTGATAAATTAAATATTGCACAAAATTATTTAATTCCTGAAATAATGAAAGATTTTAATATATCAGAAGATTTAATATATTTTACAAAAGATATTATAGAATACGTAATTAATAAAACAGAAAAAGAAAAAGGTGTACGTAATTTAAGACGTTCTTTAGAAACTATTATTAGTAATTTAAATTTATTAATGTTAACAAAAACTAATAATAATAATTTTACATCTATTGATTTTAATATAATATTTCCAGTTAAAATCAATGAAAAAATTGTTGATAAATTAATTGTTCCATATGATGCATTTAAAAATACATCTATAGAACATCTCTATCTTTAAAAAATTTTTTATTTAATTAATTAATTAAATTTTTTATTAAATTAATTAATTAAATTTTTTATTAAATTAATTAAATTAATTAATTAAATTAATTAATTAATTTAATCTGTGATATTGTTAGGTGGCATAAATTGTATTTTATTTTCAAATACTTCTGGTAATTTTTCTTTTATAAATTTCATACTATAATTTTTATAAATATAGATTATCATTTTAAGATAAAAATATTTTTGCATAGGTTTTAAATTTTTAAAGGCATAAATATCAATTTCCCAATATTTTTTTGTAGGGCCTCCAAAATGAAAAAATGTTATATCATTATTTTTTATATCATTATCTAAATTATAAAATATTATTACGTGAAATTGTGGTGGTAATAATAATACGTGTTTAGGATTTAACATTTGATAAAATACTTCTAAACTATCATCACCGCATCTAGGCATATTATGTTTTAAACAAGCTTTATAATATTCTACTATTTTATCATAAAAATTAATTTTTTCTAATCCTTTTACATTATATATTTTAATTCCACCAGATATTCTTTCTTGATGTATATCACCCTTCCAATATATTTTTTTTATTTTATCAAAATCCTTATTTAATGTTTTAAAATTACTTATTCTCCAATTTTTTGAATAACTACCAGCAATATGTTTTATTTTTTCTAATTTAATATTTACTTTTTTATTTGTATATATGTCTGCTTCTGTTTGTAAAATATAATCATAATCATTTAATAATTTATAAGCATAAAAATGATAAAAACATTCAATTGGATAATTTCTCGAATATGGTCTTTTATCTAAATCATTAAAATCTTCTTCTAAATTTATCTCAAAAGTTTTTATATTATATTTTTCACATAATTTCTTACTTTCATCACTATATTTTGTTCCTATCATTACCTTATCATAATCTGGATTATATACTTCAAATTGATTTAATGCTACAACTGATTTAAATACATAAGGATCATTACAACATATATATACCGCTTTTTTCATTTTTTATTAATTTAATTTAATTTCTTTTTAAATTAAATTTTAAAATTAATTATTTAATTATTTAATTATTTAATAAAAAAAATTTTAATATTTATCATTTATAATTTTTTGATAAGGTTCATATTTTAATTCATTTTTTGATTCTTGTGGAAATACACCATCTCCTCTAGATGCTATTAAATTATTTTGTTCTTTATTATAGCATACACATCCTCTTGAACAACTATAATCTGTTCCTTTTCCAAATTCACAACATTCTGCTTTACAATCATTGTATTTAAATAATGATAAACTTTTTTCATCACCCATCACAACTGGAGCATTTTCACTTGTATTTTTGTATGAACTATCAAAAGTCTTTATATCCCAATGGGTAGGAGTACCAAATACAGTTTTAACTTTTTCTTTCACCATTCCATTCTCTTTTATTTCTTCATTAAATTTTTCTACTATTCCTGATATATCATCTAAATTATTTAAATATTTAATTAATCTTATAGAAGTTAATATTATTAATAATAATATTAAAATATTTATTATAGAAGATTGTTCAGCATTCATTTATTTATTAAAAATATTTAATTTAAATTAATTTTATTTAAATCATATTCATAAAGTTTTCTTGAAAATAATTTATAGTAATTACAGATATATTATTTTCTAACGCTTTTAATTCTTTTTTCCCTTTTTTATCTTTATTTTCTTTTATAATTAAATAATTTGTTTTAGAATTAATATTGTCTTGTATATTACCATTATTATTTTTAATATATTCTTCTAAATCATTAGAACGAAAACCACTAAATACAAAATTTAAATTTTTTATTTTTTCATTAATATTATCATTTATATTGTTATTATTAATTTTATTATAATTAAAATTAATATTTATATTATTTTTTAAATTAATTAAAAAGTTTGAAACATTAATAAATTTATTAATAAATTTATCAGCAGTTTTAATTTGTATTCCTGGAATTTTTATTAAATCTTCTTTTTTGATTTCTATATTTTCATTTTTTTCAATTATGTTTTTTAAAAATATATAATTATCTAATTCTTCTTCATTCTCAAATTCTATATTTTTTTTTATTAAATTATTTAATTCTTTTAATATCAAAATTAATTTTTTATCACCAAAACCTCTACCAAATTTATTAGAAGCTATTATTATATCTATTATATCACAATTCTCTATTTTTTCATTTATTGATTTTAATATATTTAATGCACTCTTTTCTTTTATTCCTTCTATTTTTAATAATTGTTCTTTATTTATTTTCAATATATCAGTTATATTTTTATATCCATTATCATATAATTTATTAATTATTCCTTTTTTTATATTTTTAAATTCCATTTTATTAGCAAAATGTTCTAATTCTTTTTTTTCTAATTCTGTTTTTATATTTTCTATATCTTCTTCTTCATCTAATATATAATGTACTTTATTATCATCCCATTTATATTTACAATTTTGAGGTTTAGAACCACTATCACTTAAACCTACATCTATTATTTTTTCTATTTTTGGTATCACGTCTCCACTTCTTATAACAAATAATTTACTTCCTATGTTTATTTTGTTTTCTTCTATAAATTTAGCATTAATACCAGTTGCTTTTGATATAATTACTGAATTAATTTCTGTTGGTTCAAATAAAACAACAGGTTGTAAATATTTGTCTTTTGTAATATTCCATTCAATACCTAATACAGTAATAATTGCTCCGTCTTGTGTTGAAATATCTTTATATGCAAAAGAATATTTTGGATTTTCTTCTTTACGTTTATATATAATGTTATGAGTACAAATAATACCGTCTATGTCATAATTTGAATTATTTTTATAATTAATTAATAAATTAGATAAATTAATTTTATAAGAATTATTTATGTTTAATTGATTAATATTTAATAGAATATTATTGGGAATATTAAAATTTAATTTTTCTAAAAATTTAAATTGTTCAGATGGTTTTAAAACAGGTTCAATAACTTCATATGCAATAAAATCAATATATTTAATTAAATTGGTGTCTATAGATTTTGAATTTATTAAACCTGCTACTAAATTACGTGAGTTTTTAGGATTTTGTTTATTTAAATTTTTAATAAGTTGAAAATTATTTTTAGAAATAATTAATTCTCCACGACAACTAAAATAATTATTTTCTATTATATTAGAATTTTCTTGTTTCTCTAAAAATTTAAGATTATTTATATATTTGATTAAATAACTTATATCTTGTCCTTCGTATCCATTACCTCTTGTAAATAATTTTAATTCATTATTATTAAAAACAAATAATCCTGATATACCATCTAATTTTTCTGAAATTAAAAATTCATTATTATTTGTATTTTTTTTTAATTGTTTTAAAAACCATTTCTCTAAATTATTATCATTGTTTTTTATTTTGTTCATACTTCCCATATAATATGGTAATCTTACCTTATTTTTTAATTCTTCTATATTAACTATACCTACTAAATCATTTCTATTATCAAATCTATTATTAAAAACTTCTTTAATATAATCAAATATTGTATCATCAATTAAATTATTACCTTTATAATATTCATCATTTAAATAATTATATAATATTTTTAATTGTTGATTATCTAATAAATTAATAAATTCTTTTATATTTTTTGTTTCTTTTAATTCATTTAATAAATTAATTTCTATATTGTTTGTAATTATATAACTTTCTTTTTCTAAATTATTTTTAATTGATGAAGAGGTTCTTTTTCTTGTCATTTTAAAATCTAATTAATTATTTAATAATTTGTATAATATAAATGTATTTAAAATAAATAAATCAAATTTTAATATTATTAATAAATACTAATTTTTATTTAAATAATTTAGATAAATATAATAAAATTAAATATGGATTTAGATAATAACAATTTATTATTGGATAATACTAATGATGATAGATTGTTAAATAATGATTTATATGAAGATTTATATGATGATTTATATGAAAATGATATAAATAATAAGAATAAAGAACATAAATTAATAAAAACTTTTTGTAAAGAGATAGAAGAGATTATTATAAATTCTGAAGGTAAAATTATAAATATGTTAAAAAATAAGAATCCAATTAATTATATTAATTATTATTATACAATTGAAGGAATTATTTTATTTAAAAAAATTAACATAAATATTATTAAAAATTTAATTAATTTAAATTTAGAAAAATATAATAATAAAATTAATTATATATTATTAAAAAAAAGTGATGAATTATTTTATTTTAAATTTAGTTATGGTGATAATAAAATATTAAAATTATATATTTATAATATTGAAAATGATTATTTTTTTTATAATATGTATGAATCAAATTTTGATATAAACACTATTTATAAAAACATTGATGGTTATGATATTTTTAAATTATTTTTTAATACCTCTACTATTGAATACTCACAAATTAAAAACAGAATTAAAAATAAATTTTTTTGCTGTTTAAGTAACGATTTACCTATTTTTATTAAAAACAATCAATTATTTTATAAACAATATAATTATTTTTTTTATAGTAAATTATTATATGCTCAAGAACTTGTATATGATGGGTGGATAATGGATGAATTTGATATAAAATATGATAATTCAAATTGGACTTTAAATTATTGGAAAAATTATGTAAATAAAATAGATTTAATTAAATTATGTAATAAACAAATTATTGATAATAAATGTTATTGTTGTAAAGAAAATTTTAATGATGATGATATTGTTTTTAATTATAGTCATTTTGTATTCCATTTTAATTGTTTAAAAATTGTTTTATATAATTAATTAATTAATTAATTAATTAATTAATTAAAATGTTTAAGATAAAAAATTAATTAATTAATTAATTAAAATGTTTAAGATAAAAAATTAATTAATTAAAATGTTTAAGATAAAAATTAATTAATTAAAATGTTTAAGATAAAAAATTAATTAATTAATTAATTAAAATGTTTAAGATAAAAAATTAATTAATTAATTAATTAAAATGTTTAAGA
>Ga0255766_10002622_pt1 | contig 15962 bp, 12 predicted proteins | sample 071ome_23_FD_179966 | JGI IMG/M metagenome (GOLD analysis project Ga0255766, IMG submission 179966) | Coastal salt marsh microbial communities from the Groves Creek Marsh, Skidaway Island, Georgia - 071403BT metaG (version 2) | ecosystem: Environmental > Aquatic > Marine > Intertidal zone >... | reverse complement strand
AACTTGGCATGAAAGTCATCGCCTCACCCGGATCGTCTTCCGGTCATTCCTTCAAAGTGAATGCCACACGAGACAGAGTAGAGTCACTGGATGATCACCCGGCCTTGTTGAGTTGGTATCTGGTGGATGAACCCGATATGCAGCGCATCCCGCCCTGGAAAGTGGAAATGGATCAACGATTGCTCAAATCGACATCGGCAAAAAAACCGGTAAGTCTGGTCCTTTTTCACGGTATGCACGTGAAAGATTACGGTCATCTTCCCGACATTCTCATGCTGGACAACTACCCCGTTCCCTGGATGCCCCTCGCCCACTTTGCCCAGCACCTTTATTGGGCGCGCAACACCATTTCCACCCGGAAACCGATCTATGGAGTGCTGCAGGCATTTGACTGGCATTACTTCAGGCACGTGCTCCCCGGGGAAAAAAATCTCCGCAAGCCCACCACGGAAGAAATGCGTTGCATGACCTTTATGTCCCTTGCGCATGGAATGAACGGTCTCTTTTACTACACTTATAAATCAGGCGAGTGGAACATTCTGGAACATCCCGAACTATGGGAAGGACTTCAGCAAGTTGTGGCTTCCGTCAATGAGAACCCATACCTCCTGAACGCCCAACGCAAATGGTGGCTTCCTCAATACGAAATCGCCCCGCGCGAACAACGGCGTAGCGCCACCCTCGAGCCGAGCATTTCAATGACCATGCTTGAAGATGTGGAGGGAGTCACCCACCTCCTATTCATCAACACAACCCCTCATCAATTGACTTTAACGGTAAAACTACCCGGTTCACCCAATAACTGGGCGCCTGCTTTCGAGGGAAAAGCACCCTTTGGAGGACTAAAACCCGATGCCACCTACAAGTTTACTTTTGAAAAATACCAGGTTCGACTCCTCAAAGGATACGAAGTGCCAAGCCTGCCAAATTGGCTTGAATAATGCTCGAAACACACTAGTTTGATATGCAATCAACCAAGTTAAAAACGTCATGCGCTTGAATAACTACTCAAAACATTGTTCCCGCAAAAGCGGATCCGCTGGTTTTACCCTCATCGAACTGCTGGTCGTTATCGCCATTATCGCCATCCTGGCAGGCATGTTGTTGCCCGCTCTCAGCAAGGCCAAGGCCAAAGCAACAGGCATCAAATGCATGAATAACAACAGACAGTTGCTCCTGGCCTGGATGTTTTATGCGGATGACAACGAAGATCGAATCACTCATGCCTATGGTGATGAATACGGTTGGATGTTTGGCGGGAGAGGAGTCATCAACTATTCTTCAAGCCCGTCAAACTGGGATCCTTCGGTTATTATCGCCAATAGCCCTCTCTTCAGTTACACGGGTGGCTCCGCTGATATTTTCAAATGCCCGGCCGATAAATCCACCGTCAGGACAGACGATGGCCGGGTCATGCCCCGCGTTCGCAGTATGTCCATGAGCTCATGGGCGGGCGGTCACGACGGGAAACATACCTGGTTTGGCGGTCCCGAATGGCGCATGTATCTGAAAACTTCGGATTTTGTCGATCCGGGCGCCAGCCAGACCTGGATATTCATCGATGAACGTGAGGATAGCATCAACGACGGATTCTGGGTCACACAAATGCCCGGATACCCCGATCCCAGCACAACCAAAATCACCGATTATCCAGCCAGCTACCATAACGGGGCAGCTGGGATTTCCTTCGCCGATGGTCATGCCGAGATCAAACGCTGGACGGATCCCCGCACCGTTCCGACTTTGGAAAAGAACGGAAACATTCCGTTGAACGTACCTTCGCCTAACAACAAGGATGTCCTTTGGATTCAAGATAGAACAACACGTCCGGTGAATGGTTCCATCATCCGGTAGAGACCAAAGCAATAAACGATTTGTAACGCCTCATGGAATCCCCCCATGAGGCGTTTTCTGTAAAAAGGAAAGCAAAAACTAAAGCTCCATGAAGCCAAAATCCAAGACCAGATGGAATTCAAAGATCCCAACATGGCTGTTTTTGGGATTCCTCCAAGCTGCATCCGGATTGGATGTTCTGGAGAACCGCCTGATCGGTGATGTGTCCAAACCTGTAAACCCGGCGGAGCTAAATCCAAACTTTCATTACATCGACACCAGCTTTGAGAACGCCTCACCACTCTGGTATGAACTGGATGAGAGGGGTCGCATTCAAATCCATCTCAATTACGATCTGGAACGCGAAAGCCCCAATCGAGCGAACGGTCATTGGCACTTCAAGCTCCAAGCCACACCAGGCTCCAAACACACCATCGTCCTGAACAACCTCAACAATGTCTGGAACGGCAAACCCGGTGTACCGGTATCCAATCGAACCATCTGCAAAGTGTCCGAGGACGGAAGGGTCTGGCGCACGATTGAAACGGAAATTGAGCACCTCGATCAACTGGTCTTCGAAGTGGAAATGCGGCAAAGCCATCTCTACATCGCCCACGTAGAACCTTACCGCATCAGTGATCTTGAAATACTGAAGAATCAGATCACCGATCACCCTTTGGTGGACATTCGGGAAATAGGTTCCACAGTCCAGGGTCGTTCACTGGAAATCATTCGCGTGGGAAAAGACACCGCTCCATACCGGGTGTTCCTGAGAGGCCGGGCACACCCTTGGGAACCAGGCGGTAACTGGGTGATTCAGGGATTGATCCAATCCTTGCTCGAAGAAAGCAGCGAAAACCAAACTTACCTGAACCTATACGCAGTCTACATCCTCCCCATGGCCAACAAAGACGGCGTGGCCGCAGGCAAAACCCGGTTCAACATGATGGGAAAGGACCTGAATCGCAATTGGGACAAACCAGCTGATCCAGCGCTCTGCCCCGAAAATCATTACCTCGAAAAATGGTTTCAATCCATGATCGATCAGGGCACACCGATCCATATGGCCATGGATTTGCACAACGACCAAAGCGGCCGGATCCATGTAAGCCGACCGAACATCGATCTGGACGCCTATCTGGATCGGATGAAACGCTACGAAGCTTTGATGCGGAAACACACCTGGTTCACCGAAGGAAGCACCGGCGGCAGCTTCAGAAATCCGGGCACTATTGGCGAAGGTTTGCTCGAACGATACGGCATCACGGCATTTGTTCAGGAATTAAACGCCAACTGGATCGAAGGCCTCCAACAACACACCAGCGGCAAAAATTGGCATCTGCTCGGCTCACAAATGCGTCGCGTCTTCTTCGAATTCTTTTTAGCGGAATCAAACATACCCAAACCTTAACCATGATTTACCACCAATACCCCTTGTTCAATTGGCGATCCAAATTGGTAGTCGCCATCGTGTTCGGACTGAGTTTTTTCATCAGCCCACAACTCAAATCCGCCCCGCCCAACATCCTTTTCATCTTGGCCGACGATCTCGGTTACGGGGACCTGGGATGCTACGGACGCGTTGACATTCGCACGCCTCATCTCGATCGCTTGGCGGCCAGTGGCGTCCGGTTCACCGCCCATTACGCCAACGGACCGGAATGCACCCCTACCCGCACCGCGCTCATGACCGGTCGTTACCCCCAACGCATCGGCGGTCTCGAGTGTGCCATCGGAACCGGCAACGTGGGGCGTTATCCCGATGCAGTAAAACTGCGCGAACGACATGCCTTAGGTCTCCCGCCTGAAGAAAATTTTCTACTGAACGGATTGAAGCAGGCCGGCTACCTAACAGCTATCACAGGCAAATGGCACCTCGGTTACGAACCACATTTTGCGCCGCATTTGCATGGTTTCGACGAATCATTCTACTGTGTCGGCGGAGGCATGGATTACTTTCATTACACCGATACGGTTGATGAGTATAACTTGTTCGAAGACGGTAAACCTGTGAAGACAGGAGGTTATTTCACCGACCTGTTGACTGACCGGGCTGTTTCTTTTTTGAAACGAAATCATGATCGCCCCTTCTTCCTCTATGTCCCGTTCACCGTTCCCCACGCCCCCTATCAAGGCCCTGAGGACTGGACGCCCGATCCGATCCCAACCGATGGCGACCTCTGGAACCAGAGCAAAGGTCCCAAACCGATTTATCGCGCCATGATTGAACACATGGACTTGTCCGTGGGTAGAATCCTCTCCGCACTGGAATCAAGTGGTCTGGATCGGGAAACACTGGTGATCTTCGCCGGCGACAACGGCGGCTCGAAGTCAGGCAGCAACGCACCCTTCAGCGGATTCAAAGGGGGCACCTTTGAAGGGGGTATTCGGGTGCCGGCTTTCGCCCGTTGGCCCGGCAAAATCAACCCCGGAACCATCTCCTATCAACCCTGCATCACGACCGATTGGACAGCCAGCATCCTGAAACTAGCGAACTGGAATCCTCCCGCCGAAAAGCCACTCGATGGGATGGACATCATCTCACACGTCGTCAATCATCAACCCGATCAGGATCGCGAACTTTACTGGCGAAAACCCCGTGGGGAAACAGTCTGGCAAGGATTGCGCAAAGGCAATTGGAAATACGTCCGGGAAATCAACGGCCAGCAGAGTGAGGCCTACCTGTTCAATCTGGACATTGATCCATCGGAAACAGAAGATCTGAAAACATCCATGCCGGAAAAATTTCAGGAACTGCAATCGTTCTATGAAACATGGGAAACAGAATCCCGCCGCAACCGACGCCGCTGACCTCTGCAAAACAACGCTGAATGATGATATGATGCGCCACGCCACTTTCATTCGATCGATTTTCATCGGATGCCTGATCTGGATCATGGGAACCTCAGGCATCCAGTCTGAAACCACGACCGCCGCCAATCCACAAACCTATCTTCAGGACGTATGTACTCAACTCGGAAAACAATGGCCAAAAAACCGAACGATACGCATTGTCTGCCACGGTCACAGTGTCCCCGCTGGTTTCTTTAAAACCCCGGTTGTCGACACCTTCAATGCCTACCCGCACCTGTTGCATGCAGGATTGAAAAAGCGTTTCCCTTATGCAGTGATTGAAGTCATCGTGACGGCCATCGGCGGAGAGAACTCCATCAGTGGAGAAGCTCGTTTCGAAGAGGAAGTACTGTCATTGAAACCGGATGTTATATTGATCGACTACGCGTTGAACGATCGTGGAGCCGGTCTTGAAAAAGCCAAAACCGCATGGGCCTCCATGATCCGTCAGGCAAAGGAACAAGGAGTGAAAACCATTCTACTCAGCCCAACCGCCGACACACGCTCTGACATATCAAATCCGGACGATCCCTTGAATCAACACGCACAACAAGTACGAACCCTGGCTTCGGAACATCAAATAGGAATCGTGGATAGCTTGGCATTATTCAAGGCATATATGAACGAAGGCAACTCGCTTGAAGAACTCATGTCCCAGATAAACCACCCCAATCGCAAAGGACATGATTTGGTTGCCGATGCCTTGTTGGAGTGGTTTCCGAAACCATAAAAGGTTGCTTTCTGGTGGGGCTCTCTTTTTAGATGGGGCATGTCCATTATCCGATCCTTTGTCACGGCCGCGTGTACGATGATATGTATGGTTTTCCTGAGCATTCCGAAAACCACCGCCGACGAAAGTGCCAACGCTTCGCGCCCAAACTTTTTGATCTTGATCGCAGATGACCATGGCATGGGTGATCTGGGCTGCTATGGCAATCCCGCCGTTCGCACGCCCAACATCGACCGCCTGGCATCCGAAGGCATGCGCTTTGACCGCGCCTTCCTGACCATCTCCAGTTGCAGCCCCAGCCGATGCAGCATCCTGACAGGACGTTATCCGCACAACACCGGCGCCGAAGATCTGCACATGCCCTTACCCGCCGACCAACGCACGGTCGCCAGCTACCTGAAACCTGAAGGATACGAATGTGTCTCAGTGGGAAAATGGCATCTGGGGAGCAACGAGAAACAACACTGGAGCAAGGTCGTCGAATGCCAGGCAGAAGTCATGGCCGACCGTTGCCTGGAGGTCATTGAAGGACGCGATCAGTCCAAACCCTTTTTTTACTGGTTTGCCTCTATTGACCCCCATCGGGGATACCAGGAAGGTGCCATCGAAAAACCACATCATCCGGACAAAGTGATCGTGCCCCCTTACCTCCCCGACCACCCAAAAATCCGCAAGGAACTCGCGCTTTATTACGATGAAATTTCACGCTTTGATCAACACATCGGTCGTATCCGGACCGCGCTCGAAAAACAAGGCGCATGGGACAACACCTTTGTGGTTTACCTGAGCGACAACGGTATGCCCTTTCCCCGCGCCAAAACCACTCTGTACGACAGCGGCATTCGTACCCCATTCATCGCGCGATGGCCCAAGCAGATTCCTGCCACGTCCACCACCGACGCATTGATCAGCACAGTGGATTTGATACCCACCGTGCTCGATTTGACGAATGTTTCTGCCAACACGTTGCAGGGAAAAAGTTTTGCACCAGTATTGGAAAATCCCAAAGCAGAACACCGTAACCTGATTTTTGCCGAAGCAAACTGGCACGACTTTGAACATTTCACCCGCACTGTTCGCAGTGATCGATTCAAACTCATCCGTCACTATTATTGGGACACACCTCTTTGGAATTCCGTAGACTCCATCAACAGCATCACCTGGCAAGGCATGCTGGAAGCGCGCGAGAAGAACTTGCTCACCCCGGCGCAGGCGTTCCTGTTCGAACCCGTCCGACCCTATGAAGAATTTTTCGTGATGGACGCCGATCCGGATGAACTGACCAACCAGATCGAAGTCAAAGCATGGCAATCAGAAATCAACAAACTCCGCATCGCACTGGACGAATGGCGCATCGAAACCCGGGATTACTTGCCAGAAAAAAGACGGTTGGACGGATGGACACGCGACGGCATCCCCCTCCCCCACAACCAACCTTGGTACGACCGCTACATCGAACAAGGCAGGAAAAATTCGTTTGAAAAGTTTTGAGCACTTCTGACCTTGATCAGGTAAGTTTGAGGTCGGATCAAGGGTGAGAGTATGAAATGGGTGCCAGCTTACCAAAACGTTTCCTTGTCGTATCCAAAGCGGTGCCGAGTCACCGCAGTCCAAAAGGCCTCAGCATTCAATCTCAACAAAACCTCACCCCGTCTATAACAATTCACTATTCACCATTAAAAAGCTGAGCTTTTGCCCGCAGATTTAATCCTTGTTTCCAAATCGACCGGGAATTATACCATCCAGCAAAGGATTACCAAATGAATACCAGAACACAAACCAGGAAAAGAATCCTGCAAACCGCTTTCACACTGATCGAACTGCTGGTCGTCATCGCGATCATTGCGATTTTGGCCGGCATGCTCTTGCCCGCTCTTTCACGCGCCAAAGAAAAAGGGAAGCAGACCAAGTGCCTGAGCAACATGCGCAACGTCGGTCTCTCATTGCAGATGTACTTGGTGGATTATAACAAATACCCCGGGCATTATTACGTGCCCCAAGGTGAGATCATCTACCCACCTCGCCTGCTTCCCGGTGTCTCCAGCAATCTACAGGTTTGGAACTGCCCAACCGAGAAGCCAAGGTATTATTACACCAACCGTGTGAATCAAGCGACTGGCGCAGAACTGGGACCTCTGAAACTAACGCCCAGCACCGGTTTTTGCTACGGCTATAACGATTGGGGAGGCATCAATGAGTTTGTGAAGCCTTATCAAGGATTGGGTGCAGATCTTCAGCCCAACGGAAAAGAACCCTGGAACCGTGAACCTGTGGAATCTCATGTGAAAGCTCCGGCTGATATGATCGTCATCGCCGACAGCCGTTCGGACGCTCGCTGGGACTCGGCCATCGATCCTGCCGACCGTGCCGCTGCCGGGGAAGAAGCTGCCGAATGGCCATCGAGCCGTCACAGCGGTGGTGCAAACTTTACCTTCGGAGATGGTCACGCCGAATACGGCGCTCAGGACAAGATGGTGTCCAAGGCTCCTGAGATTAGACGTCGCTGGAACGCCGACAACCAACCTCATTTGGATCTGTCTCCGAATTAAGCGGCAGAAAGCTATGAATACACCACACCTTTCTTACCTTAAAGAGGTATAGGTAAAGACAAGCGCGCTCTGGACTGCGGTGGCTCGACACCGCTTTGGATACGGTCCGCATCATCAAGACGGATTCAAATCATGCACAAAATGACTCGCACACCAAATCGGAAGTCAACAGGGAATGGAAACGTTGAGGCAAAAGAAAAACCAAACCGTTTCCCTTAGGTATCCATAGCGGTATCAAGCTACCGCAGTCCAAATCCTTAGACGCGATCCGTCACACCCTGGACCTGACGGAACCCCTCAACCGTATCATCAATCTCCCTGACCATCCTTCCAGTCCGTGACCATGCGTTCGAGCGTATCAATCCAAGCCGGATGCTCGTTCAGGCAGGATATCAACTGAAGTGACTCTCCGCCGGCAGACTCGAATGATTCCTTTCCACGAATTCCGATTTCCTCGATCGTTTCCAGACAATCGGACACAAAAGCAGGACACACCACGAGCAATCGCTTGACGCCTTCTTTGGCGAAGCGTTCGAGTTCGAAATCAGTATAAGGTTTCAACCAGGGATCACGTCCTAACCTGGACTGAAACGAGACCGCATATTGTTCCGGTTTCAAACCGAGCGTCCCCACCACCGCATCCGTGGTTTTGAAACATTGCGCACGATAACAAAAATCATGAGCCGGATGACATCCTTCACAACAATCCGGCTTTGACAAACAATGAGTGCCAGTCGGATCAGATTTGCGTAGATGCCGTTCAGGTATGCCGTGGTAACTGAACAACAATTTGTCGAACGGCTCCTCGAGATGAGGCTTAATGGATTCAACCAACGCATCCACGTAATCAGCATCCTCAAAATAAGGAGGCTGTGTCGTCAATCGCATGCCGTTGTGATTCTGGGCAACCAACTCCTTCACCCTCTCCACTGCCGTTTCAAAACTGCTCATGGCGTAGTGAGGAAACAAGGGTATCATGAAAAGATCCGTCACCCCCTGATCGTTTAATTTTGCCAGCGCAGACTCAATGGAAGGGCTCTGATAACGCATGGCCAACTCAACCGGTTCTTCCAATTTGTCCTGCAGCAACTCCTGCACTTTCTTGCTGGTCACCACCAAAGGTGAACCTTCTTCGGTCCAGACGCTTTCGTAAGCTTCGGCGGATTCCTTGGGCCTTTTGGGCAGGATCAACACATTGACCACGAACCACCTGATCGGCCAAGGTGCGTCCAGAACGCGTCCATCCATCAGGAATTCACGCAAATACTTGCGAACATCGGAAACGGAAGTGGAATCAGGCGATCCCAAGTTCACCAATAAAACACCCTTTTTACTCATGCTTTTTGAAAAATTGATCCATTCGTTCGGCAACATCCAGGCCTGCCACTAATGAGTCGCTCAAAGAAATACCGTTGCGATAATGCCCCGCAAAAAACAACCCGTTGTGGTTTTTCTCCAATCGATCAAACAGATCTTTGTGTTTTCCGTAGCCCACCACGTATTGCGGAATGGCATGCCGATAAATTCGTCGATTGATAAAGGTAGGCTTGCCCTTCAAACCAAGTAACACATTCAGATCCTCCAGGACCAAGCGGTCGATTTCCTCCTCGGGCAACAGCGCATTCTTCGGAGCACGCATTCCGCCGATGTAACTGGTCAGGGTAACATGCCCTTCGGGGGCTCTTCCCTCAAACAACGACGAAGTAAAGATGGTTCCCAGCGCATTTCGTTTTTCAACCTCCGGAACAAGCATGCCAAATCCATCCAGAGGGTGCGCAATTTGATCCCGCTTGAAGCCCATGACAATGCTGGCCACCGGCGGGTAGATGATTTCCCTCAATTGGGACAAATCAATCGGCGCCGAATCTCTGAAAGACAGCTCTGTCATCTTGTGAGTAGGCAAAGCCGGCAACACTGCATCAAAAGACTTCGAGCCATCCGGTCCCAAAACCTTCCACTGCTGATCTGCGGATCGCTCAACGCCATGAACCGAGGTCGACAAACAAAGCGAACTTTCCACAGACTGCCCTAGCCCGTCGATCAACACCTGCAGCCCATGGTCAAAGGAAACCATCTTGGCTTTGTCCTTGGATACCGTCCCACGCTTCTTACGCTCGCGCGCGCCAAGAATCTGCCCCTTGATCATGGAGCCATACTTTCGTTCCAAAGCGTATAGCTTGGGGAAAGCATGTTGAACGGAAAGTCTTTCCGGATCCCCGGCATACACCCCCGCTACAAACGGGTTGATCGCGTAATCCAGAAACTCCCTCCCCAATCGACGGACCACAAACTCAGCCAGACACTCCTCTTTGTCCGCCGGACACCGTGGGATGAAAGGCTCCTTGAGCAACCCAAGTTTCGTACCCAGCGAGAAGAGTTTTGTGGTGAGGAATTGCCCGGGTGAAAGTGGCATCGCAACAGGCTTGGCACCCTTGACGATATAACGGTTTTTCATCTCCGGATTGGCATACCGCTTCCGGTCCTCAATCCCCAGATCACGAATCAATTCACCAATTTTGGGGCTCGTTTCCAATAAGGTGTTGGGACCGCATTCCGCAAGGTACCCGTCTTTTCGGACGGTCTCGATGACTCCACCGATACGGTTGGAAGATTCAAATACAGTCGCCTGATGCCCGAGCGAGCGAAGTCGATGCGCCGCAGCAAGCCCCGTTACGCCCGCTCCGATAATGGCTATGGATTTTTGCTGCTTGCCCATGTGATGGTTAAATAGTTTTGGAAAACCGTCCCTCTTTGCGCTCGGCTTGATAGGCATCAAACCGCATGGCGATGTTTCGGATCAACAAGCGCCCCAGCTCCGTCACCACCAGACCGGTTGAAGATTTTTCAATCAAACCATCCGCCTCCATGTCCGCCAAAGAAGCAAGTTCCTGTTCGTAGTGCGAAACAAAATCAAGATCCAACAACTCCGACATGTGCGCGTAATCCAGCTCAAGATCGCACATGAGCCGCATGATGGTGCGGCGGCGTAAATGATCTTCAGGAGTGAGAATGTATCCCCGATGGATGGGTAATTTACCCGCCTCGACCGAAGCTGTGTATTCCGGAAGCTCCTTCAAGTTCTGCCAGTAGGCATCCTGAGACTGAGAAATGGAAGACATCCCAAACGCATAGATATCCACCCCGCCACGTGTGCTGTAACCTTGGAAATTGCGCTGAAGTGTCTTGTTCCGCTGGGCAATTCTCAACTCATCGTTTTCCTTGGCAAAGTGGTCCATGCCAATGTAGACGTAACCTTCCGAGGTCAGCTTTTCAATGGTCAGTTTGAGCAGTTGCAACTTGGTCTCCGGAGTCGGTAGCTCCATTCGATCCTGCAGGATTTTCTGAGCCGGTTTGATCCATGGCACATGTGCGTAACTGAACACGGCCAACCGATCGGGCTGCAACTTCAAAGTGTCATCCAGTGTCTGCTCAAAGGAGGCAACGGTCTGGTTGGGCAATCCGTAAATGAGATCGACATTCAAGGACTCGAAATCACACTCACGCAGCCAATCAATTGCCTGCTTCGTCATCTCATACGGCTGGATGCGATGAACCGCTTTCTGCACCTCCGGATTGTGATCCTGAACACCCATGGAAGCCCGGTTGAATCCGGCCTCTTTCAAAGCTTCAATACTGTCACGTGTAATCCGACGCGGATCAATCTCGGCACCAGCTTCGACTTCACCGGAAATGGAAAAGCGTTTCCGGATGTTTTCACCCAGCCTTCGAATTTCGTCGGGCTGTAAAAATGTCGGCGTACCTCCCCCCAAATGAACCTGGACAACCTTGCGCTTCGGGTTGAGATGCTCCTTCATGAGATCCATCTCACGATCAATCAAATCAAGGTAGCCGGCGCTACGGGAATGGTCCGTCGTAATGACCGTCGTGCACCCGCAAAACCAGCAAAGTGACTCACAAAATGGTAAATGATAGTAAAGGGAAAGATCACGCTGTGTCTCGTTGTTGCGTCGAATGCTTTCCATCAACGCTTCCTTATCCACCTCATCCGTGAAATGGGTGGCCGGCGGATACGACGTATATCGCGGTCCGGGAACGTTGTATTTTCGAATCAGATCGAGATCAACTTTCATGCTGGACGTGTATTCGAAGCGGAGGCTTGCACGGTTTCAACAACAGCTTGCATGAGTTCGACCTGTGAAGAAGGACGAACACCATGACCCAGATTAAAAATGAATCCGCTACGATCTTTCATTTCCTCCAGAATACGGTTTGTTTCACGAATAGCAACCTCTGGTGACGATTCGAGCACGGTTGGGTCAAGATTTCCCTGCACACCGACATTCCTGGGCAAATTTGAAGCAACCTCAGACAAACGCTCACTCCAATCGACCCCCAGAATATTCGCGCCGGTGTTGACCATGGACTCCCAATGGCGTGTCCCTTTGGAAAACACAATGACAGGCACTGATTTGTCCAACTTCGAAACAATTTCACGAATCCAGCGCAACGACCCCTGCTCCACCTGATTCCCAGCCAAAGTCCCCCCGGATGTGTCAAAAATCTGAACAGCGTCCACCCCTGCCCGAATCTGCATGTTGAGGTAATCCACAATCACATCGGTCAGTTTGCGACAAAGCCCTTCGAACAACTCAGGCTCGGCATACATGGCCTTTTTGGCTTGGACAAATTCACGGGAACTGCCTCCCTCCATCATAAAATTGGCCAAAGTCCACGGAGAACCGCTGAACCCTATCAGCGCCTTCTGGGGATCCAGTTCACGCCGAATCATCCGAACCGCCTGATTGACATAATCCAAACGCTCGACAGCACCCTGAACTTCCAGACGATCCACATTCCCGGCACTTTGCACCGGAAATGCCATTTCAATCCCACCCGTCTCTCGAAACGAGTAACTCTGGCCCATCGCTTCGCAGACCACCAGAATATCGCTGAACAATATAGCGGCATCAAAACCAAAACGCCGGATGGGTTGAAGGGTGACCTCTGTCGCAAGCTCCGGCGTCTGCACGATTTCGACGAAAGAATGCTTCTCTTTGACCGCACGATACTCAGGCAAAGCCCTGCCGGCCTGCCGCATCATCCAAATAGGAGGTCTGTCCACCGGCTCGCAACGGCAAGCCCGCACAAAACGATCACGACACGTGAGTGTTTCTTGGTTTGTCATGGGAGGAAATCTACGCGGGCACACAACCCGAGCGACCGATTCAACGCAAAAACCACAAAAAGTCAACCCACATCAGGACCCAACCCCACCGCTCCCCTCCAAGTAGCTGCCTTCGCAAAGAAGGTGGCAATCGCTATCACCACCACTGATAACCTCCAATTTCCAACGAAAAAGCAGCCACCTTTTCTAAAAGGTGCATCCCCCCAAGTAGCCGCATTTGCCAAAAGGTGGCCCCCCAGACGATGAGTTGCGACTTCCTCTCAGAAGCGTTATGCTCCGGCCACTATATGTGGAAATTTAACTTCATGGGATTCCCGGTTGCAGTGCACTGGTGGTTTTGGTTGACAATGTTCCTGTTGGGCGGCGGCGCGGGTGCACAACATTCGGCACAGTTTGTCTTCCCACTCCTGTTCGTCATCGCTGCCTTCATATCCATCATGGCCCATGAACTGGGCCACGCTGTGGCGGGACGCAAATACGGTGCCTATCCATCCATCTATTTACATGGTTTCGGCGGTGTGACCACACTGCCCGGAGCCCGTTTTAACCGCAACCAAAGCATGTTTGTCAGTTTCGCAGGACCATTAACCAGCATCCTGTTGGCTGCAATTGCATTCTTTCTCTATCCAATCGCAGCCAAAATCTCAGACGAACTGAGTTACCTCGTCGGAATCATGGTGGGAATCAACATCTTTTGGACCATTCTCAATCTTTTACCCATCCAACCACTGGATGGAGGACAAATATTCCGTGATTTCATGGGGCCATCCAACAGGGAAATCACTCGCTGGGTCGGGGTTGTCTGCGCCGGATTGGCGGCCGTTTGGGCACTGAACAACCACCGTGTCTTTCTGTGCATGATGATGGCCTACCTGGCCTTTTTAAATTATCAGGAAACCCCGGGAGAAGGCGGCGTCATCACTCGATAACTTCAGTCCTCAACAACGAAGCAGACAAGAAACTTATGATATACTCAATCAAATGGCTGACTGGATACCTCAGTTTGACAGTCCTCACGGCCACATTGGCCCTGGCAATTCAAACACAAGCAGCATCTCCAGGTTCCGATTTGAAAGGCAAAGTCCTCACGGACATCGAATACCGGTCATCCGATCAAGCCGGCTACGACGACTACGCAGCCGAACGCTGCAAACTGGATATCTACGTTCCCCCCAACGCAAAGGCAGCGCCCACCGTCGTCTGGTTTCACGGAGGCGGCTTGAGAGGCGGCAACAAAGAACTACCCGACCGGCTCAAAAACCAGGGAATGATCATCGTTGCCCCCAACTATCGCCTGTTTCCCAAAGTAAAAAGCCCCGTCTACATCCAGGACGCAGCCGCAGCAGTAGCCTGGGTATTCAAGCACATCAAAACATACGGTGGCTCCGATGACCTGATATACATCTCAGGCCACTCCGCAGGAGGCTACCTGGCGTCCATGGTGGGACTGGACAAACAATGGCTCAAACCATTCGGAATAGACGCGGACGACATAGCGGGCCTGATCCCCTTCAGCGGTCACACCATCACCCACTTCACCGTCCGCGAAGAACGGGGCATACCAGGCGAACAACCCATCATCGATGAAATGGCCCCACTCTACCACGTTCGATCCGACGCCCCCCCACTGGTCCTGATCACCGGAGACCGCGAACTCGAAATGCTGGGTCGCTACGAAGAAAACGCCTACATGATGCGCATGATGAAAGTAGCCGGCCACCAGCAAACCACCCTCTACGAACTCCAAGGCTACGGCCACGGCATGACCGAACCCGCCTTCCCCATCCTGATCCACCAAATCAAAACCCTGACCCAAAACAAAAAGGCCACCCACTGATTCAACACCCACCCAAATCACGCAAAAAACCACCCCCATCTTTTGACTTCGCAAACCGAACCAGCCGTGATAAACATTCCGGCTCAACAGTGCTCCTGTAGTTCAACTGGATAGAACTGCGGTTTCCTAAACCGTCGATCTGGGTTCGAGTCCCGGCAGGAGTACCACACCCCTATCACTTCTCCTCTAACAGTTTATACAAATCAAAAAAACGTTCCAGCAGTAAAGTTAGAGTTACTGAGTATACCTTTTGTATGGGATTTAAAAACCCATTTTCCCCAAAAATCACACCAAAAGAACAGGATAAAAAGCAGCAACTTTGGCAAATCTAGTCAACGGCGTCACTCTTGCACCCAAGGCCACTGATCCAGACAAAATCCTCAAATTCCTTGCCGCATTACAGCACGTTACACCAGCGTGAACTGAATTAACCATGAACAGCACCAAACACCCCCTAAACAGGCTAAATCTTCCCCTCACCAAAAGCCCTGAAATATAACGTAAAAATATATTCCAGCACCCCTTCCCCTACCCCACAGGGCCTCCACAAAGACTCAAGAAAGCAATCAAGTGACACACCCTCCCCGGCACAGGGACTTAAAAATGGTTCTGGATATGTGCTTTTGCGGGGGGGCAACCCCGTGTGTCAGCGTACAACACACACGGAAAAATTTACGATCCCGGAATCAACATATGCGCATATTGTTTTCAGCGTGATACGATCAGTAATCACCAAACAAAACAGGGGTTCTTGAATTTTCAATAATCCTGCGAAGTTACAACGACGATTCCGGAACATATTGGTCCATGACAGATGGCGCAAATCCGCCATATGAAACAAATCATTTTGTAAATACACATTAAAAAGGTTGCCAGAAATGCAACCAGAATACTTTTTTACAAATGACGCGGCCACCTTGCCTGAGCTGGATTCCATTCTGTGACTTACAAAAAACCAGCTACTGTGAGGATTGACAATTAATTACGCAGGCCAGTGATATATACAGATGATAA
>Ga0255766_10002620_pt1 | contig 15976 bp, 14 predicted proteins | sample 071ome_23_FD_179966 | JGI IMG/M metagenome (GOLD analysis project Ga0255766, IMG submission 179966) | Coastal salt marsh microbial communities from the Groves Creek Marsh, Skidaway Island, Georgia - 071403BT metaG (version 2) | ecosystem: Environmental > Aquatic > Marine > Intertidal zone >... | reverse complement strand
GAGATTTTAGATTTTAAAAATATTTCTCAAAAATTAGGATCAAACTCATCATTGGTTCAAGCTGCCGGTGGTAACACCTCTATGAAATCATCTGGTAGCATGCTCATAAAGGCATCTGGAACTTGGTTGGTAAATTCAAATTTAGAGGAAATATTTGTTGAAGTAAATTTAGGCTCAATAAAAAATAAAATTAATTTAGAAATAGATGATAATTTTTCAAAAGATATTATATCAAAAAATGATTTACGACCCTCTATTGAAACTTCATTTCATGCTTTGATAGATTTTAAATATGTACTACATGTGCATTCGACCTCGACTATTGCAAATGCAATATCTTTAAATTCAGAAATGCGATTAAAAGAAATCATCAAAAAAGATTTTATTTATGTACCTTATGTTCGACCAGGTTTTCCATTGACAATGATGATTAAAAAAAAGCTTAATATCAAAAATCAAATTTTCATCCTTGAAAATCACGGCTTGATTGTTGCAGGAAATGATCTTCAACAAACGTATGATTTATTATTGGATATTCACCAAAAATTAGACACAGTTAGGAACTTTCAATCTGATATAACAAGTCAAAACAGCGAGAGTATTATTGAAAATTACTCTTTAAAAAATGATGAAAAATACAATTTATTCAAAACTACAGATAAAAAACTTTTTTCTGCTTTTTCAAAATCATTTTATCCAGATCATGTGATTTTCTTAGGACCCGGCATACCTACCTTTAAATATTTAGATGATGCTAAGAACTTTTTAAACAACCTAAAATTTAAGAATATTAACCCTCCCCCTTATTTAATTCTCAAGGAAATTGGACTATATGAGATCTCATCTGTAATTCCTGCAGCAAGAGAAATGATGGATTGCTTTTTAGAAGTGCTTTTGAGAATAAATTTTGAAAATGAATTAAAATATTTATCACAACCTCAAGAAAATGAATTATTAAATTGGGATGCCGAAATTTATCGTCAATCAATTCGATAATGGACTTATTTTTAGGAATTGATTTTGGAACTACAGGTGTAAGAACGTCTGTTATCGACCAAAATAATGATGAAATCATAAATCACTCAGTAACTATTGCGTCACCAATATCAAAAGGACAGCTAGTATATCAAGATCCTAGATTGTGGTGGGAAGCACTTATTCAAAATTTAACTTTTATAAAAAATAAAATTAATATCAAAAATATAAAAAGATTATCAATAGATGGCACATCTGGAACAGTTTTGGTTGCAGACCAAAAAGGAGCCCCTTTAACTTATGCATTAATGTATAATGATGCTTCTGCAGTTGAAGAGGCAAAATTTGTAGAAAAATTATCATCAGGACATCCAATTTTATCTAGCCCAAGTAATGCTCTAGTTCGAGCCCTTTCTCTATTGAAATCTCAAAAATTCCATAAATACAAAATCTTGCATCAAGCAGATTGGGTGGCCTCAAAAATTATTGGTGAATTCAAATTCTCGGATGAAAATAATTCCTTAAAACTTGGATATGACTCTTCGTTAAGGGTCTGGCCAGATTGGTTTAATAAACTTCCAATAGATTTGGATAGTTTGCCAGAAGTAGTGTCTCCTGGGAAAACAATAGGATTACTGAATAATAAAGATTTTTTAGATTTAGGTTTTAGCAAAAATTTAGAAGTTGTGGCAGGCACAACTGACAGTATTGCTGCATTTTTAGCAACAGGGGCAAATAAAAGTGGAGAGGCTGTTACATCTATTGGAACCACCCTTGTTGTAAAAACAATATCTGATAAGCCAATTTTTGATAAAAAATTTGGTATTTACAGTCACCGATTAGGAAATCGGTGGTTAGCAGGTGGTGCCTCTAATGTAGGGGGAAAAATATTAAAAGAAAAATTTGGCGATAGAATTTCTGAGCTATCTAAGAAAATCAACCCAGATAAATTATTAAACCTTAATTATTACCCATTAACAAGCAAAGGGGAGCGCTTTCCCATAAATGATCCTGATAAGATGCCAAACATTGAACCAAAACCAAATAATGAAATTGATTTTTTTCAAGCTATTTTAGAAGGTATTACATCAGTAGAAAAGCTAAGCTATAAAAAAATCAATGAAATTGGAGGAGAGTATCCTAAAAAGATATATACAGTCGGTGGTGGAGGTAAGAATAGACTTTGGAATGAAATTAGAAAAAAAATTCTTCAAGTTGAACTTGAAGAAGCCTTATCAGTAGATGCCTCTTTTGGTTCTGCTCTATTAGCTTCGGGAAATATAAGTTTTAATGATTAAAGAAATACAATCACTTTTAGATTTAATTGATGATTATGATCTTTTCTTATTTGATCAATGGGGGGTTATCCATGATGGAAAAAATATTTTTCCAAAGGCAGAAGAGATTTTTCTTCATTTACAGAACCTAAAAAAGCAAGTTGTAATTATTAGTAATTCTGGAAAGAAATCCTCAGATAACATCAGTAGAATGAAAAAATTAGGAGCTAAAAATACTTTAAATGTTCCTTTAATTACATCAGGTGATGTTTGTCGTGATTTATTAGTGAATAAAAAAAATTATTTTAAAAATTTTGGAGATAGATATTTTGTCGTTGCAACTGAATACCCATTATTATCTGAAACTCAATATCAGCAAGTTCACAGCTTAGAAAAATCAGATTTTTTACTTTTGTGCACTACTACAAATTTTGATGAATATGATTTAATTGATAATATTTTTAATCAAGCAATCAATTTAAAGCTTCCCTTGGTTTGTTCAAATCCTGATGTATTAGGCATATCAGGAGAAGATGTACATCCTTCAACTGGTGATTTGGCGATAAAATATAAAAAAATGGGAGGAAAAACTCATATTATTGGCAAACCTGGTGATGAAATATTTGAATTTGCCCTAAATAGCACAGGTATCGACAAAATCAAAACCCTTATGATAGGTGACTCTCTTTTTAATGATATTTATGGTGCAAACCAATTCAATATTGACTCCTTACTTATAACCTCTGGTATTCATAAAAAAGATTTTTTATCAAACAAGAAAATCGAGGATATAATTAAAGATATACACTCTGATTTCCAAAATAAGGGAAATCCAAACTATATTATGGAGATACTGAAATGATTTTTGATCCAAATGAGTTTAAAAACAAAAAAATTATTATTACCGGTTCAAGCACAGGCATTGGTTTTGAAACTGCAATTGAATTCTTAGAGCTCGGTGCCAATGTCATTTTTCATGGGAACAAATCTATGGATGATATTGAACAAAGAATAAAAGATAGAACTCCTAATAATACTTATAGTATTTTAAAAGCAGATTTTACCCAATTATCTGAAGTAGAAAAGTTTATGGAAAGCTCAATTAAACAATTAAACGGTCTTGATATTCTTATTAATAATGCTGGAACTATGATTGGAAGATTTCCTCTTGAGTCAATGGATGAAAAAAAATTTTTAGAAATTTTTGATTTAAATTCTAAGTCAGCATTTTTTACAACAAAATTTGCCATAGATATTTTTAAAAAACAAAATGAAGGCTGTATAGTTAATGTTTCAACTATTAGTGCTCGTACAGGTGGTAGCGCGGGTTCAAGTGTCTATGCCGCATCGAAAGCATTTGTTTCTGGCATTACAAGATCATTAGTATCAGAATTGTCACCTTACAATGTAAGAATTAATGCTATTTCTCCTGGCACCATTGCTACCAAGTTTCATGAGCAGTATTCAACTCCAGAAAAACTAGAAAATACCAGACTAAAAATACCTATGAAAAGGTTAGGAACTGCTGAAGATTGTGTAGGTCCAATAATTTTTTTATCTTCAAATAAATTAAGTGGCTATATAACTGGTCAAATTTTAGAGATTAATGGAGGACAATTTATTTCTTAAATGGCTAATGTATTAGTAATTGGAGCGGGCGTTATGGGAGCTGCAATCACAGTTCCTGCAGTTAAAAATGGACATGATATTACTATAGCAGGCACGCCCTTAGACAAAGAAATCATTGATAAAATTAAGACATCAAAAATTCATCCCAATCTAAATATTGAATTAGAAAATACCAAAGCAATAAATTCCGAAGAGTTGAAGCAAGATGATTTTGACATTGCTGATGTTATTGTCATTGGGGTTAACTCTCAAGGTATTGACTGGTTTATAGACTTATTAAAAAAATTTAATGCAGAAAATAAAAATTTTTTAATTGTTACAAAAGGTCTTTACATCAATGACCTCGGTAATATTGATATTTTGCCAAACAAAATTATTCAAAATATTCCTTACCTTATTAATATCACCGCAGTTACTGGTCCATGTAAGGCTATTGAATTAGCCCAAAAGTATATAACTAACATATGTTTTATTAATCAAGATATAAGCGTAGCTGATAAATTATCTAAAATTTTTAAAAATGAGTTTTATATCATTGAGACTCTTACAGATTTGGTTGGAGGAGAATTTTGTGCGGCTCTAAAAAATGTTTTTGCCATTATGGTGGGAGGGTCACAAACTTATTATAATGATAAAGTAAAAATATATAATCCTGAGTCAGGAATTTTTTCACACTGTGTTAAAGAATTGGCTCACATTGTAAAACTTCATAAAGGAGAAGTAAGTTCAGCCTATGGTTTGCCTGGATTGGGGGATCTTCACGTCACATCTGGCACTGGCAGAAATGGCACTCTAGGTAAATATTTAGGTGAGGGAAAGCTTTATAGTCAAGTTATGAGTCAAGAATTAAAAGGTCAAACTGTAGAAGGGGCTCAATTGATTTTTGATTTAAAGAATGACCTCATTAAAAAATTTAAAGATGGAACTTTTGATAAGGAAAGTTTGCCAATTTTTTTTGAATTAATAGAAGTAATCACTGATGATAAAAAGCTTACTATACCATGGGAAAAACTTTAGATAAGATAAGGGTATGATAAAAAAAATAATTATTGGATGTGACCACTTAGGTCGTGAATTAAAAGACTCTATTAAAGAACATTTAATTTCCAAAGGGATTGAAGTTAGTGACATAGGTGTCAATTCTGATGATGCAGTGGATTATCCTGATATTGGCAAAGAGTTATCAAAAAAAGTGCAGCAAAAAGAATATGAGAGAGGAATACTAGTCTGTGGGACAGGTGCAGGAATGGCGATAGTGGCCAATAAATTTTCAGGAGTTAGAGCGGTTTGTGTAAATGATGCCTATACTGCTGAAAGATCAATCGCTAGTAATAATGCACAAATTATTACATTTGGAGCTTTAATTACAGGGGCGCCAAATGCAAAAATGTATACTGACATCTGGTTGAGCAATGATTTTCAAAAAGAACGATCAGGAAAAAAAGTTGATAAAATTAATCTTCTAGACGAATAGTTAGTTTTTTACTTTAAAAAACTCATAGTTAATTTTTTTCTTTTGGATCTTAGAAAGAAATTGTGACTCAAGCTTTGGTCCTGCAAAAAAACACTTATCAAACTCATTTAAATCAGCTTGGATATTTAAAGATTTTTTTCCAATTTTACTGGAATCTACTAGATAATATTTTTGATCTGCATTCTGCATAAATAAAGATTTAAACCGAAATACATCTTCATCATGAGTATATAGTTTAGTCCCATCCAAAGAAGTAGAAGACATAAAAAGGATATTTGAAGGAACTTGGGATATGGTTTTCTCAGTTATAAGTCCAACAAAACTACCAGTTGATTTTTGAAAACGACCACCCACAGATATAACTTTAATCTTGGGATTTTTGCTTAGCTCCATAACTAATTTGAAACTATTTGTAATGACAGTTGTGCCCTCTAAGTAATTTTGAAAATTTATAAATTGAATACAAGTCGTACTATCATCAAGTGCCACAATTGAATTAGGTTTAATTAGCTTTCCAGCCTCTTCAACTAATTTGTTTTTTGCACTCAAACTTAAGTTAGCACGAACATCATGAAAATATTCCAATGAAAAAGAGTCACTAGATTTTAGTATCCCTTTTTCTTTTCTTACCACACCGCTTGAAATGAAATCGTCGACATCACGATAAATCGTCATTGGACTGACGTTAAGTTTTTTAGCGATTGATTTTATATCGACTTGTCCACCCGCTATAATTTCATTGATTATTATAGAGAGTCGCTGTTCTTTAGTTTCCACGATACAAAATATACCAAAATCAGTAATATTAATAAATAAGTTACTCTTTAATTGACCCCAGAGTTAATCCCCGAACAATATATTTTTGAACAGATAATAAGAGTATAAACAAAGGCAATAATGATATTGATATTATCACTGACATGGCATCCCAACTAGGCAAGGTTTTATAAAGTGATGCGTAAACGGGTAAGGTTTTGATCTCCATTTGACTTAACATCACAGCGCAAATAAATTCTGTCCAGCTGAAGATAAAAGATAAAATAAAAGTAACACTTAAGCCCCCCAAACTCAGTGGAATAATAAGTTTATGTAAAATAAGAAACTTACTCGCTCCATCAATGAATGCGTTTTCATCTATCTCTTTTGGTATATCATCATAAAAACTTTTCATTAATAAAACTGCTAAAGGTAAATTGATACAGCTATGTATTAAAATAAGCCCCAAATAGGTATCTAATAAGTTTATTTTACTAAAGACAAAATATAACGGTATTGAAATTGAAACTAAAGGCATCATACGTGTACTAATTATTGAAATGATAAATAAATTTTTAAATTTAAAGCTATTTCTTGATAGGTAATAACTTGAGTAAATAGCTATTATTAAAGTCCAACCAGCAGATCCAAATGCAATAATAAAACTATCTACGATACTCGGAAAAAAGTTAATTTGAGAAAATACATTTTTAAAATTTTCTAAATCAATAGAAAAAAAAAGAATTTTAGGAGGAATGGCAAATATATCTTTTGTAGGCTTGATAGCTGAGGTAATTAAAAAAAAAATAGGAAAAAAGAAGATGAGCCCAACAAGATAGGCATATATTTTTTTAAACAATTGTATCTATTGTTTTACTGATCCTAAAGTTAGGCCTCTTACTAAATGGCGTTGAACCAGTAAGATAAAGATAAAAGCAGGAATAATTGCAGCTGTTCCCAGTGCTGCCATATTATCCCATGCAGTACCAGTTGAAGTAACAAATGAAGTCGAAACTACAGGAATTGTCTTAAGTCCTGTTTGCGTCAGCATTAGAACAAAGATAAATTCAGTCCAACTAAAGATAAAGCAAAGCACAGCAGTTGCAGCTATACCACCAATAGCAAGTGGTACGATTAGCCTCCAAAACACAAAAAATCGAGACGCTCCATCTAAAAGAGCAGCTTCATCAATATCTTTCGGGATATCATCAAAAAAACTTTTCATCAATAAAACGGCTAATGGCAAATTCATTAAAGCATGGATAATGATAATTCCTAAATGAGTGTCCATTAGGCCAATATTTTTATAAATAAAAAACATCGGTATGGCGACTGCCACGGGAGGCATCATTCTTGTTGAAAGTATCCAACCCATAAAATGCTGTTGACCCCTAATAGGTAAGCGAGAAAGAGCATATGCTGCTAAAATAGAAATCATCATTGCGATGCCCGTTGAGCCAAGAGCAATAATGATACTATCAACTAAATTCGGCATCATATAAAAGTCACCACCGCCAGGTCTAACAGCTCCCATATCCTCTACGTATAAGAAACGCGATATGCCAAAAACTTCTTCATAGGCTTGAAAAGATAATTCAAAATCAAAAAGTTTAGGTGGGAGTGCAAAAATATCTTTATCTTTTTTAAGGGATACTGTTATCCAAAAGTATATCGGAAAAAAGAAAATCGCTGCAATAAACCAACCAATTATTTGTTTCAATACTTTATTCATTTATTACCACTTAACTTTTGCAAAATGAATAAAAGCATTACCAACAATAAGTATGACTATAAGAGAAAATAAACTAATAGTAGCACCATAACCCCATTGAACGAACGTAAACCTTTGCCAAGAGTAAAGACTCAAAGTATATGTTGCAGTACCAGGACCACCTGAGGTTAAAACAAAAACGTAATCTACCATTCTCCATAGATCTATTCCTCTAATAAGTACAGCAACAGCAATTACTTTATGAAGCATAGGCAAAGTTAGTCTTCTAAAAATTTGAAAGGGTTTAGCACCATCAATCATCGCTGACTCAAAAGGTTCACTGGGTAAAGAACGCAATCCTGCTACAAGAATTAAAACCATAAAAGGAGTCCATTGCCATATATCTACAATCATCACACCCCAGATTGCTAAAGAGGGATCTGACAAAATAGTATCCTCTTGGCCGATCAGTCCGATAGATTTTAATGCCCAAGGAATTAAACCGTAATTTGCATCTTCCATAATTAAAAAAATCATTCCGGCAATAGCTGGAGGAATTACCAATGTTAGTGTTAGTATGGATCGAATAACTCCAAAACCAGGATCATCTGAGTCTATTAGCAAAGCAATTCCCATTCCAAGAACTAACTGAATAGCAAGACAGACAAATGTATAGAATAATGAAACTTTTAATGAACCCCAAAAAACACCATCGGTGAAAAGCCTAATCCAATTATCCCATCCGACAAAAACTAAAGCTCTTTTTAAAGGAACAAACTCATGAAAACTGAGATAAATATTATAAAAAAAAGGAATGATAGCAAAAACAACGAGCATTGTTATCAAAGGTAGTAACCATGGCAGCGAACTATCAGAAGTCATAATACTAGGTAATGAGTATGATTTTTGGTTCGCCATATCCGCGAAATTATACACATAATTTCCTATTATTGGGATTATTTTATCAATTAACAAAAATTATGTGATTCTTCACATAAATTGAGAGAATATATAAATCGTAATTGTCAAATGATTTATTTTAATCTTAGTCTTGAATTGCCTTTTAAGTTTTGGATATAATAAGACGGTATACGGAGGAATAATCATATGCGCGATATGTATAGAAAAATGCATTTAGCAAACATCGTTGGCAAGTATGTAAACGGCAATATGAAGAGAAGAGATTTTCTTAAAAATGCCGGTATGCTTGGTCTTGGCGCTGGTTGCTTAGGCACAATGGGCACAATGAGCAGGAAGTTTATCCCACAAGCTCATGCAGGCTCACACATTGAATGGAAAGGTGATATGATGGACTGGTTAAGAGATGTCTCATCACCATTCAGAGGTCAAACAGTTTCTTTGGCAACTGAATCTACACCTCCTTCCAACGCTATTAACTCTACATTGAAACCTTTCTTCGAAGAGGTAACAGGTATTAAGGTTAATATCGAAGTTCTACCACTAGAGCAGGTTTTACAAAAACTTACTCTCGACGTTGCTTCTGGATTAGGTACTTATGATACTTATTATCTAGATCAAAGTTGGATGGCTGCTTTCAGAGGCGATGCGGAAGATCCTCGTGAACTTTACGCCGCAAAGCCAGACCTAGCAATGCCAGGTTATAACTTTGATGATTTCTTAGGCCCTCTTGTTGATGGTATCTCAATGTATGACGGAACAATGGTTGGTGTTCCTTATGACATTCCTGTCTTCATTATGATGTACAGAGATGATGTCTATAAAGAGCTCGGACTAAGTGTTCCTAAAACATTTGACCAGTACATGGCAAATGCTCAAAAAATCCAGGCTGCTAGCTTAGGTCACCTGAATCCAGACGGAAGACCAATTTATGGTACTAACGGTCAGATGAAATCAGGTCACTACAGCTTAGAGTGTGACTGGACAATGTTTGCTTGGGCATTTGGTGGTTCAATTACAAATCCTGATGGTAGCTTTGCAGGTAATGATGCAAATGGTCTAGCAGGTATGGACTATTGGACAAAACTAAAAGAATACATGCCTTCTGGTGTTACCAGTTGGACATGGGACGGTCAAGGTCAGGATATCTTACAAGGTGGTTCTGCACAGACTATCTCATGGGGTGAATTCTTCCCATGGTGGGACTCTGATGAGTCTTCTGTTCAAGGAAAAATGATGGCAGCAGCATGTCCTGCACCAGCTAGCCCACTAAGAGCTCCTGGTGACTGTGGATATGGTGAAATTCCTGGTGTTGCTCACCAAGGTGGATCTTCACTAGCTGTATCAAAGTACTCTAAGAATAAAGATGCTGCATGGTTATTTGCTCAGTGGGCAACTAGCTATGAGACTCAGGTCTACATTACAGCTCTTGGTGGAGGAACTGGACCAACTAGAGCTTCTGTTTACGACGATGAGCGCGTAAAAGCAAATAACAGAAGTGGTAACGGTACAACCCGTCACTTAGATGTTGTAAGAGATGCAATCTTTAATGACATGGGGTCAGAGCCAGATCTTCCTGAATGGGCAGATATGTCAAGTAACATGATTCCTATTGAGTTAGGAAGATACTGGGCTGGTGAATACGGTTCAGCAAAAGAATGTTTAGACACTATTGCTAAAAACTTCAACAAAACTGTTGGAGCTTAATTAATAACTTTCTAGGGCGATCACTAAGATCGCCCTAGTTATAAAATAAACTAAATAAAATTATACAGTGACAAAACCATTAGCAGTGATAACAGGAGCTAGTAGCGGTATAGGCGAGGCTACAGCAAAAGCATTTTCAGAAGCAGGTTACCCCACACTCCTCCTTGCAAGACGCGTTGAAATTATGGAGTCTTTCAATTTAAAAAATTCTATTTGTAAAAAAGTTGATGTAAGAGATCGAGACGCATTAGTATCAGCGGTTCGAGAAGCAGAGGCGATTTATGGCCCAACTGACATGATGTTTAATAATGCTGGTGTAGCTAGATTAGCTGATATCAGCACCCAAGATCCCAATGAATGGGATGAAATGATTGATGTAAACACCAAAGGTGTGATGAATGGTATTTATGCTGTCATGAGCGATATGAAAGCTCGAAAGTCAGGTACGATAGTTAACATGAGTTCTATTGCTGGAAGAAAAGTTTATGAAGACCATACTGTTTATTGCGGTACAAAATATTTTGTTCATGCTATTTCTGAAAGCATCAGAGGATACCTCTCTCCCCACAATGTGAGAGTTATTGTAATGTCGCCTGGAAATATCGAAGCAGAAGTTTTGAATGGCATTACTGACCCTAATACTTTAGCGGCTTACAAGGCAAATATTGAGCGAATTGGGGGAAGAATTTCTCCTGATTATGTTGCCAAAATGATCCTTTTTGCATATGAAATGCCTCAAAATGTTATTATGCAAGAGGTTGTTGTTACCCCAACTAAGCAAGACTACTAATCAATGGGAAAAATAGTTATAGGAGTAGATAGCTCTACTCAATCCACTAAAGCAATAGCTTGGGACATAAACGGAAAAGCCCTAGCCGAGGGCAGATGTGATATACCTCTTCACAATCCTAGTTTAGAAAAGTTTGAGCAAAATGTTGAAGATTGGTGGAGAGCATTTTGTGTCTCTACCCAAGAGCTCTGTCAAAAAATTGATATCAACGAGGTAGATGGATTAGCGATATCTAATCAAAGAGAGACTTTGGCAAAGTTAGACTCTTCAGGCAAAGAAGTCTATCCAGCTACAGTTTGGATGGACAAGAGATCAGTAAAAGAAGTTGAAGAATTGAATTTGGTCATGGGTGAAGGTCGTATTCATGAAATCACCGGTAGACCTAAAGATCCTTGCCCATGTCTTTACCGAGTATTATGGATGAAAAATCATGAAAAAAATTTTTTTGATCAGATTGATTGTTTTGCTGATGTTCAAGCTTTTTTAGTCCATCGTTTAAGTGGTGAGTTTAACACTGGTTGGATTAGCTCTGATCCACATGGTATGTTTGATGTTGTAAACAAATGTTGGTCCAAGGAAATCTTAGAACAACTTGCAATTGATGAATCTCGATTACCTAAATCTTTTAAGCCAGGAACTTTAATAGGCAAAGTTAATCTAGTTGCATCAAAAGAAACTGGACTGAAAGAGGGGACTCCTATCTTTGCAGCTGGAGGAGATGGACAGCTTGCCGGGCTTGGAACAAATTGTACTAAATCGGATAGAGCGTATATTAATCTTGGTACAGCTGTGGTATCGGGTGTCTGGTCTCAGGATTATAAAATTTCTAATAATTGGAGAACTGAGATAGCCGCACATGGAGAGGGATATATTTTAGAAAATGTTCTGTTATCTGGCGCATTGCTAGTGAATTGGTTTGTCGATCAGTTTATTCCAGGTGATAGAAAAGATCCTAAATTTTTTGAAAATTTAGAGACTCAGCTTAATAAAATATCAATAGGTAGTGATGGACTAGTTTTGCAGCCTTATACCGGAGGTGTGATGGACCCTTATTGGGATCCTTATGCAAGGGGGGTAGTTGCCGGATTGAGCGTAAGTCATACGCCATTTCACATATATAGGGCTATTTTGGAAGGTCTTACTCTTGACTCTGTTTTTAGAACACAAAATATTGAAAAAGAAACAGGTTTGAATGTGAAAGAGTATTTAGCTATTGGCGGTGGAGCAAAAAGCCCCTCATGGGTTCAAATGTTGGCTGATGCCTCTGGAAAAAATGTTTTAATAGCAGATACGGTTGAAGCCTCTTCCTTAGGGTCAGCAATGATTGCTGCTTACGGAGCAGGGTGGTTTGAAAGTATTACTCAGGCTGCAGAGCAGATGTCAGGGAAAACCAAATTAATAGAGCCGAATTCGGATAATTATAATAAATATCAGGACTTAATTAATATTTATCAACATATCTATGAGTCTAATAAATCAATTAATAAATCTTTAGTCCAATTTACTGAGAAATACAAATGATCAGAGTTGATAAAAATTATAACGGAGTAATTGATGAACTTGTTAAAGGTTCTTGGATCAGCCCAAGCGACAATCAACAATATGGAATTCCAATTAAGAATATTGAAATTAGAGAAACTTTAGATGGTAAAGAAACAGATCTAATTAAAGATCTTCATTCTAATCAGAAGCTTTTAGTTGTTAGTGACCATTTTACCCATAAAGCCATGGGTTCTAGAATATTTAAAAATTTAAAGGGTCATTTAAATGTTGATGAATATATTTGGGAACATCCTTCTTCAAGTATCAAAGGCGTTGAATTTTTAAGATCAAAATTAAAAGACTATGATGGAATGATAGCTGTAGGTTCGGGAACAGTTAGTGATAGCATAAAGTATGCTACTTTTTTAGAAGGTAAGGTTTATTCTGTATTTGCTACAACTCCAATGAATGCTTATACAACGGGTACAGCTTCAATATCCTTTGATGGGGTTAAAAAGTCTTTAGTAGCCCACTACGCACAAGGTGTTTTTTTTGATTTGGAGGTTTTGAGTAATTGTCCTAAGAGACTCACAGCAGCTGCATTTGCAGATGTCATATGCAGGACCACAGCTCAAGTTGACTGGCTAATGTCTCACAAACTTCTTAACACGGATTATAAAACCACTCCTTATGAACTACTTGCCTTGTATGAAATGGATATGATCAACAATGCATCAGATATAGCTGCCGGAAAAATTGACTCTTTAGCCTTACTAACATTGATATCAGCAATCATGGGTTTAGGAACTTCTTTTACACAAACGACTCACGTAGGAAGCATGGGAGAGCATGGTATTTCACATTACATAGATATGTTTGCGGGAGATAAGCACCCTGGCACCTCTCATGGTGAACAAGTGGGAATCGCCACCATCAGTATGTCTAAGTTTCAAAATGCGATCCTGAAAAAAGATCAGCCGCCAATCATTGGCCCTACAATTATTCCAGAAAAGGAGATAATTCAAAAATTAGGAGAACCCATGTTAGAGACAATCAAAAAAGCAATGGAACCAAAATATTTTGATCAAAAAAAAGCAGAAACCACTAATAAATATTTTACGAAGCACTGGTTAGAGTTTGTTGAACCTTTAAGGGAAAAAATGTTGGACTATGATATTATATGGAATTCTATGGGGGCATGCGGAGCCTTAAGAACCGCTGAAGATGCTAAACTTGATAGTAATTTTTACAAAGATGCTTTAAAATACGGAAGGTTCATAAGAGATCGCTATACTATTCTTGATTTAGCAGGGGATAGCAATCAATTGGATAGTTTAATAAATGTCTGAAGTTCAATATAAAAATATCAAAAAAAATTTTGGATCTGTAGAAGTTCTAAAAGATATCAATCTAAAAATAAATAACCAAAAGTTTGTTGTTTTATTGGGTCCCTCTGGATGTGGTAAAACAACTTTACTTAGAATGACCGCTGGTTTGGAGTCTATTTCTAGCGGAGATATCTCCATTGAAGGAAATGTAATAAACAATATCCATCCAAGAGATAGAGATATAGCTATGGTTTTTCAAAACTACGCACTTTATCCCCAGATGAATGTTTTCGATAACATTGCTTTTAGTCTTCAAATTCGAAAGCTTGATCCTCAAGAAATTAAGAAGAAAGTGGAATGGGCCGCTTCTGTATTAAACCTAACTGAATACTTAATGAGAACTCCAAAAGAGCTTTCTGGCGGGCAAAGACAACGTGTTGCTATGGGTAGAGCGTTGGTGAGAGACCCAAAGGTTTTCTTATTTGACGAACCTCTATCTAACTTAGATGCAAAACTTCGTGCCCACATGAGACTAGAAATTCGAAAACTTCACAACCAACAAAATGCAACTACGATTTATGTAACACATGATCAAATTGAGGCGATGACCATGGCTGATGAAATTGTCATTATGAATGGTGGAATCATTGAACAAATAGCATCACCCAATGATATCTATGAAAAACCTAATAATTTATTTGTTGCAGATTTTATTGGTTCTCCAGCAATAAATTTAATTAAAGGAGAGGTTACTGATAAGGGCACAATTAAATTAAAAAGCCAAGAATTACCCCATGAAAAAAGTAATTTATCACCAAACCAAAAAGTAGTTTATGGCATTCGACCCACAGATGTCAAAATAGTAGAAAACTCAAATGTCAAAGCAGAAGTTATTCTTGTGGAGACAACTGGCTCTGAGACTCACATCATAGCTTTGCTAGATGACAATGAGTTTAGAATTGTTCAAGCGGGTGGCAGAACATCTATTAAAAATGGTGACAAAGTTTCATTAGAGTTTGATATCTCAAAAGCTCACACTTTTGATCAATCCACTACAAAAAGAGTAGATTAACAAAATATCGATTAAGGAGATTAAATGAAAAGCAAGTATCGTGATAGTGAAGCTAAAAAATATATTTCAAATTATGCCAAAAGAGGAGTGAGCAAAGATCTGGCTCTGCGAATTTATACCACTCAATTATTAGGCAATGATCCTACGGTTGTTCTTCATGGTGGAGGAAATACATCGGTAAAATCCTCAATCAAAACACTTCTTGGTAACCAGGAAGAAATTATTTACGTCAAAGGTAGTGGTAAAGATATGGGCAACATCGAGGAAGATGGTTTCCCTGCGCTAGAAATGAAAAACCTTTTAAATATGCGTTCTCTAAAAGAATTAGATGATTTCCAAATGGTAAATTATCAACGCAAATACATGCTTGATACTTCTTTTCCTAATGCTTCTGTTGAAACTTTACTTCATGCATTTTTACCCCATAAATTTGTTGATCACTCTCACTCTAATGCAATTCTCTCTCTAATTGACCAGCCTGACCCTATCAAAATTTGTAAAAAAGTTTTTGGTGAAGAAATGGGTATTGTTCCCTATATCATGCCAGGCTTCCAATTAGCAAAAAAAGCAGCTGAAGTTTTTGAACAAAACCCAAATGTTAAAGGATTGATTTTATTAAATCATGGAATATTCACTTTTGCAGATGATGCAAAAGAGAGCTACGAACTGATGATAAAATATATTTCATTAGCTGAAAAAGAGTTAAAACAAAAATCAAAATCTATTCGTGTTAAAAAGTATCAAGAAAAAAAGATTACCGCTTCTCTGGTCGCAAACTTAATCAGACAACAAATTAGCATAAAGCCAAATGCACAAATTGATCGTAAGGTGGTATACTTTTATAAACCTACTTTCTT
>Ga0255766_10002605_pt1 | contig 16014 bp, 10 predicted proteins | sample 071ome_23_FD_179966 | JGI IMG/M metagenome (GOLD analysis project Ga0255766, IMG submission 179966) | Coastal salt marsh microbial communities from the Groves Creek Marsh, Skidaway Island, Georgia - 071403BT metaG (version 2) | ecosystem: Environmental > Aquatic > Marine > Intertidal zone >... | reverse complement strand
GTGCTACCAGAGGCTCACCTGCCACCGTCATATTGCGGAAAAACATGGAGTCAAAATCGATATCCATGATCACATTTGGCTGTTCACCAGCACCAATGTGAACATTGTCAAAGACGAAATCCTTTAGTGGTGAATGTTCAGTGCCTTCCAGTTTGACCGGGTAAATGGAGGTACCACCGCTAATGTGTTCAAAACGAATATCCTTGAACTGCGGATGACGGTCATACCTGACACCTACACTGTCGTAATTAGTTGTAACTTCTATCATATTGAGTTTGCGCCGGTTCTCCGGCAAATCGGCCAGATCCCCAAACGACAGGTTACGAATCCGAATGTGCTCAAACTGGCTACCCCGGTTTTTGTTGGCCTTAAAGTAAAATCCTTTGCGAAGATTCTCCCCAGTTGAATTTTCGACAAACACATTGCGCACTCCGCCTGATGCCTCGCTTCCGAGCGCTATGGCATCGTCCGCAAGAAAGCGAACGTTTTGAATCACGATATTTTTACTCGGAATCATTTTCTGCAAACCTTCAAGATCTCTTCCCGACTTGATTGAGATGCAATCATCACCGGTCGCAAAATCAACATTGTGAATGTGCACATCCTCACTGGATTCAATGTCGATCCCGTCGTTGTTTTTGTTCAGCGAGGTCATGGCGATATTTCGCACAGTGATATTTTTCGACATGTAAAAGTGGTTCACCCAAAATGGAGAGTCGATGATATTGACGCCCTCCAGCAATATATTTTCTGAGCCGTGAAATAGCATGAACGAGGCACGCAGCTTGTCTGATTCATCGAACACGCGATTGAAGAGTGGCTCGTTATTATTATTCATGTCTCGACTGGCTTGTTCGGCAGGCAATTTACTGGAACCCGACACTCGTTTCAGGTTTTCATGCTCAGATTTAGTCACCCAGTTGGACCAGCTTTTTGCCGCATTGCCGTTTATGGTGCCTTTCCCGGTAATGGCGATATTTTTTTTCTGATAGACGTAAATCAGGGGGGAGAAATTGTAGACATCGGTTCCTTCATAACGGGTGAGTACCTGAGGGAGGTACCTGCTAAAATCAGTACCGAAAGAGAGCTCAGAACCTGATTCCAAATGCAGATTAATGTTGTTCTCCAGAGTCAGTGGGCCATCAACGAAAAAGACCCCCTCTGGGATAACCAGCTTGCCCCCACCAAAACGTGACAGATCAATAATCGCATTCTGGATAGATTCTCTGGCGTCCGTGAAACCATCACCCACTGCATTATAGGGTGCATCGGTAATCCTTATTGTTCTATTAGGGAAGCTCGGTACTTTAATGCGCGACAGGATGACAGGAACCTGCGCCCATGAACCACGGTATTCAGGGCTGCTAACTACTTCGGCGGATTCTGTGACCTTTATTGAAGAAACCGAACACCCAATCAGCATCATAGAAACAACGATACTGATTGCCAGTTTATAAGCAGGTTGGATTTGCATAGCTTTACAACATTGCATCTGATCTTGTTTCTAAACATTAAGAAACTTCCTCTCGCCCTCGGTTAACGGTATACCAAGTGCGAGAGGGTAGGATGAACGGATCCGCTATAGAACGCTGCTCAGTTAAAACTCATACTGTATCCTGAACGAGTAGGTCTTCCCTGCCTCGCGGTATTCTCGAGCTCTCTGTTCAGTACCCTGATAAGCGTAGTACTGGGCATCGGTCAGATTAAACGCCTGGAAAATCAGATTGAGGTTCTCGAGCTGTTTCGGGCTGTAGGATATCTGCATATCTAGGCGATCTTCGGTATCAATAAACCGCGCGTCACCGGAGCTTGTGAATACCGTTTCTTCGAAGTAGTCGCTCCTGCTGGTATAGGCAAAACGGACGGCCACTTGCTCACCTTCCCAAAAAGCAATGAGATTGTAGGTATCTTCTGACACACCAGCCAACGGCAGAGTATTGCCAGATGCATCCTTGTCCGGACCTTCACTGGTATCTACATAAGTGTAGTTGGCTTGAATCCCCATGTTTCGTACAACAGGAACGTCCATGAAATCGAACGGCAGGAATACACCGATTTCATAACCTTTGAGATCGAAACTATCCGAGTTGTTCACTATATCTGTAATAGAAACCTCAACACCGGCTTCATCAACGCATATCCCGCTTGCATTTCTCGACAGCGAACCTGTAAGCAGGCTTGCCTGACTTGTGCCCGAAATTTGCGCAATATCATCAATGCTCGCGGGACATAAATCCCGATTGTCAAATCCATTGGAGACTTCTTTCTGGAAATAAGCGAGGCTAACAGCACTACCATTGGCACTGTACCATTCCGCCGAGAGGTCAATTGACTCTGCCTCGAATGGTTGAAGTTCAGCGTTGCCTACTTCCCATGAAATGGAGTCAGTGACACCGCCAGACTCCACGACATCAACAAATGTGTGCACTCTGAAGTTCCAGGTGTGTGGTCGTACGAAAGTCTCTGAGTACGAACCGCGCAGCACAAGATCTTCCCGGACATCCCACATTAAATTAAATGATGGGAGAAGATGATCGAAGCTGGTCGATGCTTCGATTGGTTCGGCAACACCATCAGGATCATAGAAACCAAAAGCTTTGCGATCTGTATCGACATAGCGCAAGCCAAAATTACCTCTAACAGGGAGGCCAGAGTCCAAATTACTTAAATCAAACGTCGTCATTACATAAGCAGCAAATATATCGCGTTCCGAATGAGCCGTTTGTTCCGCTATACCACCTCCGTCTGCGGGAACTGGCAAACCACCAAAAGTAGGACCACTGATAGTTCCGGTTGCAGCAATCGTCTGCGCAGTTAAAGGGTCGTTCTGGAAATAGAAGTTATCGATCTGATTACCCAGCAACCCTCCGCCAAAAAAGTCTTCACCATTGCCTGATGTGAACTCAGAGAAACTAACTAGCGCTCCGAGATCAGAAACCTGGCTGTAATCAAACTCAGAACTAGGCAGTTCCCATTCGGGCCGCACAAAGAGTTGCTCGGTATCCCGAAGCTTTATGCCTGCTTCAACTGTAGTTATCACGGAATTGTTGAAGTGACGAATCACATCCAACTTATAGGCTGTTTCTTCATCGCTGGTATCGTATTCATGCCCCGAAGCTGTGGTAATAAACCACTGACCGACACCGCGATCCCTACTAACACATCTGCTCGGATCAGCATCACCGGCGCATGCAGCAGTGTACGAATAGGTATTGGGGTCAGACAACGCACCAGTAAACTCTTGGAACTCGAAGTTATTGACATTTCCGGCCCCCGTATCGACTAGAATGTTAATTCCATTACCGGGGTCATCATCTAGTCTACGCCGAGAGATAGATCCAATGGCTAGTTGAGTTCCCTTCGTGTGATGGATAGCACCCTTAACCGTCCAATCATCATTTGTCCATTCGGCATTAAAGGTCAATGCCTCCGTCTTATTCTCCTCGTCAATGATACGTTGCTGCGATCGTATCTCCGGATTCAAGAAGTTCACACGTGTTACAGTTTCACCAAAGGTGGAGTTGGTAACAGAGTCAAGCGGTACGTATTCTTCAGCCTTATACGCTCGCATCATGGCGAAATTGTGGACGATGGGGTCTTCTACATATAGGGCATCCACGCCGAGCTTGAGCTTGTCGGTCGCCTGAAATTCCAATCCTAGCGTTGCCGAGAGGCGATCACCTTCCGAGTCACGTGAAATAAGTCGAACTTGACTTGGCACATAAAAATCGTCCAACCCGTCGCCATCGGTGTCGTCACTGTTATAGGAGTTGATTCGCACTACATCGGTACGAAAGTGCTGCTCAGCAGTAGAAATGGAGCCCACGACTCCCCATTTGTCGTCGGCAAATTTAGTTCCAAAGGCCAAAGAGTAACCTGGAGCATAATCTTCCAAGTTTGTTTCATAGGTTGTCTGCAATCCCAAGCGGACATAGGGCTCTTGTACGTCAAGCGCTCTTTTCGACTGAATATCAACGGTCCCAGCAAGCCCACCGGCGTCCATGCGCGCCGTCGTTGTTTTAAGCACGTTTACCGCAGAGACAACGCTGGATTCGATGTTTCCGAAGCTGAATCCAAAATCAGGTCGAGGCGTACCCAGGAACTGCCCGTTGTAGGTCGTGACTGAGTAATTTGTTGGCAGGCCGCGAATCGCAATTCGGCCCTGTCGCCTTTGTCCTTCGTCACCTTCCACTGATATTTGAACGCCAGTCACACGCTGCAGTGATTCGGCTAAATTCAAGTCGGGGAAGTTGCCGATATCGTTGGCTGATATACCATCCATAATCACATCGGAATCGCGTTTAGTATCTAGAGCACTCTGTAAGGCCCCTTTAATACCAACTACCACGACCTCCTCAATTACTTCCTCTGCTTGCTCGGGATCTTCTTGACTCAGTGCAACGCCTGATGCCATCAGGGCAGCCATGGCAAGACTTAGTCCGGAAAACCTGAAAAACGTCCTGTTGCAACCTAACCGGCTCTCCTTCCGTATGGCACACATTTGTAATGTCTGCTGTGATTTTCTTTTTATCATCTGTTTTCTCCGGGTTGAAACCATCGTAAGCGGCCGCATTTCCTGTGAAACTAATTGGTAAGACACCTACATGAGGCCTGCTGTAAGAAACTTTGTGTAGAGATACATGTTTATCTTTTCGGTGATCGTAATAGCGAAATCTTCATTGAATAACGGAAATCAAGCGTTAAGGTCATTAAAATCTCCTTATATGATACCGGTGTCATTAAAACTACATATAAATGTTACCGGTGTCAATATAAATGTTGCTGCCCCACCAGATTTGCTACCATCATGTAGATACTTTCGGTCACCCAAGGACCAAGAACCAAGAACCAAGGAATAGCAGTGATCCAAAAAGGCAAAAAAGCCACCATTAATGACGTTGCCAACTTGGCCGGTGTATCGAAAAAAACCGTGTCGAGAGTTATCAATAAGTCCCCTAAGGTCAGCGACAAAACTCGCGAGAAAGTAGAGCAAATCATGCTCAAGCTGAACTACACCCCGGACCCTCAGGCTCGAGGGCTGGCTTCTAAAAAGTCGTTTTTGCTAGGCCTGGTCTATGACAATCCGAACGCGTCCTACGTTGCTGATATACAACAAGGCGTGCTGGATCAATGTCGCACAGAGGGCTATGAGTTGGTGGTACACCCGTGTGACCACCGTAGCGCAAACCTGGTCGGCGAACTAAGCCGATTCATCGATCGACTCAAACTCGACGGTGTCGTACTCCTCCCCCCACTCTCTGAAAACACTCAAATAACAGACATGCTGGCAAAATCCGGATGTCAGTATGCCAGGATAGCTTCCGTTCCATTTAATGATGCCCCACACCTGGTTCAGTCGGACGACGAGATCGGCATGAATCAAATCGCCGACCACCTGGTTGAACTGGGGCATCGAGATATTGGGTTTATTCATGGCCCCAAGGACTATCAGTCCGCACAGCAACGCTACAAAGGATTCAAAACGGCGCTTTCACGCCATGGTATTACGTTGACTAACCAGCATGTGGCCTGGGGTGCTTACACCTATGAATCCGGGACAGCCTGCGCCGAATCATTACTTGCCACCCAACCCAGGCCGACCGCAATTGTAGCCAGCAATGATGAAATGGCCCTCGGCGTTCTGGTCACAGCTGCTAACCGAGGGGTCGCAGTACCCGAAGAGCTATCAATCGTGGGGTATGACGATGAACCCCACGCCTCCAAGATCTACCCTTCTCTAACAACGGTAAACCAGAATGTCCAAAAAATGGGGCAACTAGCCGCCACTAAGCTTGTGGCTCTGTGCCGAGGGGATACTAATATCGCGACAGAAACTCAGTACTTAGTCACACCTGACTTAATCACTCGGCAATCCACTGCTCGCGCACCGTTCTAACCTGGAGTCCGGCTATATCCTCAAGCCATCCCGGACGCTAGACTACGACTCATTCTATTAATCCCCGGAGCCCGATTTCCTGCCACTATCATTGACAATTCTAAATGACACCGGTTACCTTGTATGCGCTATTTGTAAACGGACAAAGATATAATTGTCCCCTTTTACCAAAAGAATAGAGCGCTGACATCAGAGTTTTGATGCGAGGCAAATGGCTTATCAATTGCACACGCTCTTCGAGAAAAAGAGTGAACCCTCGTGAAGACTTACCATGGCAACTAAACTGAAACCACATAAAGACCGTTTGTTCCCACCGGATCAATCCTTGCGCGAGGTCGCGGCTCGGCTTTATACCGAGATAAAGGGATTACCGATCATCAGCCCCCACGGACATACCGACCCGCGCTGGTTTGCAGAAAATACCGCATTCGCCAATGCCCATGAGTTACTGGTCGCGCCGGACCACTACCTGCTGCGCATGCTGTATAGCCATGGCATTTCAATGACGGATCTCGGAATAGCTCCTTCTCAAAGCGGCAAGGTCGTTACGCCTCGAGCGGCATGGCGTACCTTTGCCCGCCATTTTTATTTGTTTCGTGGCACACCTTCAGCAATGTGGCTAAACCATGTCTTTGCTGAGGTGTTCGGTATAGAAGTGTGTCTCGATGGGTCAACGGCCGATCTTTACTTCGACACCATTAACGAAGCGTTGGAACAAGCAGAATTCCGCCCCCGCGCACTCTTTAAGGCATTCAACATTGAGGTGCTAGCAACTACTGAGTCACCGCTGGATCAACTGAAACATCATCGCAGCCTTCAATCCAGCAATTGGGATGGTCGGATTATTACAACCTACCGTCCCGACGCAGTCATCAACCCGGACATCCCATCTTTTAGCAAGAACTTATCACGGTTCGGCGAAATGACAGGGGAAGATGTGTTTACCTGGGAAGGCTATCTAAATGCACACAGGCGCAGGCGACGCGATTTTGCGGCATTGGGCGCCACCGCAACCGATCATAGCCATGCTAGCGCACTGACCGCCACTCTCACGCCCCATGAGAGCGATAAGTTATTCAACAAAATCCTTAGTGGTAATTTTTGTTCAGAAGAGTCCACATTGTTCCAGGCGCAAATGCTGACGGAAATGGCGCGTATGAGTCTGGATGACGGCCTAGTGATGCAATTACATCCTGGCGTATACAGGAACCACAATCCTAGATTGTTTGAACAGTATGGGCCCGATAAAGGGGCAGATATCCCATTGCGCACGGGGTACGTACACGAGCTTAAACCCCTGCTGGACCTGTTTGGCAACGATCCCCGACTTAGCCTTATTTTATTTACCCTCGATGAAAGCACCTATAGTCGAGAGCTCGCGCCTTTAGCCGGGCACTATCCCTGCCTGAAACTTGGACCCGCCTGGTGGTTCCACGATAGCCCCGAAGGTATGATGCGCTTTAGAGAGCAGGCAACGGAATCGGCGGGATTTTACAATACCGTAGGATTTAACGACGATACACGCGCTTTCTTCTCGATTCCCGCCCGACATGATGCGGCTCGACGTATTGACGCCGCGTTTTTAGCCCGCCTAGTCTGTGAACATAGACTGGACGAAGATGAAGCACTCCAAGTCGCGACCGACCTGACTTACCATCTTCCTAAGCAGGCTTATCGGTTAGACCGGCTCGACTCGCAGGATGCAGTAATAGGCGACTAAGATGATCGCCTGTGTGCAAAAGCTCGTGATCGGCGTGGCGTTATTCGCCGTCTCCCTGGCCACTCTTGCAGCTGATGCGCTTGTCCTGCGAACAGCCGAGACCCAACCGGCTGGCTATCCCACCGCTCAGGCGCTTACCTTCATGGCGGCGCGTCTCGATGAATGGTCGCAGGGAAAGCTACAAATGAAACTCTACCCCGGCGGACAACTGGGTGATGAACGGGATACCTTGGAACTCACCATCTTTGGCGGCATCGATCTTAATCGCGTCAATCTCGCACCCCTCAATTCGATTGCACCTGAGACGATCATCTTCACCATGCCGTTCCTGTTTCGCTCTACAGCGCATATGCGCGCTGTGGCAGATGGTCCCATTGGCGACGAGATGCTCGCTGCGCTCGAACCACACGGACTGATCGGTCTAGCTTTTTATGATAGTGGTGCTCGGAATTTTTATAACACACGGAGACCCATTCGCAGCCCTGCAGATCTTATTGGCCTGAAGATACGAGTACAGAACTCGGACCTCTACGTCGCAATGGTCGAAGCGCTCGGAGCAAATCCCACGCCCATGGGGTTTGGTCAGGTATACGAGTCCCTGCTCCTGGGCACCATTGATGGCAGTGAGAATAACTGGCCCTCCTATGAGTCCACCGGGCATTTTGAAGCAGCGCCCTACTTCACTCTCACAGAACACACCATGACGCCTGAAGTATTGGTGATGTCAAAGCATCGCTGGGACCAGCTCTCAAAAGAACAGCAAACCCTTCTACGGCGCGCGGCAAAGGCATCGGTACCCTATATGCGCGAGCAATGGGACGCGCGCACCCAATCGTCTCGAGAAAAGGTCATAGCCGCCGGTGTGAAGGTCGTCGAGGAAGTGGATAAAGCCGCGTTTATTTCTGCTGTTGAGCCCCTGTATGAACAGTTTATTACCTCGGACAAGGCGCGCGCATTGATCGCCCGTATTCAAGCAGTTGATCCCAGCACGGCAGGAGGAGTCCAATGATTTCTTTCACGCTGGACAAGCTTGCGCTGCTAACCCACCAACTCACCCGCTGGGCGCTGATCGTTTCAGCGACGGGTCTAGCGATTATGACCTTGATTATCGGCTGGCAGGTTTTCGCGCGATATGTACTCAATGATAGTCCGGCCTGGTCAGAACCCGTCGCACTATTACTCATGCTGTACTACATCTTGTTAACCGCAGCGGTAGGTGTCTACGAAGGCTTCCACCTCGGCCTAAAAGTCGTTATCGATAATGTATCTGCCCGGGTTAGACGTGTTTTAACTATTATCAATTATTGTCTGGTGGGCTTTTTTGGCCTGCTGATGCTTATCTACGGCACGCAGCTGGCCGAGTACACCTTCGGGCATGTCATTCCAACCCTGGGGATATCCCGTGCTACAGCCTATTGGCCCTTTGCGGCGGCAGGTTTACTGATTCTTGTGTTCTCCATCGAACAGATTCTCCTATCGCTAAGCCATAAAGAAGGGAAATACTAATTGAACTCTTGATCCTATTCGGTACGTTATTTGTTTTGCTGTTGATGGGCGTTCCCGTCGCCTTTTCCCTCGGCGTAGCTTCCCTTGCGACCATGTGGTGTCTGGATATACCACCCATTGTTGCATTTCAACGTATGGCGGCAGGCATGAACATCTTTGCCTTGATGGCGATACCCTTTTTTATTTACGCCGGTGAGCTAATGAACGAATCCGGCATCGCTGAACGGCTGGTGCGATTTGCGCATTCACTACTGGCCAGAATCCGGGGTGGTTTGGGATTAGTGAATGTCGCCTCGAGCATGATGTTTGGCGCCATATCCGGATCGGCTGTAGCCAGCGCGTCAGCGATGGGCTCGGCCCTGATACCTATCATGAAAAAGGAGGGCTACGACGCCGACTATGCCGTCAATGTCACAGCAACATCGGCTACTACCGGCCTACTGATCCCGCCATCCCATAATATGATCATCTATGCGATCGCAGCAGGTGGCGGTGTATCCATCGGTTCGTTATTTTTAGCAGGCATCTTACCGGGCGTTTTGTTAGGTACCGGCCTGATGCTGGCTACTTACCTCGTTGCCGTGAAGCGTGGTTATCCCAAGGGCCAATTTCCCGGCTGGAGCGTTGTGCTACGGTATTTTGCCGGTGCGCTACCCGGGTTCTTTTCGGCCATTATTATTCTGGGCGGCATCCTCTCAGGGGTATTCACCGCCACAGAATCATCGGCTATCGCCGTAATCTATACAGTTATTGTAGCGGTGCTGGTGTATCGATCGCTGGATTGGGCCGGCTTCGTAAGGGCTAGCATCAATGCCGTAAAAACCACAGCCATGGTGTTGATGATTATAGGTACAGCGGCCGCCTTTGGTTGGCTGTTGGCGGTGACCGAAGTGCCCACGTTACTGTCCACCACCTTGCTCGCTATTTCCGAGAATCCTTTGGTGATTCTGCTCATCGTCAATTTGATCTTATTGATGTTGGGTACCTTTATGGATATGTCGCCGCTAATCATTATTACTACGCCTATCTTTCTGCCGGTCATGGTCGGTATCGGTATGGATCCCGTGCAGTTTGGCATCATGCTGATTCTCAACCTGGGCATCGGGGTTGTAACCCCACCGGTTGGATCGGTTCTTTTTGTTGGCTGCGCCGTAGGCGGTATTCGCATCGAAGACACCTTACGCTCTATATGGCCTTTCTACTTGGCATTTCTAATTGTGCTGGCATTAGTCACCTATCTACCTGCTACAACACTTTTTTTACCGGGATTATTTAATTAGTAATGAATAGACTTTCTAGTAACAACCTGCCTGAAGAAGCCAGCCTTAGCTACGATAAAACAAAGGTAACCGCAGGTATTGTTCATTTTGGGGTGGGTAATTTCCACCGCACCCACCAAGCCATTTACTGCGACAAGTTATTGTCCAAAGGCGAAACTGAATGGGGTATTACAGGTGTATCTATGCGATCTCCCAGTATTCGGAATGCCCTGGCGCCCCAGGACTTTCTCTATACCCAGATAACGCTTGGTACAGATACAACCTTCCGGCTTGTCGGCGCCATTCAAGAAATTCTGGTCGCACCGGAAAACCCCGCTGCGGTTATTGATGCCGTTGCCGATAACCAAACCCAGCTAGTCACCACTACTATTACCGAAAAAGGCTACTGCCTATCTTCGGGAGAACTTGATTCACAACATCCAGGAATAATTCAGGATTTAGGATCTTTAGAGCAACCCCAAACCATCTACGGCTATCTGGCTGCCGCCATCATTAAGCGGTGCCAAAATAATGGAACGCCCTTTACGGTTCTCTGCTGTGACAATATGCAAGGCGGTGGCGACCATCTGAAAGAAGGGGTCAGACTGCTATTACAGGCTCATGCTTCAGAGAGCCAACAATGGACCAAAGAAAATGTCGCTTTTAGCTCTTCAATGGTAGATCGAGTTTCACCGGCAACCGACGAAAATCTTAAACAGCAAGTGGCTAATCACTGGGGTGTGATTGATGAATGGCCAGTCGCTGCAGAGCCTTTTAGCCAATGGGTTATTGAGGATAACTTTGCTGGACAGAGGGCGCCATTTGATAAGGTTGACGCGCAGTTCGTTGGCGATATAGCCCCTTACGAACAAATGAAACTTCGCTGCCTGAATGCTGGGCACTCGATGATCTCTTCGCTCGGTTACCTGGCGGGAGATCGCACCATCCACGAAGCGCTAAGCCGACCGTCCATTCTTCATTTCGTTCGCCAAGCATTAGTCATGAATGTACTGCCGGCCACACAGATTCCCACGGGAAGCGACGGCATGGCGTACATTCAGCAGTTGCTCGATCGATTTCAGAACAGCGCCCTCCCCTACACAGTCTTGCAGGTAGGCTCCGACAGCTCGCAAAAAATCCAGCAACGCTGGTTTCCAAGTATCGACGATGCGTTGAACCAGGGATCGGATACATCTTGTCTGGCATTCGCTCTCGCGGCATGGACTCGCTACATCGTTGATGCCTTAGATCGCGAAGATCTGAACGACCCCCTCAAGATTGAGTTTTCTGAGGTGATGCAACGCACCATTGAAACGCCTGCGAGACCTATTCTTGCACTGGCAGGCGCTGATAAATTCCATTTTTTTCACACACCAGATTTTCTGACTGGGGTAAAGGACTACTACCGAGCCATTTCAACCTTGGGTATAGAAGGGGCTCTTGCCAATTTTTTAGAGTCGGAAAGAGAGAACTAATTATGCGTGAATCCTGGAGATGGTTTGGCCCCAACGACCCGGTCAGCCTTGATGACATACGACAGACGGGCGCGACCGATATTGTCAGCGCACTGCACTCGATCCCGACCGGCCAAATATGGACGGTGGAGGCAATACGGGACTACCAAGCGTTGATTGAGTCCACTCCGACCGGCGCCTCACCGCTTAAATGGTCCGTAGTGGAAAGCATTCCCGTACACGAAGACATCAAGCTGGCACGTCCCGGTCACCAAACCTGCGTGGATAACTGGATCGCATCGATGGAGAACCTGGCGCACTGTGGCATAAAGACCATCTGCTACAACTTTATGCCGGTGATCGATTGGACCCGCACGGATCTTAACTATAAATTGCCCAGCGGCGCCTACGCACTCCGGTTTGATCAGAAAAAATTTGCAGCATTCGATCTGTTTATTCTACAGCGCGAGAATGCTGAAGAAGACTACAGCGAGGCTGAAATTGCAGAAGCCAAACAGATCTTCGACACCATGCCAGCTGATGAGAAAACTGAACTCACTAGCAACATAATTGCCGGCCTGCCTGGCAGGATGACAGATAGCTATGATATTGATGATTTTCGCAAGATGCTCGCACACTATAAGGACGTGAACAGCGATACCCTCAGAAATAATCTGTTTGCGTTTTTATCACAGGTACTACCCCGTGCGGAGGAACTCGGTGTGAAGCTCGCGATCCATCCCGATGATCCACCACGCGATATGCTGGGATTGCCGAGAATTATATGCACTGCCGCTGACCTCGAGCTGCTGTTCGAAGCGCTACCCAGCCCGTCCAATGGAATCACGCTGTGCGTCGGTACCTACAGCAGCCGGCCCGACAATGACCTACCCGCCATGGCCCGGCAATTTGGCCCACGTATTCACTTTGCCCACTTGCGCGGGGTTAGCCGGGATGCCGAAGAGCAGCGTTCCTTCTACGAGGCCAACCACCTGGATAGTGATATTGATATGGTGCAGGTGATTAAGGAATTATTGGCAGAGGAGAGCCAGCGGAGCATGCAGGAGCCAGCCATCTTTATCCGCCCGGATCACGGCCACCAGATGATGGATGATATTGGCAAAACCGTAAATCCCGGTTACTCCGGTATAGGTCGGTTAAAAGGCCTGGCGGAAGTCCGCGGGGTTATCCGGGCGCTTGCAGCAAACAATTAGAGCCCTGAGATGAAGCAAACAAATCCCCTGAACATTCTCTGTGCAGGCGAATGCATGGTGGAACTGCGTGGTGAGAGCAGCCGATTTACTTCCAGCTTCGCGGGAGATGTCATTAACTTTGGAATATACCTGAAACGCCTGCAACCCGATGCTTCGGTAAAATTTTTCTCCGCTATCGGAGAGGATACAATTAGTCAAAATCTACTCAACTTTCTTAACCTGGAAAGAATTGATTCCGAGTATGTGTTTCGCACGCCAGACAAAACGCTCGGGCTTTATATGGTTCATACCAACAGTCAGGGAGAACGAACATTTAACTATTGGCGCTCTGATTCCGCAGCCAAACAGATGTTCACACTGGCCGATACTTCTATGTTGAATCGGGCGGCCATGACGGCCGATTATTTCTTCTTTAGTGGAATTACCCTGGCTATCCTTGATCAGAACAGCAGAAACCAGCTGTTTACGCTGGCTGAGAATATGCACGCAGCAGGAAAAACCATTGTCTTTGACCCTAACTACCGACCCACCCTATGGGAAAACACGCACCAGGCTAAACACCAAATAACCTGCGCCTACCAGCTCAGCGACATCCTTCTATCCAGTCAGGACGATGAGCAAGCACTATTTGGCACCAACAACATTGATGAATCACTTGAACATCTGGAAGCTTTTAATATAAGCGAGATAATCCTTACCAATGGACCCGGAAATATCAGCGGGCTCGTAGATGACGAGCGATTGAACATTCCCCCGGTACCACCGGAAAAAGTGGTAGATACCACATCTGCGGGAGACTCATTTAATGCGGGTTACCTAGCAGCGCGACATGCCGGATCACATGCTTCATCGGCTGTTCTACAAGCATCCGCGTTGGCTTCTACAGTAATAGGTTGCTCAGGTGCAATTATGCCTAAATCGACAAAGATGAAAGGTATTAACTGACATCTAATCCACTGCTGTTGAAAGAGTATGAACAACACAGTGGGAGTCCACTATGAAATATTGGCATTCGAAACAGTTTGGTCGCGGTATGATCGCCTCTGCGATGGCAGTCGCGTTAATGGCATGTTCGGCAAAAGAGCAGGGGCCGAATACCCCTGTTGTTGAAGCTGAGGAACCGCTGAAATTTGGCATACTCGCCTTTGGTGATTCTGGCTACCACCCCAATTACTTAAAGGAAAGTCAGTACAACCCGCCGAAGACGACGGAAGCGGAATACCTCGACGCTAAACAGAAAAAGTGGATTAAGAGTAAGCGTCCTCCTGCGGAATTTTCTGCACCACCAAGCTATTACGTCGAGTCGGAAAATACCTGGATTGAAGCCAGCGGCTTGTATCCCACAGCTGAAGCGATGGTGAGCTATTGCGAATCACGTTCCTGCGAGTTTTCAGTCATGTTGGGGGATAACATCTACCCCGACGGTGCGACAAAGGGCGTTGATGGAAAGAGCGACGAAGAGCGCTTTGATATTCTTTTCTCGAAGCCCTTCTCTCCCTTAGGTGAGGGCAAGCCCGACTTCCGCATTTACACCACACTGGGCAATCACGACTGGAACACCTCCCGCGCTGGCGCGATGGCGCAGGTGGAATTTATGGAAAACACGCTTCCCTTTTATATGGACGGCATTTCCTACAGTGTGAAACCGCCGGCGGGCAATGGCGAGGTTGAAATCTTTGTTATCGATACCGAGGTGCTTCTCTCCTCGACCACCGTCTATGAGGATGAGCTCAATGATGACGGCAGCCCCGTCGTCGGCACTGAAGTAAAAGAGCCTGAACCCTGGACGGTGCCGCAGAACGACGCGGAGAAAAACATGGTCGCGTGGCTGGATAACGCCATGAAGCAATCGGACGCGCGCTGGAAGCTCGTCGTTGCGCACCACCCGATTTGGTCGACGGGCGGTACCAAATTCACCCAGGCCACTGCGCTGCGTGAAATGTTGATGCCGACCCTGTGTCGCTACGCCGATGTCTACTTTGCCGGTCACGAACACTCACTGGAGTTGCACGAAGACAGTTGCGAATCCGTGCTCGGTGAAGGCTCCAATCTACCCCTGCTGGAAATTATTTCCGGGGCAGCGGGTAAACAACGCGGCGTGAATACGGCCTTTAAAGCCTATCAGGACAAACACCACCCCGAAACCAAATCGATCTGGGTGAAAGGTATGACCTGGGGCTTTGCCCATATTCAATTTGACGGTGACAGCGCCACGGTAGATATGGTGACCACGCCGAACGACGGCAGCGCGACTACGGAAACAGTGTTTAGCCACACCTTTGAACGCCGCTCAAACCGCGTCATCTTGTAAGCTCGCTAACATTTAGTCGGTTCATTCTTTCAGGGCGGCTCGCCGCCCTGACACACGCGAATAATAACGATGAAAACGCTTTTGAATTTCTTCTCTACGGGATGTGCACCCGTCTATATTGACATGGTAGAGGTCGGCGGTTCGAATCCGCCTGGTCCTACCAAAATAGATGTAAGTTATTGATTTCTCTGAAATCGCACCAGCCACAGTGGACCAAAATCGCCCAATTTAGGGTATTGATCTACTAGCGATGAACAGAGGTTTAAATGACTACTTTTCTGGAAGTTGTAGAGGCTTTGATTGCCTCTAAAGAGCACTGCGCCACCTCATAGGGCTCGCAGGCTAAAAACGAAGATACTGAAACCCGTAACCAACCCCATCGAATAACCAAGCGAACTTTAAGCGAACAGATCGACTTCTCGGTACATGCCTTCTATCCGAAACTCCGATTCCGCTCTCTTAGCTGCGTAGTAGTCGTCGGTGCGTTGTTCTTCTAGCGCGCCTTGCCATCGGTGCTTCATATCGCCGATACGAGAATCATCCTCAGATGGACCCGTGAGCGACTTCACTAGGTCGAATCCCCGGTTACTTCACTGCAATCGAAAGTAGGTATGCAAGCTACGCTTGTCAAAGATTAGCAGCGGTTCTGAAAGG
>Ga0255766_10002604_pt1 | contig 16015 bp, 15 predicted proteins | sample 071ome_23_FD_179966 | JGI IMG/M metagenome (GOLD analysis project Ga0255766, IMG submission 179966) | Coastal salt marsh microbial communities from the Groves Creek Marsh, Skidaway Island, Georgia - 071403BT metaG (version 2) | ecosystem: Environmental > Aquatic > Marine > Intertidal zone >... | reverse complement strand
TACATTACAAAATGCACATGAACGTGTACATGTTTCACCAAGTATCATAAATGTTGCGTGTTTTTTATCCCAACAATCTGAAATATTTGGACACGCTGCCTCTTGACAAACAGTTGTGAGTTTGTTCTTTTTTATAATATCAAGAGTTTGATGGTACCCCGGTGAATTTTTATATCTAACTTTTATCCATGAAGGTTTCTCAACACTTTTGTTTGCAGGTCTGTTTCTTAAATGCGGATGTCTTAAAGACTGATTGTTATTTATAATATTTACCATATCACTTAAAATGTATTGGTCTATCATAAGCACTCAACACAGCCTCATGCAATGATTCAGAGATCGTAGGGTGTGGAAATATTGTATTAATGATGTCTTCTTCCGTTCCTTCCATGTTTTTTGCAATTGTATAACCATGAATTAATTCGGTTACACCTTCTCCAATCATGTGGGCGCCAAGCAATTCGCCAGTTTCCTTGTCATAGATAACTTTTACAAATCCAGTGTCATTGGATATAGCTTTAGCCTTACCATTAGCAACTAATGGAAACTTCCCAACACGAATAGACTGGAATTGTTCTTTCGCTTTTTCTTCTGTAAGTCCCACAGAAGCAACCTGAGGTGAAGAATATACACAACCTGGTATATTATTATTGTTTATAGGATGAACACTAAGACCAGATAAGAAATCTACAGCTATAATACCTTCATGAGATGCCTTGTGTGCCAACCAAGGAGCTCCGGCAACGTCACCTATTGCATAGATGTTAGAAACGTTTGTTTGCATGTTTTCATTGGTAATAACATGACCATTTTCAGTTTTAATATTAACATTTTCAAGTCCAATATTATTTATGTTACCTGTAATTCCCACGGCCATGATTACTTTATCAGATTTCAGGTTTGATACAGACTTATCTGAATTACTGACAACTTTCAGATGACAACCATCTTTTTTTTCTTCGACAGACTCTACGTAAGAACCAATTTGGAATTTTATACCTTGTTTTTCAAATTCATTCTTTGCATAGTCTGATATTTCATTATCTTCTACAGGTAATATCTTATCAGCTAATTCGATTACAGTAACATCAACACCTAATGAATTATAAAAGTTTGCAAACTCTACACCAATGGCACCTGATCCTATTACAGCTAATGACTTTGGAAGCTCTTTTGGAGTCATAGCTTCTCTATATGACCAAATATTTGATGTGAATGATATATTTGGAAGTTCTTTTGCGCTCGCACCAGTAGCTATAATTAAATTTTTAAATGAAATATCTCTATCTTTTGATTTGTTAGTTAATTTTAATAAATTTTCATCCAAAATTTCCGCATTACCAGATATATGGTCAATGTTGTTCTTTTTAAGGAGAAAACCTATGCCATCTGATAATGACTTAGCGACATCTCTAGATCTATTTATTACTTTGTCAAAATCAAAAGTTATTTCTTTTGCTGATATACCATAGTAATCAGATTTTTTTAGAATTGAATAAACCTCAGATGATTTTAATAATGCTTTAGTTGGTATACAGCCCCAATTTAGACATACACCACCAAGATTATCTTTTTCAATAATAGCTGTTTTATGCCCTAACTGAGCAGCCCGAATAGCAGCTACATAACCACCTGGCCCTGAACCAATAACGACTACATCATATTCAAAATTCATTTAATTCTCCGTTTAGAAATATTTTATAATAACATTAAATTTGGGTTTTCAATTAAGCTCTTAATTGAAGATAGAAATTGTGCACCAACCGCTCCGTCTATTAATCTGTGATCAGCAGTGAGCGTAATTGACATTACTTCATCTATGGTCACAGCGTCATCTTTGATCACTGGTATTTTCCTTGATGCTCCTACTGACAAGATACATGATTGTGGAGGATTTATAATAGATGTAAAACTCTTAATACCATAACTACCAAGATTTGAAATAGATATAGTTCCACCTTGATATTCAGAAGGCTTGAGTTTTTTCTCATGCGACCTTGTTATAAGATCTTTCAATTCATCTCTGATTACCGCCAAACCTTTTGTATTAACACTTTTTATTATCGGTGTTATTAAACCATTTTCAATAGCTACAGCAATACCAATATCTGTATCTTTATATCTTAAGATTTTATTTTCAGCCCAAGATGAATTTATTTCTGGCACCTTTATCATTGAAAGAGAAACAACCTTAATTAATAAATGATTTATAGATATCCTCATGTCATCAGATATATCTTTATTCATTTTTTTTCTGATTTTATTTATCTCAGTAACGCTAACATCTACATTAAGGGCATAAGAAGGTATTGAAGAATGTGATTCTTGCAATCTTTTAGCAATTACTTCCCTCATTGAGTCTATTGGTGTTTCTATGTACTGATTGTTACTATCAATCAAATTCATATTATTTTGAGTTATTTGATTATTTTCTGAGAGCTTATAGTTTTGAATATCAGATTTAACAATTCTTCCGTTTGGTCCCGTTCCTTCAATTGTTGAATAATCAATACCCTTATCATGGGCTATTCTTTTAGCTAAGGGAGTTATAAATTTTCTAATATTTTCTTTGTCTGGATTAATATTACTAGAGACTAGAATTTCTTCGCTTGTAACATTTTCATCTATATTAACGGTATCTTCGTCTATATCATGATCGAGGAGATTACTTGTAGAAACATCTTCTTCAAAATCACTAACTTCTGAAGAGTCACTAAGAGTTATATCATCTAATGATTCTCCATCTTGCATTAGGATTGCTATAGGTTCATTAACTTTTACATCCACAGTTCCCTCAGGGATTAATATTTTAGCTAAAACACCATCATCCGCAACCTCAAACTCCATAAGAGCTTTATCAGTTTCTATTTCTGCAATAACATCACCCGAAGATACACTATCACCTTCATTTTTATGCCATTTTACAATATTGCCCATTTCCATTGTTGGGGACAGTGCTGGCATGTAAATAGTTAGGGGCATTATGGAACCTTTAAATTAATTCTTTTACTGCAGCAATTAACTCATCCAATGACGGTAAAGCTAATTTTTCTAGGTTTTCAGCATATGGCATTGGAACATCTTTTCCAGTTACTCTCTTAACAGGAGCATCAAGCCAATCAAATGCATTTTCCATTATAACTGAAATTATCTCTGATGAAACACCTGATTGTGACCATCCTTGTTCCACTACAATGCATCGATTTGTTTTTTTTATTGATTTAACAATTGTATTAACATCAAGAGGTTTTATAGTTCTTATGTCTATAATTTCACAGCTGATACCATTAGTTTGGAGTTTTTTAGCTGCTTCAAGGCATAATTTGAGACTTATAGAGTGAGAAACTAGAGTAATTTGATCACCTTCTCTTAAAACATTTGCTTTACCTATTGGAATAATTTCATCATCTTTCAATGTAAGCTTACCGGACTCACCATATAATATTTCATTTTCCAGGAATATTACTGGGTTTGGGTCTCGTATTGCAGCTTTCAATAGACCTTTGTGATCATCAACAGTGAAAGGAGATATCACTTTTAAACCTGGTATATGAGAAAACCAAGCGGTTAAGTCTTGGCTGTGTTGTGCCCCCACTCTTGCAGCCGGACCATTAGGTCCCCTAAAGACAATTGGACAATTTAATTGACCGCCACCCATATATAGGGTTTTTGCTGCAGAATTTATTATATGATCCATAGCCTGTAATGAAAAATTAAATGTCATAAACTCAACCACAGGTTTTAGACCAGTAAAAGCCGCACCGACTGCCATTCCTGCAAAACCATTTTCTGTTATAGGAGTATCAATAACGCGTGTTGATCCAAATTCTTTTAAAAGACCTTGAGTAACTTTATAGGCACCTTGATATTCCGCAACTTCTTCACCCATAATAAAAACATCACTGTCAAGTCTCATTTCTTCTGCTAATGCATCTCTTATTGCCTCTCTGATGGTAATAACATCCGAAGGCTTAGTTTCATCTTTATTGTTTTTTATAGATGATTTAATCTCTTTTTTAGACTGATCATCTATAATGTTTGTAAAAAGCTTACCCTTGAGTTTTTCTGTATTTGTATCGACGACAGCAATAGGTGTTTTTATAGCAATTTTATCTTCTGTGTTATTAACTAATAATTCTACTACTGTGCCTTCAACATCTGATTCTATCTCCATTGATGCCTTATCTGTTTCAATTTCAGCTATCAAATCACCAATTTGAATAAAATCTCCAACTTTAACAAACCACTTAGTTAAAGCCCCCTCTTTCATACTTGGTGACATTGCAGGCATTAGTATTTGTTTCTTCATATTTTTTAAGCCTATATAAATTACATATAAACATCTTTGTATAGCTCATCAGGTTGAGGTAATGGGCTACTTTCTGCAAATCTTGCAGAATTATCAATTATTTCTTTGATTTCGTTGTTTATAGAAAGCACTTCTTTTTCAGTTAAATATTTTTTGGTAATTATTTTATTCTTGATATTTTCGATAGGATCCGAATGATCCCTTACTTCCCTAACTTCATCTCGAGATCTATATTGTGCAGGATCTGACATAGAGTGACCCCTATATCTATATGTAAGCATTTCAAGTATGTATGGACCTTCTTTTTTTCTTGCCTTTTGTACAGCCCTTCGACCCGCTAATACAACAGCCTCTAGACTCATACCATCAACTTGTTCTCCATCAATACCAAAACTAATACCACGTTGTGATAAGTCTTTTTGTGCAGATGATCTTTGCACAGATGTACCCATCGCGTATCTGTTATTCTCTATTACATATATACAAGGCAGATTCCATAACTTAGCCATATTAAAACTTTCGTAAACCTGACCTTGGTTTGCAGCACCATCTCCAAAGTAAGTTAATGTTACGGCATTATTATCTCTGTATTTATTTGAAAAAGCCAAACCAGTGCCAAGAGGGACTGATGCTCCGACAATACCATGCCCGCCATAAAAATTACTCTCTTTGGAAAACATATGCATAGAACCACCTTTTCCCTTTGAATAACCATCAATCCTACCATAAAGTTCAGCCATTACACCATCAGGGCTCATACCACAAGCAAGCATATGACCATGATCCCTATATGTAGTAATAACTTGGTCATTTTTATCTATACAATTTTGTAGTCCAACAACTACAGCTTCTTGACCTATATACAAGTGACAGAAACCACCAATTTTACCCAAACCATAGGCTTGCCCTGCTTTTTCTTCAAATCTCCTAATTAGAAGCATCTTTTTGTATGACTCTATTAATTCTGATTTAGTCAATACATTAACAGAGGTTGATTTACTTGTTTTTTTCGCCATATTATTTCTAAAAACTTATAAAATTATTTTTACTATATAGTTCTCATTGAAAAAAATATATAAAATAAAACAAAAATCGAATGATCGTTCGACTTTTGTTAATTATCTAGTCTATTAATTACTATTTCATCAGGATTTGCGTAATATAGTATCTTTTTTGCCTTTTCTTGTAACATGTCAGCGTCAATATTCTTGTCTAACAACGAGATATGTTTCTGTATTTGTTCCTTTTCCGTTATAACCTGAACATATTCTGTATTCGCTAATTTAAGTTGGTTTTTTAGTTCTGTATTCTTTACAAATCCAGATTGACTCAGAAAAGCATGGTAAAACAAATACAGTATGAAAGTTAGGAGTACAAAAGGTATCAAAAAAATAGTTAAATATTTTTTAAATTTAATAAAATACATATCTTTTTTTAGATCAAAAAATTTAATATTTGATTAAATGTATTTACTAAACTCGCTTATTCCTGGGAAGAAACAGCTACCCTCCAATTCTTCTTCTATACGCAATAGCTGATTGTACTTTGCAGTCCTATCCGATCGTGATAATGAACCTGTTTTAATCTGACCAGCATTTGTGGCAACTGCTAAATCTGCAATAGTTGTATCTTCCGTTTCCCCAGATCTATGGGAAATAATACAGGTATAATCTGATTTTTTTGCCATATTAATTGTTTGAAGGGTTTCTGTTAATGTACCAATTTGGTTAACCTTAATTAGAATTGAATTTGCAACTTTTTTATTTATTCCATCAGCTAATCTAGACTTGTTTGTAACAAATAAGTCATCACCAACAAGTTGACATTTGTCTCCTATTTTTTTGGTTAATTGACTCCATCCATCCCAATCATCTTCAGCCATTGCATCCTCTATTGATATAATAGGATATTTTTTTATAATAGACTCGTAAAACTCAATTATTTGAAATTTATCAAGTGGCGTACGATCTGGTTCCAGTTGATACGCATCATTCTTAAAAAACTCACTTGAAGCAGAATCTAGAGATAGAAAAACATCTTTACCAGACTCATACCCTGCATCTTTGATTGATTTAATAATAATCTCTAAAGCACTTTCAACTGATTTTATATTTGGAGCAAAACCACCTTCATCACCAACCGATGTTCCAAGTGAGTCTCTTTTTAGATTATCCTTTAGTGATCGAAATATTTCAGCCCCAGCACGCAAACTATCCTTAAAAGTATTAAAGTTAGCAGGTATAATCATAAATTCTTGAATATTTATGGGATTATCTGCATGAGCACCCCCGTTCAATATATTCATCATAGGAACAGGTAATTTAAAACTATCTTCAGCAGACAAATATTTATACAAACTCTGATTAATTGACGAGGCAGCTGCTTTAGCTGTTGCGATGGAGACAGCTAAAATTGCATTTGCTCCGAGTGCACCTTTATTATCAGTTCCATCAAGTTTTATTAGAGCCTGATCAATTTTTTCTTGGTCAACTGGGTCAAACCCGCATAGAAGATCATTAATTAGAGTATTTATATTGTTCACGGCTTTCATAACTCCCATACCATGATATCTATCATCACAATCACGTAATTCTATTGCTTCATGTATTCCAGTTGATGCACCAGAAGGGACTGAATAACGAGCTATAATACCATTATCCAATTCAACATCTGCTTCAACAGTAGGATTCCCCCTACTATCAATAATCTCTCTACCTTTTACTTTTTTTATTTTTGTCATCTTAATCCTAACGTAAATTAATTATTTTTTGTAAGTACATCAAATTTCATTAGCCTTTTTGTTAGCTTATCAAAAGCATCCAAGTCAAGTTGATTTTCACTATCTGAAATTGCTTGAGCTGGGTTGTCATGTACCTCAGCAAAAACACCCGATATACCAAGTGAAACTGCCGCAGTTGAGAGTGATTCTATAAATTCCTTTTGACCAGTGCTTTTATTATCACCACCACCAGGTAATTGAACTGAATGGGTTGCATCAAAAATGACAGGGTAACCAAATTTTTTCATTACTTCAATTGATCTAAAATCAACTACGAGGTTGTTATATCCAAATATATAACCTCTTTCTGTTAAAATAATTTTATTATTTGATTGTGACTCAATTTTTTCTATTGGATGTTTTGTGTCCCATGGAGACATAAATTGCGATTTTTTAATATTTACTACTTTATTTGTTTTTGCTGCAGCTATTAATAAATCAGTTTGTCTTGCCAGAAATGCCGGTATTTGTATTATATCTATGCAATGTTTAATTTCTTCACATTGGTATGTCTCGTGTACATCTGTTAAAATTGCTAATCCTGTTTCTGATTTAATTTTTTCAAATATTGGGATAGACTTCTTAAGACCAACCCCCCTATCTGAGTTTACACTAGTCCTATTTGCTTTATCGAAAGAGCACTTGAAAATTAAATTAAAACCATTTTCAATGCTTATAGCTTTTAAAAGATGAGCCATTTTTAGAGCATGCTCACTTGACTCTATTGCACAAGGGCCGGCTATAAATACTAACGGGTTTTGATTTGAAAACTCGATCCCATTTATTTTGAATTTATTCATATGAGTTTCCTTTAAAATATATGTACATATCTTTCATCAACTGACAATCCAATTATATCATCTAATTTTACAGATGTTTTTCCTGGCACAGTTATCTTCACCTGTATGTCAAAATCAGTTGCCATTAACTCAATTCTTGAACTATCACCTGTATAGTCAATTTGATTAACTCTATAAGAATTACCTTCTTTTGGGCTAATAATTTGGAATGCCTGATCCCTTATTAAAACCTTTGCTTGCTTTCCGGTAATATTCTTTGGTGTTTCAAACAAACCAAATGGTGTTTCAACTTTTTTATTTTTAATTACAGACAGGTAAGTATTTACATTAGAGAATGTACTAACAGTATAATCATTAACTGGTTGAAACATCATCTCATCATTAGTACCAATTTGATTAATCTTTCCATTTCTCATTAGTGCTATTCTATCACCAACAAGCATGGCTTCTTCAGGGTCATGGGTAACAAGTATTATTGCAGCTTGACTATTTCTTAACAAGGATATCGTTTCTTCACGAATATACTCCCTTAGAGATCTATCAAGCCCTGAAAAAGGCTCATCCATCAGTAATATAAGTGGTTCTGGAGCTATTGCCCGTGCCAAAGCAACCCTTTGTTGTTCACCTCCAGATAGTTCATGTGGATATTTCTTGAGATGATTTTGAATATCAAGATCTTTAATAATTTTATCAATTTTCGATTCCTTTTGTGTGGAGCTGACACCATATGCAATATTTTGATAAACTGTCATATGAGGAAACAAAGCATAATCTTGGAAGATCATGCTAATTGGACGTTTCTCAGGCAATACATTAACTTTTGTAGATGATATAATTTCTTCATTTATATATATTTCACCAGTATCTTCTTTCTCAAGCCCACAAACTAACCTTAAAAAAGATGTTTTCCCACAGCCAGAATCACCCAACAGACACAAGACTTCCCCTGGGAATAGACTAAGAGATATATCTGAAATAACTTTTTTTCCAGAATTGGTCCAATTTAGTTTCTCGACCCTCAGTCTTGGTGCACACAAATAATTTACTATTTTCTTCATTCTTATATTTATATGATTTTCATTTTTCTTCCAAAGAGGTTAAAAGACCCTCCCTCTTTAGCTCACTTAAATTAGGTAAATCATTTATATCAGAAAGATTAAAGTCCAATAGAAATTTTTTAGTTGTTTTGTAAAGTATTGGTCTTCCAGGAATATCTTTTTTACCTGCTATTTCAATCCAATGATAATCAAGTAGAACATCCAGGGATCCTTTTGATGATGATATACCGCGAATCTCTTCTATTTCAGATCTTGTTGTTGGTTGATGATAAGCAATAATGGCAAGGGTTTCTTTTGCAGCACGGGATAAGTCCCGAGTTTCTTGATATTCATCTGATAATGCCTCTTTTAAAAGAGGTGATGTTTTAAACAGACAATAGTTTTCATTGTATTCAAATATTACACCTCTTGTTTTATAATCTTCTTTTAAAAGTGATAGAATATTATTTAGATATGATTTATCACTCTTTGATACTTTAGTAATTAGATAATCTATATGCACAGGATCTCTGCTGGCAAATACAATCGCTTCCACTATATTTTTATCATCAAATTCACTTAATGATTTTTCATTCACCAGTTTGACATTTGGCTTTATACCGAGTCTATTTAAAAAACTTTTCTTCATTTTTTACAGATTCAATCTTTATCAGTTTTTTTAATATAGATATCACCAAAATTAGTATCCTGTTTAGTAAGAATTTCTTTTTCATTAACCATATTTAGAATTACACTGAATGAACTAGCCATTTTACTCCTTTTGTTGGATACCTCTGTATCACCATCTAATATATTAATGAAATTTATCCAACTTGAAAGCTTTGAATATATTTTTGATATTAGATTGCGAGCACTATCAATAGACATAAATTCTAATTTAAAAATTCTAATTGTAGTTGGAATAAAAGATTCTTGTTTTTCAATATAAGATTTAATTATATCATATAATGATGAATTATAAATGAGTTTGGTTACCTCATCAAATTCTTCAGGTATACCTCGTAGGTATGTATCACGATTTATTAATGGTCGACTAAATAATATACTACTAGCATTTTTCATTGCATCCAGCCTTCTCATTCTGTGTGAGAGTTGGCTTGCCATTTCCTCTGCAGTGATTTCTTCTTCAATATCGTTATCATCATCAGGAAGTAGTAATTTACTTTTTAAATAAGTAAGCCAAGATGCCATTACTAAATAATCAGCAGCAACATCAATCTTCAATTCAACTTGAGTGTTTATATAATGTATGTATTGTTTTGAAAGTTCAAAAACTGATATTTCTGTTAGGTCAACTTTTTGTTTTCTTGCTAAATTAAGCAATAAATCTATTGGACCTTCAAATCCAGAGATATCAATTATTAAATTGCTTGTTGTGTTCGATTCTACTGAATGTATTATTTGATTCATTTTTTAATAAAGATCTCACTATATAATCCTAATATAGAACAGTATTCCTCGAGTACATTATCAATATTTATAAAATCCTCATCTTTTTGTGAATTGAGAAAATTATCTAAATTTAAATTAATGTGAGATATATTTAAGTTTGGGATATCATTTAATAAATCACAATAAATCTGGTTATCGGCAGAACAGTCCAATACTAAATCACAGCCAGCATCTAGAGAAGCTATTACTTTATTTTCACGTTTCCCAGATAATGCACCCATGTTAATATCATCTGTTATAAGAATACCATCAAAGCCAAGGTTTTCTCTTATAACTTTAATTGTTTTTTCTGATATTGTTGCTGGTTTATTATCAATTTCACTATATATGATGTGTGCTGTCATAGCCATAGGCAGATGATTTAAAGTCTGAAAAGCACTAAAATCATCTGAAAATAATTCTCTCAGGGGAGATTTGACTATTGGAAGTTTATGATGACTATCATCAATTGCCCTTCCATGACCAGGAATATGTTTCATAACAGGAATAATATTTTCACACTTAAACCCTCTAATCATTTCAGAGGCTAAAACTGAGACAATTGATGGATTCTCCGAGAACAATCTATTCACCAAAAAATTACTTGTGTATTCTTTTCTAACATCTATGCATGGGGAACAATTTATATCAACACCTACTAATTTTAAATCGTATGAAATCAATCTACCCATGAGATAAGAAAAATTTAGAGCATCTTCTGATGACTTCTTATATAAATCACCGATATTTTTAAAGTTTGGATAAGATCTCCATTCTGGAGCTGATAATCTTTGAACACTGCCACCCTCCTGATCTATGAGTATAAATAAATCATGACGAATTTCTGTTCTTATTTTTGAAACAAGTTCTTTTAATTGCTGTTTATTTTGAATATTTCTTGAAAATAAAATTATTCCAAATGGATTTATTTTATTTAAAATTTCTATTTCATTTTTATTTAATAAATGAGATTCAACACCAAGTACAAGTGGTTTAATATTCATAATATTATTCTAGTTCAACCACTATACAGCCAGGCAAGCCCTCATCTCTCAATGACGAACATAGTTTTTTAGCCGTTGATCTATCATCAAAGGGTCCAATCCTTAATTTGTACCAAATACCCATAGTACCCAAATCATCTTGTTTTATTAGGTTTTTATGAGATTGATTGGATCTATTTAGCACGCTGGAATATTCAATTAATAATCTTTCATAAATATTTGTAGCCTCTAATCTTGTTTCAACGGATGATACTTGAACACCATAATAAACCTTTTTAAATTCAACTATATTAGTTGCAGTTGGGTTAATAAATTCATCTAAGATGTCTGATCCAGTAATTGGATTGATCAATTCAGTTGGTTTTGATATTGGATAAATAGAGTCTTCTACTATAATATCAGCTTCAATATTATTAACTTCAGATACCTCGACTGCAATGTTATCTGATTCCACATCTTCTGATCCAACTGGAGCAACTGCTAATACAATGTCTTCATTTGGATTATTATATTCAAATATTTCACTATTTCTAAGTAATTCCTCAAGATCAATAGCTTCATTTATGTCTGAAGAAACACGTTCAGATATAGTTGTTGTTTCTGGAACTTCAATAATAGACTCTATATTTGTTTCTTGTAACAAATCCTGATTAACTTCTTCAAAGTAGAAATTCTCTGAGATGCTCTCATCAATTATAGAAAAATCATTATCTAAGTAAATTGCATTCACAAGTATTGGCTGTTTCTCATATATACCATATGTCTGCACTGACGGAGATGATGGGTCTATAAGTTCTAGTGCCTCCATAATAAATTTATTTTCTTCATCATATTCAATAATATTTTCATTGTATTCAAAAAATAGAGACTCTTCTGCTCTATCAAGCTCAGATCCATCTATATATGACTCATCCACTATTGCGTATTCTGTATCAACTTCTGAGTCTGGATATACCATTTTTGTATAGATGTTTAGATCATCTTCAGTTTTCTTTGGGCTTGATTCTGGATAAGTTTTGAAAGGGTATAAGTTATCTTTATAAACGTAATAGATGCCATCATCATATGTAATGTAAAAGAGAGAGGCTATAAATATTGACGATAACAAAAGTAACAGTACCAGCCTGAATTTATATATTTTTGTCTTCAAATAAACCAACATAAAGTTACATACTCTCTGGACAAGTGACACCTAGAATGTCCATTCCACTTTTAATTATTCCTGCTACGCAATATATAAGGCATAAACGTTGTTGGGTTAATTCTTTATTTTCAATTATAAACCTCATTTCTGAGTGATCATTACCATGATTCCATAGCGAATGGAATTCTGATGCTAAATCATGTAAATAATAGGCTATTTTATGTATGTCATTTGTAATAAGTGCATTTCTAATTACCATTGGAAAATAAGACATATTTTTGATTATATCTATCTCATTAGGATCTGTAATTAGATCAAAGTTTGAACTCATATTTGATATTTCTTCATCAAATTTCTTTTTGTTTGTTTCGTTCCAATTTCTAAACACAGAATGAATTCTTGCATGTGCATACTGAACATAAAAAACAGGGTTTTCCTTTGATTTGTCGCACACCTTGACAAAATCAAAGTCTAATGGGGCATCCGCTTTTCTAAACAACATCATAAACCTTATTGGATCTGGTCCCACTTCATCAACAACTTCATCAATTGTAATATAGTCATTATTTCTCTTTGACATCTTTACTGGTTTATTGTCTCTAAATAACTTTACCAATTGACATAGTATAATCTCAACAGAAGCATCATTATTTGTTAGAGCTTTAACGGATCCTTTTAAACGTGCAACATACCCTGCATGGTCTGCCCCCCAAATATTTATTAATTTTGTGAAACCTCGTTTAATCTTATTGTTGTGGTAAGCAATATCCGATGCAAAATATGTGTGTGTTCCATCAGCTTTTGATATAGCCCTATCAATATCATCACCAAAATTTGTTGATTTGAAAAGCTCCTGCTCTCTATCTATAACATCAATATTTTCTTGATTTATAGGCTGCTCTAATTTACCCCAATACACAAAACCTTTCTGTTTCAATATTTGAATTGCTTCTGGTATTTCACCTGAATCCAAAAGAGATTTTTCAGAATAAAATAAATCATGTTTGATGTTTATTTTCTTTAAATCGTTTTTTATTAATTTCAAAATATAATCAATTGAATATTGCCTTATAATTTCATCACAATCAGGGTCCTCAATTACTGCCCTTGAATATTTTTGAAGAATTTCCTTGGAAATAATTTCTATATACTCTCCATTATAGATAAGAACATCCTCTTCTGTATTTATAGAGAGAAATGATTTTATTTTGTATCTTATGGAGCTAATTAACTGATTTATTTGCCCGCCAGCATCATTAACATAATATTCTCGTGTTACTTGATACCCCATTCTTTCATAAAGTGATGCTAATACGTCTCCAATTACTGCACCCCTACAATGGCCAATATGCAGCGGACCTGTCGGATTAGCAGATACATATTCAATATTTACACGCTCACCTTGACCTACGTCTTCATAACCATAGTCATTAATATTATCAAGAATGTCCCTGAGTGATAATTGCCAAATCGTAGGGTTAAGATAAAAATTTATAAAACCAGGTCCTGCTATTTCAATTTTATTTATGAATAGTTCTTTTTTGTTGTCATTAAATGCATTTACAATTTTTTGAGCAAGATCCCTAGGGTTTAGGTTTAATTTTTTTGAATACATCATAGCAACATTAGTAGACAAATCACCATGTTGACTATTTTTTGGCATATCAAAAAAATTGATATGATTGGATACTTCATTAAATACTGACTCTTCTAATGAATAATTATTTTTTAAAAAATTCTTTAAAAAATTATTATAAGTGTAAATGAATGATTTAGTCATTTAGATTGGACCAATTCTTTGTATTTTTCGATTGCATAATTGTCTGTCATTCCAGATATAAAGTCACAAATTACCCTATCAACATTTTTGGTTGAATTATCACTGTCAAAATTTACATGTAATTTGTTTAAATTTTCTTTATAGAAATAAAAAAGACCCACAACAACATCCTCGGCATAATTCAAATAAGATAAGACCTCCCTATTTTGGTACATATTTCTTCTTAAGAAGCTCCTCATATCATCCATTTGTACTACAGTTTTTTCTGATAATTGTACGATCATTTTTTTACAGCTTATTACATCCATATGATTTGATATATTATTTACATTAATATTTACTATTATCTGATTTGTAGCATCTTTAATAAAAGTATTAATAAGATTCCTTTTTAATTCATGAATAAGTCTAGAATCATTTATAGCGGGGTACTTGTCTTTTATAATTTTAATGTGATCATCAATGATAATTATTTCCTTTAAATCATCGAGGTTAAATAAACCCGCTCTTATACCATCATCGATATCATGGCAATTATAAGCAATATCGTCTGATAATGCTGCAACTTGAGACTCTATTGAGGATTGCTGATCTAAATTAAAGCCATATTTTTTAGAAAATGATAAATGATAGTTCTTTTGATTTTTTATGGGTCCACTGTGTTTTAATACTCCATCAAGGGTTTCAAAGGTAAGATTCAACCCATCAAACAATGCATATTTTTTCTCAAGTAAGGTTAACAATCTAAGTGTTTGAATATTATGATCAAAACCCTGATGACCATGTTTATTCATCAAATCATTTAGTATATTTTCACCTATATGACCAAATGGAGGATGACCAAGATCATGAGATAAAGCAATGGCTTCGGTTAGATTTTCATCTACGCCTACTATAGAACTCATTGACCTAGCTATCTGAGACACTTCTAGACTATGAGTAAGTCTGTTTCTATAATGATCTTGTTTTTTGGTTGATAAAAATACTTGTGTTTTATGTGCCAATCTTCTGAAAGCATTTGAATGAAGAATTCTATCTCTATCCCTTTGGAATGGTGAACGAAAATCGTCTTCCTCATTAAATAATCTTTTTGAGTTTAGATTACTATTAAAGGCAATTTTATTGAAACCTGACATCATCTACATTATAATTATATGTATAATCTTTTAATAGGCTTTTTTTGGAGTTTTTACAAAAATGAATGACATAAAAATAACTGATATTGCTGCGTCACACATTCTTAAATTATTAGAGAAAGAATCCGAAAATAATGCATTCAGGATTGAAGTAAAAGGTGGTGGATGCTCTGGGTTTCAATATGAGTTTAGCCTAACAAACAATGTAGAAAAATCAGATATTGAGTTTATACATAATGGTGCAAAAGTTATTATAGATGATATGTCCATCAACTACCTAAAAGGTTCAGTGGTTGATTATACTGACACACTTCTGGAATCATCTTTTAAGATAGAAAATCCAAATGCATCGTCCTCTTGTGGATGTGGCGTTAGTTTTACTATCTAAGCTTACATGAATTTTTCCATAACAACTTGGAACGTTAATGGTATAAGAGCTAGAAAAGATCTTTTTCTGGATTGGTTAAAAGTAAACTCTCCTGATATTCTTTGCTTACAAGAAATTAAATGTGTTAATGATGATTTCCCCTTCTCTGAGATAGAAGAATGCGGTTACAATTGCTATGTTAATGGG
>Ga0255766_10002591_pt1 | contig 16053 bp, 10 predicted proteins | sample 071ome_23_FD_179966 | JGI IMG/M metagenome (GOLD analysis project Ga0255766, IMG submission 179966) | Coastal salt marsh microbial communities from the Groves Creek Marsh, Skidaway Island, Georgia - 071403BT metaG (version 2) | ecosystem: Environmental > Aquatic > Marine > Intertidal zone >... | reverse complement strand
ATCTACTTCTTCTTCGTCCGTCATGAGCGCATCTTCGTCGTCGGTGGCTTCTAGACTGCCCTCTGCGCTCGAACCGCCGCCCATAGCCGACAAATCCGGTGCCGACCCGTCCAACGTGACCATCGACCGAACTCTCAACAACTTTGAATCCATGCCTTCCGCAGGGCTCGGTGCTCTCGCTGCGTGCGCATCCAACGCCACTCTCGCTACTGCCGAATTCTCGGCGAACATTCCTGCTGCTTGGCCACCACCAAACACGTCGTGCTTCGGAGGTTTGCCATCGTTCGCGTTCAAACTACTCGCATTCGTATTGTTGTTGCCGCTCCCGACTCTCTTACTCTTATTCAAATCAAACGTCGCTTGGTTCAAGTAATCCAACCTCGTCGTTGGACTCTCGCCTAAACTATTCGAATTCGACGCGTTCGCAAACCCCCCCACGCCACCAATATCTTCGCTCGTCGTACGGACGCCTCTCAGCGTCGCTTCTATCCGACTCGCCACTTCCGCGCCGTAGTTGTTCGTCGGCCTCAAGCTCTTCCTCTCCTTCTCGCCTTCTCTTTTTGGAAGGTCAGAGGACGAGGACGGACTCTCTTCGGCGTCGTTGTTCTTCGCGGCGTCGTTGTTGGTGCTCTCGAACGGAGCGTCGTTGGTGTTGTTCTTCCCGCTGCTCTCGTGCTGCCGTTGGTTCGCGTCCGCTAAAATCTCCCCGTCGTTGTTGTTGTTCTCGTCGTCGTCGTCGTCGTTGTTTTCCATCATCGAGGATAACTCCTTCTCTTCCTCCGCCGCCGCGAGCAAATCGCTTCGACTTCGTTTCCCTTGACTCGACGCGATGGACTGTCCAGAGTTGTCTCTTCTCATCGCGGACGCGGCAAACGAATGAGCGTTGTTGTTGTTGTTGTTGTTATTGGGCACCGGAATCGACCTCGCTTTCGTGGTGGTGGTCTCTCCGGCGACGTCGTCCTCTTTCTCCTTCTCCTCCTTTTCGGGAGGAGGCGGATGGGAGGAGATTACCGAGCGCAAACCTTCCTCGTACGGCGGGACTTCAGACATTTTTTGTGTTTTATTTCTATACCCCTCTCTAAAATATATGTGTACGATCTCTACTTCACTCTCTCTCTCTCTCTTACGCTAATACCCTCTCGCGTTTTGTCGGGTCGCGTGCACACGCGACCGCGTTTGTGGTGTCGAAGCTGCTGCGAGCTCTTTTTTTAAAACTTTTGGGGTTTTAGGGTTTTAAAATCCACAAGCACGAGGAGAGAAAAAAACGCTCGAAATTTTTTTTATTACACAACACATCGAATGCGCTGTGTGGGAGATCTCGAATCTCTCTTCTCTCTGCGCTACAGACACACATAACGATCCGCGATGACGACGAGCACCACCACAACGACAACCGTTAACGACGACGACGACGAGACGAACCCGTACGACGCGCTCGGCATCAGTCGAACGAGTTCAGCGGAACACGCACGGAAAGTTTTCTTGGAGAAGTGCAAACTGTTACACCCGGACAAGAGGAGAACATCTTCTTCTTCTTCTTCTTCTTCTTCCGACGAGTTCGAGAGGATGAAACGGGCGTACGAAAAGATACGGCGAGAGGAAGAGAGCGAGGAAAGAGAGAAACGAGGCGGGAAGGTGGAGGTAGGAGCGGAGGTGGAGGTGAGCGACGTCGAGTGCGGGCGGACGGCTTTCGCGGACGAGAAGTTTGAAACCGCGATTGAGTTTTTCCAGAGAGCTTTGTCGCGAGTTGATGACGACGACGAGGAGGTAGAAAAGGCAAAGATTCACGCGAATTTGTCCGCGTGCTATCTAAAAACAAACAAATTTAAACTCGCGTTAGAGCACGCGGACGCCAGTTTCGAGGCATCGAAGATGAAGTTTCCGAAGGCGTTGTTTCGTCGTGCGGAAGCTTTGGAGAAGATGCGAGAGTTTCCGCGTGCGAGAGAAGCGTTGGATAAAATGTTACGATTGGATCCGACGTTCGTGGACGAGGTGCATCCGAAATTGCGAGAGTTAGCGGTGAAAGAGAGAGAGTACGAGAAAAAGTTGGCGAAGAGTGAACGAGAGAAGGAGAAGAGGAAGGAGAGAGGCAGAATGGAAGGGCAGCAACCGGGGACTATGCCGAAATGGGAGATTTCAAAGACGACGGCACCGAGAGGAATGGATGACATTGATGTCGAAGAGGAGGGAAAGGAAGAGGAAAGGAGCGGCACTGACACGGAAGAAGAAGAAGAAGAAGAAGAGTTGCACGAAAAACCTATGATTGACGGCATGGGACTAGAAGCTATTGAACAGATGATGACGTTGGCCCAAATTAAACGCGAGGAGGGGAAAACGAGCGAGCGTTCCGACGACCCGGCATCTATTGCACCAAAGGAGAGGAATAAAGCGCGTAGAGAGTTTAATTTCAAACGATGCAAGATGTGCGGGAACGTTTGTAACGTCAAGATGATGTCGTGTTCCTCGTGCTGTTTATCAATCGCGGACGCTTCGAGCTTCACGCCGGTGTACAATCTCCCTAAAGTTGCCTCCGGCGAGAACAACGACGGAACGGAAGAAAGCGATGGTGAAGATGACGACGACAAGGATGCCTACGCATCGTCTTCGAGTGATGACGACGAACGAGAACATCAAGTTATCCCTTCAGTTTTGGCGACATCGGAGAAGCACAAGAAGAGTCTCGAGGCGCTCGCGCGCAGACGCAACGAACGACAGCAAGAGCATCGATTGACAACCGACGAAGCGAAAAGCACGAATAAGCGAGCATCTTCTGTACGGTGGTGGCAAACGGATCCGATGTTTGCACCATTTCTCGGTGAGGTTATCGAACACAAGAGAGGATACGATCCATCGTTACAAAGCGCTTACGACGAACTCAAAATACCGCTAGGCTCGGGAGAATCGCGAGTCCGCGACGCATACTTGAACCAAATAATGGCCCGCCATCCGGACGCGGCCGGTTCGAAAAAGAAGCTATTAAAAGCGCAGCAAGCGTACAAAGCTATCGTGAAAGATTTCTGGAGGCACGATTCCGGATTTGCGAGCATGCGCGAAAAAATCGATCAAGAGCTCAAAAATACGACGACGGCAGAAACGGAAACCGGAGTGCACGAGCCAACAAAGAAAACTATTTTCGTTTCTCTCCGCGTCTATCGCGATTTAGAAGCCCAACACACGCTCCGCTCGTTATTTGAAAATGCCAAGGAGCCTTCCCGCGTATTCGTCGGCATTTGTTGGCAATACAAAACGGAAACGACCACTGAAGTCTCCCCGATAAGTGGCGAACGCGAACGGTGCGTATGCCGCTTGCACCATCAAGTCAATCGAATCACCGCAAAAGCGGAGGAAGAAGTTGCTAAGATGAAAGGCGATCAAGATCCGGAGAAGTTTTTAATGAAAGACGTGAGAAAATTACAGTTAGAAGTGCAAGAGTTCGAAGACGAGAAGGAGAAGAAGGCACACAACGCGCGCGCTATTTTCGATGCCTTGAAAAACAAGGAGGAGAGGGAATGGTTGAAGAACGTGAGAGAAACACACGTGAACTGGGATTCTTCCGATGGACCGTGCTACTCGAGACACTTAGCCGATCGATTGTGGGGAGGCGAATCGCACGTTTTATACGTCGACGCGAAAACAGCGTTTGATGCGGATTGGGACGAGACCTTGTTTCGCGAGTTGGAACGAGCCGAAAAGGATAACGAAGTAGAGTGCAACAATAATAACGGCGTCGTCTTAACCGCTCATCCGTTGGGGTACGATCTGGAAACATCTCCCGTCTTGAATCCAGAAACTTACGAAACGGACCATCACGTGTTCTTGTACGGAAAAAGAACTTTCCCGTCGAAAGAGGAAAGAAATGCTCCGGCGATGCTCACCGCGCACGCGTTTGGGAAAAAATTTCCGCACTTATCCGCGTCCAAGTTGCACGCGAAACCAGAAAAGTCTTTAAAATCACCGTTTGTGTCGAATTTGTTCATGTTCGGTCCGAGCGAGGCGTTCATTCGAGACTGCCCGTCGGATGTTCACGCGCCGTTTTTATATTTAGGCGAAGAAATATCCACATCCGTCAAGTTGTTTACCAAAAATTGGGACGTGCGAACACCTCCAATCGTGCCACTTTTACACTGTCACGATCCGCGGCACCGACGCGAATCGTTCCTCGAAGACAGGCGCAAAGGACGTTTGTTATATGCGACCATATACGACGCCGGATACGGGACACCGCAAGCGGTCAATCGACGCACGCGACTGAACGAGTACTCCTGCCGACGTATTTTTCAAATCGTGTGCGACGGGGCAGTTTCAGACGACGCCGCTGGTGGGAAGCTCATCATACACGATGACGATAAGTTCAACATCGGGAAGGAGAGATCCGTGAAAGAATTTGAAACCTTTTCGGGCGTTTCTATTCGCGAAAAACGCATCACCGAGAGAGCGAAAACAGCCGGATTAGAGCGCGAAAAATTCGAGAAGAACGAGAAACGTAAATGCGCGTTTCTCTTGCCCATAAAGACAATCAGCGGTACATCGTACGTACCCGAGCGTTTGTACGCGAACGTTATGAACGATGCTTTTTAATGACGCGTTGTGTGAGCGTAACGAAACGAATGCGCATAAATAATTTACTATTTTTCCTCTAAATTTTGAAGACCTTTGACAGCGCAAACGCCGCTCTCACGCCTCCTTCTTTTTCTTCTTTTCCCCACTAACTACTTTCCAAAACGCACCCATGATCATAAACCACCAGTACACATTCAACATCGCCGGTACTGGCACGGTAAAAAACGCGAAAGGTAACTGCCACCTCGGCACGTTCTCGGCGAACCAATCTGCTTTCGCCATCGAGACGACGTGATCCGCCAAAGGCCACATCCTCACGTAAAAGTACACCCCGACAAAACTCAATTGCACCATAGCCCCGTAAATAGTATCTAAAATTCCCATCCCGATGAATATAGTTCTCAAACCCATCGCGGCTTGACTCAACTCTGAACGCACACCCCACGCGACGAAATACTCAAACGTCCCGTACCGCATCGCCAACGGCCACATCAATATCGGCAACAGGTGGTGCATAATGTAAATCGTATACTGTCGTCTCCCGTGCGCTCGGAGCATATTCTTCCGGTCAAAAATAGTCAACAACAAGAAATCATACAACAAATACCCGCACGACGCCGCCGTCGCGAGCACCGTCGACCGTTTATACAACACCGCTTTCGTTCCTTTTCCAAATAATCCACCGCTCGAAACGACTCGTCTCCCGATGTCAAATTTCCCATTCTTTTTCAACGTGGACGGAAACCGCTCCAAACTCCCCTTCACTAAACTTCCCGCGAGTAACCCGTTAAAGATTTGATTCGGCGCGTGAATGACTTGCGATCGGCGATGCTCCGGTAATTTCGACCATCTCTTTTCGCCGAAAATAAATCTGCTCGGGAAAAGTTTTTCGCTCGCAAAGTGTAAACACTCGTGCGTGAGAAACGAGACGAATGCAAAAGCGAAAAAGTATTGGGAGATTGTTTCTTCGGTGTACTCGTACGCGAGCAACGCTCTCACGGAGGAGAAGGAAAAGTCCATCATGTCAATATATTCGTGCGCGACGAAAGAAGACGACGAGTGAACAACCCGTTCCTTTTCTTATTTATCTGTGTGGATGGATAGATGAGATATACCGCGATCCTCAAATGGAACATTTTTTTTCCCCTTTTTCATGTTTAGGGTTTTGGTGCAATTTTGAGCACTCTTTTTTGCCACGGCGAACGCCCCCCACAGAACACAACGAACGGCGCGCGAAGATGGCATCGACTTTGACGGCAACGACGGCGCAAAGACTACTCCTCTTCGCGCATCGTCGTCGTCGTCATCGTTGCACGTTTTCTTCTTCTTCTTCTTCGTTTTATTATTCTCTCGACAGACGACGACGGTGGCAACAACAACATCACGCGCAGCAGCAGCAAAAGCGAAGAAGAGGTGGGGAAAAGGAGCGTTCTCTCAACCGACCGCTCGCTTCTTCTTCTTCTTCCTCTTCCTCCTTAACTTCGGAAGAGAAGGAGAAGAAGAAAAAGAAAAAGAAAAGCGCGCCGCACGTCGCGACGAGGGAGGAAATTCGAGCGTGCTCGGCCGTGCGAGAGTTCTTTTTCAGGCGCGAGGAGTTTCGCGATTATGATGATGAAGGTGGTTACTCCGTGGCATTCGCGTTCGATAAAAGGAAGGACCGTTCGTCGATTTTGTATTGCGCGAGAGCGACGAGCGAGCGTAAAAGCGCCGCGTTTAATTTGATATGCGGTTTGAGAGAAATGGCGTTTCAAGAGCACGAGAGTGGGAAAGAAGAGAGGAATTACGGGGATATGAAGTGTCGAGAGAGGATGTTCGTGTGTCGAGGATTGACGAAGGAGAAGCAGCGTTCGGGCGAAGAAGCGGCGACGAAGGTGACGTTGTCGGCGTTGGATCGAGCGATGGTGAAGGTCGGACACTCGAAGGTGTGCGTCGTGCAGGATGCGGAAATGATGGAGAAAGAGGAGGAGGAGAGAGAAGGAGGAAAGAATGGATACGATTTTGTAGACGTGACTGAGTACAGCGAAAGAGCATTGGCGAGAGGGAAAATGGAATCTGATGGAATGATTGTGGATGAATTCGGGAGTACGGATTCCTATCCCAACGACGCGGATGCATTCTTTCGAGCTTCGAATGCAAATAGAAAAGAACACGGAGAAGAAGACGAAGTGTACTTCGCGCGCATCTCTCACAGGAACGTCATCGCTGCGCTTCGAGACGATACTACCGGCAAAATCATATCTCTCGCGAAAAACACAAACGGCGGCAATAAAATGTTACACGCCGAGATGAACTTGCTCATGAATCGCGAGAGGTTTGATACCACCACCGGCACAAAGAAGACGCTCTTAGTCACCTTGCAGTGTTGCCGAATGTGCGCTGCGCTAGCGCAGCACTACTTCGCGGACGAGTTGAGCGAAGTCATTTATCTGCACAAAGATAAAGGCCCGCTGGCGAAAATGACCGCGTTGCAAAAAAGAGAGGAAGGCGGGTTGCGCGAGAGACAATACAAGAACCCGGAAGCATAGATGTTAGAATAGCGAAATTTAGAACGAGATATTAGTTGTGTGTTTGTAATAATTATTAGCGTTAGATAGAGCGCGCGTGACGTAATCTGCACGCATTGAGAAGTCTACATCATCAAAATCACGCCTATCCTCTAAGCGTGTTCGCCGTTTTCAACATTCAACCTCACAACAAAAGCAAAAAGACGCGCGCGACGAAAAACATGCGAAGCGTTTTTTCGTCTCGCATTATCGCCGGCGGTCGACTCAAACGCGACACCGCGCAGCACGGGAAGACTCAGCGTCGTCGCAGAACGAGGAAAGCATCGATGGCATCGTCTGAAAACGCGCTCTCGCGGCGGGGTTGCTCGAAGACTGACGAGGATGCTAGGGATAGGGGATTCGTAGGGGACAAGAGAGAGACATCCAAAACGGCATCGTTTTCTTCTCCGTTTCTCCTATTCGTGCACTCGATGTGCTTCTCTCAACCTGCGTTCGCTCGTGAGATTTTGACCGCCACGGGCGAAGTCTTTCAAGGCGGTCCGACGACGCCGGAAGGATTCGATTCCGGAGCGAACTTTGTGGTGGTATTGGTGACGCTGATTCTCGCCGGATACGGGATGGTGACGTCGTTTGAAAATCAGGCGGAAACGACCGAAGCGGCGACGATGGATCGCGTGAATAAACAGAAGGAGTACATGGAGAAGTACGCGGGGAAGAGCGGAAGTTTGCGGATGGTTTCTTCTTCGGGGAGTGAAGAAGATGACGGCGCCAAATTTTTGGAGGCGCAAGGATGCGTCGGCGTGGAAAAGGTCCTCTCTGAAGAGACGTGCGGAGAGTTATTGGCTCACGTCAACGCCGCAATCGCTAATGATTCCGAAGATAGAGCCAATCCTAACTTTGGGAACGTGTATTCGCGAAAAAATAGGTTCGATTACAAGTTAGATTTGAAACATCCGACGGTGCGAAAAGCGGCGAAAGAGGCGAGCTCGAATTTGAGACAAATCCTTGCGAAAACATGCGGAAACAGAAACATGGGAGGGTCGAGCTCCGATGAGAACCAAATTGAACTTCTCGAGCTCGCCGCGTTAGTCTCTGACCCGCAAAGCTCTCGACAACCAGTTCACCCGGATACGAACTACCGCCAAAATCTCTGCGCCGTTACCACCTTCATCGCCTTGCAAAACATAACGGAAGCCATGGGTCCAACCTTATTTATACCGGAAACGAACACCTTGGAAGCGCACAAATCCTTCCAGGAAAACCTAGAACTCGGAGGCCCGAGCTTATTGAAACAGAACGTGAAAGCGCTGCTCAAAACTGGCGATGCTTCCGTCTTTGACTCGAGACTCTTACACTGCGGCACGGAAAATGTCAGCGAGAAAAGACGGGTGTTGTTTTACATCACGTACGGGCCAAAAAATGCCGAGAATCCAAATCGAGGGTTTAGCACCATACGAGAGGAGTTCCGAGGGAGGTACACTTTAGAGGACGTGTGCAACTAGACGTAGAGAGAGAGAGAGAAAGAGAAAGAGTTTGTGATTTGTATTTTAGAAGAGTCTTGCAGAGCGTTCATCATCCCTCACATGTTCGCACTTTTCCCGCAGAAAAAAACAAGTACGATGCGCTCACCGTTGACGAACACTAAAAACAGAAAGTCATCGTCGAACGGCGTGAAAGACGAACCGAGTCCCTCGAAATTACCGGCGACTCGCGAGGGTCTCGCCAAACCTCTCTCTTCGATCGAATTGAAGTATCTGGACTATCTGCAGCGCGAGTTAAACGTCCAGTTGAACGGCTGCTCGATTGGATACTTTACGCGCAGACACGGCATCGGCGGCGGCGACGGTACCGATGCGTCTTCGAGATATTACCGCGGGTGCGTGGCGACGGAGGACATTAAAGCGGGTAAAGTTGTTGTGTCCGTACCAGACGATTCGGTTTTATTGGCGGAAAGTACGTGCGCGTGCGCGTCGGCAGTCGTGGAGTTGAATTTGAGGGACTGTCAGAAGGTTGTTAAGGAAGCGTCTTCGTGCGGGCATCGCGGAATAACGATGGAGGAAGAAGAAGATGAAGAAGAAGACGAAGGAATGGACAATGGTGAACCAAGATTACAGCGAGAAGCCCTTATAGTCGCTATAACATGCGAGTTAGCGTTAGGTATCAAGTCCAGATACTACCCGTACTTAGCTACGATGCCAAGAGTCAAAAAATTTTCCGATTGTTTGCTGGCGTGGACAGAAGCGCAGAAAGAACGTCTGCGAGGAACAGATTGTTGGGCGAGGTTTAAATCTTACGCGGACGAGGAAAGTAAAGAGGTGCCGTCGTTGACTCAGTTACACTTTGAGAAGGTTGCGAGACCGTTTTTTGAGGCAGTGGCGAATGGCAAAGGCAAGGCTCCAAAGGCATTGAGAGAGGCAATTGAACAGTTATTGAAGAACGAGAAAAAGAATAAAGAGAGAGATGTGAACGTGGAGATGATGGCGCTTAGTAACGACATGGACGATGATTACGGGAGCTTGACTGATAACATCAATAACACCGATAAGAAACGAAGACTGATGAAGAACAATAGTGTTAATAAGAATAGCGAGGACGATAGCGACGAAGACATCTCGTCTTCCAAACCAGCAGCGAATTCGGCGGAGGCTTCTCAAAGTCAATCGCTCGCGCGTTTATATCGAGACGCGGTAAATATAGTCGCGTCTTATTCGTTTACTCTCGGAGAAGATGAAACGGAAACGCAAGCGTTAGTGCCGTTTTGGGATATGCTAAACCACACGCATCCAGCATTAGCATCGGTAAAGCTCTCCCACGACGCTTCTACCAACCGCTTGAACATGATTGCAGTTCGCGATATTCGCAAGGGCGACGAAATCTTCAACACGTACGGTCCATTATCCGATGGCGAACTGTTGCGCCGGTACGGGTTTCTACCCAACTCTAGCCGTAACCCGCACAATTCGGTTACAATATCTTTCAAAGAGCTCTTCGCGGCGTGCGATAAAGTCTATGGATTTGAGAATCCGCGATTGGTGCAAAAGAAAGTCTTGGAACTGACGAATGAAACATCGTCGAGTCGATTTGAGGTGTTCCCTAATGGTCGACCGTCGAGAAAGCTTATTGCAATCGCAGACGCCATATTCTCTGTTGAGGAAGATGACGAAGAAGAAGAAGAAGAAGAAGAAGAGTTCGAACTCGAAAAGAAAGATATCCGCGCAAAAGAAATTACCGAAGCGTTAAATCTAGTCGCCATTCGCGCGTTGACTCCTGGGAAACGCTACCCAACCGCTCGACGCGAAGCCTACAAATCAATCCAAACGTTACTCGACCACGCGTCGAGAGCGAAACGAAGCGATGTCAACTTTCGTGAAAACTGCATCGATCGAAGACGCGTCGTAATGGCTCTGCGAGTTCGTTTGAGCGAACTTAAAACGTTCTCCATGTGTAGAAAATGGTTGAGTATGGGGAAGGTGAGGAAGTGGTTGTTGTAATGCGCGTTAATTATAATAGCAATCTAGAAATCGAATCCTGCTTTCCTGGAACCCGCGGAAGCCCAATTTTTCCATATACTCCCAGAGTTCCTCAAAAAGAGAGCGCGTTTATCTATTCCCAAAATGTCATTCACGTGAGACCTGCGCCCGCGCTCGTATACAGTAAAAAAATGTCCGTTTTGGCGCCACTACCGGACGAGGACGACGGGAGCAATTCTGCCGACGACACTGTCGTTGATCTCGCGTCGCCGTCGTCGTCTTCCGCTCAACAAAAATCGAACGATGATGTCGACGACAGCAGAGAAGAAGAGGAAGGAGAAAAGAATCGTGTCCTTCTGGACGCCATCTCCGACGACACCACCTCCTCAATACACGTGCCTTTGTACACGTACATTTTCTACGCGTACGATAAGATCATTTATTTTTCCGCGCGAGTCGTGCGGACGTGGGAACTCGACTCGAGATTAATTGGGAAGAACACTGAGGTGCCAACAGAGCGGGCGCGACGAAGAGGCGCGGCATGTTTAGGAGCGCTGATATCGATGATCCTGTGCGGATTCATGTTTTATCGAGTATCTTTGAATGGAGGACCAATCGCAGAAAGAATGTATGGGTCATTCGAGTCTGAATCGACGAGCGGTTCGTCCGGTTGGTTGGATCAAGCGAAAGCTTTTCTGAGCAATGCGACTGGGGTAGAGGCGATATTGGGTACGACAGATAACGAACAAATGTTTCCGACAATACTGGAGGAGATACACGAAGACGCGTCGGCGTGCGATGCGAGGATTCGGGCGGCGCAAGTGCCGTATTTTTACAATCGACACTGCGCGTATCTAGGGAGATTATCCTCCGCAAATGCTGGCGAGGAGCGAAGGGATGCTTTGTTTGAACATTTAGCGAGAGATTTAGAAAGCCGATTCGCGAGAAATTACATAACTTTTCTCGCGGACACAAACGTGTATCGTTTGCGAGGGATGGGAAAGTCCGATTGGGGGGTGGATGAAGACGCAGAGGAGAAATTAGGGATGTTTCCCTCCTTGATAAGAGAGGCGTTGGAGGAAGACGAGGAGAAGAAAGCTCTAGGCATACTCGCAGAGGACAGCGTGGAGGAGAAGATCGAAGAAGCTGTCGTGGAGACGTTAGCAAATAGCGAAGAGAAGAGCAACGACGCTGATGAAGAGGTAGAATCTATAGCACAAGAAGGAGAAAAGAGAAGGAGCAGGAGATTATTGCTCGGTAAAAGTAGCAAACGCACACGATCCCGCATGTCGAAACATTCTGCCCATTTAAGGGACCTTGTTCGCATTGGAAACAACAATCATCTCGTCGTATTAGCAATTGGCGCGAAAGAAGCGCCGTTTGCTTTAGCTGCCGCGCGAGCGTTTCGGAAAAACGCCGTCCCTGGAGTGGCTAGAATTTTCGAAGGCTCTCCGGAACAGTTCTTCGCGTTGGAACAAATGAAGCTGGCTTTGCCGAACGCGAAAGACGCGAAACGATTGCGATTAGTCTCGAGTTTTGTCGGAAAGACTAGGAAGACAAAGCAGGTGAGCAAAAAAGAAGTTTTCGGTTCAATCGGTGAAGCCGATTGGGGGCGCACGCTATATTTCGGTTCCGCTTTAGACGAAGAAAGAAGGCGAAAAGGCACGAAGATTGAGCTGCTACAACTGTCGCCTCGAGAAGCAATGGTGGGAGGTATTCCGATTATTTTATCTGCTGCGGATGAGCTGCAAAGCGGTGTTCTCGATGGTTTGAGCGCAACCGGTGCTTTAGGTGACGGCATGCCTTCGGTGATCATCATGCGAGCTCACGCGTTAGGATTCGCCCCAGAATTTAGTCAAAGATTCCCGTACTTTGTGTATGCCGTTGCTCCCGGATCGCAACCAGATGAGGAAGAGAACAAGGACGAACCAGAATCGATAGAATTGTTTCGAGTCGATCATTTGGTGTGGTCGAAAGAACTCGCGAACGTAGCCAAGCAACGACGCGTTTTACTAGTCGCGTTTGCTAAAGATCGGTTCGAACCGTTTCGGAAATGGGCAAACGAAAGAGGATTGTTTGCATGCGGCGACTGCGACTCGGGTACGTGTGCGGTGACGACGAGAAGCCAAGAAGACTCGAAATGTGCAGAACTTGAAAGTCAAAAAGGTATGGATCAATGGGCCGAAGAGCTTAGGCAGTTAGTGAAAATGCGCGAAGTAGGTTTCTAAATCTTTGTTCGCTTTTGTTTTGAAATTTGTTAAAAAAAGTACATTTTAGAAATCATCGATTGAGATCATCGGCGGCTCTACGCAAGTGAACTTTCCGCTCATCCCGTACGCGCCAGCTCTCCGAGCGATCCAAATCTTTGTGATCGCTTCAACGTTTATCGTCCCGTTTATGCGCACAAACTCTTCGTTAATATTACCATCATCATCTTCCTCATCGTCTTTGTCTTCTTTTTTCGTATTATCGCTCTCGTTCACCTTCTCGACGTTCTCCTTACTTTCTTCTCCGCCGCTCACGCTATCGTTCTCAATTTTATTCCTATACTCGTCCAAAACAATCTCCACGTCTCCGCTCAACCGCTCCGTTCGCAACTGCACGATGTAAAAGAATCCCTCCTCGTCTTCGTGACACTCGTTCAATTTTTTCTTTATCGCTCGCAGCGAAGAACACGCTTCCGTGCTCCCAAGCTGAGCAAACTCTTTGGAAATGTACGTTTTTTTTCTCCGATTACTATCATAATCGCGTTTCTGTTGTTGTTGTTGTTTACTCCCAAAATCCAACCCAGCGTCGCAACAGTCTGCGTTTTCCGACAGCGGCAGCTGCGAGTGAAAATACTGCGCCTCGCACGCGTGATACAACGCCGTCCCTTCCTCGTGCCCCATGTGCAATCTCGCCAGTTTTTCTGGATCTGATTCGTTCGAATCCCCGTGCAACTCTCGACAACACGCCTCGTCGTCGTGCGGCGCGGAATACACGCCGGGAAACACGCAATAGCGGCGATAGAGTTCGTCGTTGCACAAGCCGACGATATCGGCGGAGTCTAATCGCTGCATGTTTGGAGGAGAAAGAGAACTTGCGAGATGCCCGGGCGTGGGTGGGTGATGTGTTTTTTGGTTGTGAGGAAAATAAATCAAAAATTAAGCGTTTTAAATAAACGCGTTCGTTTTCTTCACAGCCCACATATACATACGATAGTACTAATACCAGCATTCTCTTTTTACACTTTTTATTATATCTATAATCAAATCAATCACACGTGCTACCCTAACATCTTCAAACACCTGGTTTCCGTGTGAATCTGATTACACTTCCTGCAACAAAATCGCATGCCGCATCGCGAGCACGTGTACGGGCTCGGAAATCCGCACACCGAGCAAAACTTTCTCGGCGCGCCGCTACTCGGCGGCCCAGCCGCGATGGACGTGTACGTCGGTATCCCAACCGGCGCTTGGTCCAGCGCGTTCGCTTCTAAGAGTTGATTAAAAGTTCTCAATGTTTTCGCGGATAACGCTTTCCCGCTTGAATCCGCCGCGCCTCTCGTCGCTCTCGCGCCTCCGCCTTTCCCTCCTTTCTTCTTCTTCGCGACGATTTTCGTCATCGCGCCGTCCAATTTCGGTTCCTCCACCACAAACTCCTCGTCCTCGTCGCCTTTGTTATCCTCGTCTTCCGGTAACGCGTCTCTCTCCAGAGCATCTAATCGCGCTGAAATCGCCGCTTCTCTCCCAGCCGCGTCTACTTTCCGCAACGCCGCCGCGACGTTTCTCTGTCGGGAGGATTTCAATCTCCCTCCGGCGTCGTCGCCTTCCATTTTCTTCTTTCTCTCTAAACAACTCTCTAAACTTTATACACACGTGCTGCGTGTATCTAAAAATCTCTCTATCTATCTATCTCTTCTTTCTCTTTTCGCGCGTCGTCGGTGCGCCGTGTTTCACTCTGTCTCTCTCTCTCTCTCTGATGTTTACGTGTATTCGATATTCGATATCTTTTAAAATGGAGAAAATCGTATTTTTCCCCAGTCTTATACAAAACAAAAAATGCGCGCTTTTTCTTCTTCTTCTTCTTCTTTGGCGGATGCCGTCGTCGCTTTTTCGTCGTCCAATAACGGTAACGCCACGAGAAGACGACGAAGAAGAGCGACGGATGTCTCTTCTTTTGGCGCTCGTCGCCGCCGCTCGCTTGGTTCGCGAGAGAAAACTGCGATGATTATTCGCGATGACGACGACGAGACAGTTGGAAAAAGTTTTGGACGGAGAGAGACTACCGTTGTTGCGGCGGCGCTTTTACTCTCCTCTTTTTTCTCGACGAGCGCGGAGGAAGCGCACGCGCTGCAGCTGGCGCCGTTAGGAAAACCTGTGCACGTGGGCGGAGAGAAGCGCGTCGGCGTTTCCGTGAAAGAGGTGAGAGAGATTTTAGAGCGAGACTTGCAACCGATTGAAAAACTTTCCGACGGAACGTTTAAAGGAGCGTATTTCGTCACCGGGAATTTAACGCCGGAGATTTTTGAGGACGACTGCGCATTCATCGACCCGACGAACACGACGAAGTCGTTGAGTAAATATATGAACGCGCTCAAGATTTTGTTCGATCCAGAGACGAGTTCGGTTGATTTGAAAAGCATAGATATCGTAGACGACCACACCATCGTGGGCGTATACGATTGCGAAGGGTATTTGAAGCTACCGTGGCATCCGCGAGTGAAACCGTATACGGGGACGGTCACGTGGAAGACGAACGGCGAAAACGGTTTGATTGTGAGCCAAACTCAACAGTGGACGGGGATATCGGCCGCGGGTGCCATCATGGAGAGCTTTACGCCCGGGAGTTGAAGCGAGTAAAAGTAACAAAGACGAAAAGCACGCGATATAGATGTAAAAAATAAATTGTACAACCTATTTACGGCACGGCGACTAATATGCTTCCGGTCATTTCCTCTACTCTCGTCTTGAAAACTTCGATCGGTTTTCTCTCCTTCTCCAACGCCTTCCCCAAAACCGGCACGCCTTTCCCAGGCAATTTCGGACACCACTCTCCTTCAACCTCTCCGCTCTCCATATCAAACGCCGTCTGGTGCGCGGGACACACGATGCACGGCGCTTTCGAACCGTCTCTCTTCGGTTCTTCCAATCCAGCGCTCAATAAAGCCGTTTTCCCTTGCATCGAAATCCCCAAATGCGGGCACTTGTTCGAGACGCAATACAACTCGTCCATGAAATATTGCAACAAGATTTTCTTCCCGTTCACTTCAACCACGCGACGCTGTTTGTCGCTCTGTTTCAGTTCCGAGACGGTCACGCCGGTCGGGTAGTAATCTTTTTCGTCATTCGTGGTCTGTTGTTCATCGGTCGTTGAAGTCTTATTCTTTCCGCCGCTGCTACCTCCGCCGCCTCTGCTACTGCCGCCGCCGCCGCCTCCGCCGCCGCCGCCGCTGCTGCTGCTAAAACTCTTATTCACGTTTCTCATCCTCGCCGTCCACACGGTCTCCCCTAAACCTTGCTCCGCTCTCGTCATCGCCG
>Ga0255766_10002576_pt1 | contig 16092 bp, 13 predicted proteins | sample 071ome_23_FD_179966 | JGI IMG/M metagenome (GOLD analysis project Ga0255766, IMG submission 179966) | Coastal salt marsh microbial communities from the Groves Creek Marsh, Skidaway Island, Georgia - 071403BT metaG (version 2) | ecosystem: Environmental > Aquatic > Marine > Intertidal zone >... | reverse complement strand
ATGGTGTTAGTTCAATAAATGATAATCCTAGCGTTAAAGATCTTGTTAGTAAATTAAAAGTTGATTTTATCGAGTCTCTTAAATCTAATCAAAGCAATCTTGATTATCAAAATAATCAATTCTAAATTCAATGATTGAGATCATCACTACAGGTGGAACTATTGATAAAGTTTATTTTGATAAAAAAAGTGACTATCAAGTAGGTGATCCATTTATTGGAGATTTGCTAACTAAAATGAATGTAAATATTGACTACAAAATTAGTCCCTTAATGAGAGTTGATAGTTTAGACATGGATGATAGTGATCGTGAAAAAATTTTAAATCATATACATAAATCAAACTATGATAAGATATTAATTACTCATGGTACAGATACAATTGTCGATACTGCTATTTATCTAAATCAATTAAACAACAAAACAGTGGTATTAACTGGCTCACTTAAGCCTGCGCTTTTTATTGACAATGATGCAATATTTAATATAGGGTGTGCATTTACATCAGTTCAGAGCTTAAGCAAAGGAGTTTATATTATAATGAATGGACAAGTCTTTGAGCCCAATAATTGCAGAAAAAATATTGAAAAAAATATTTTTGAAAAAATTAACTAGTTAATGACTTTAAAATAGATAATCCATAGATAGCAGCTGTCTCCGATCTTAGTCTATTTTCACCAAATGATATCTCAGTAATTTTATTATTTTTCGCCTCTTGAATCTCATCATCTGAAAATCCACCTTCAGGACCAATAACAAGACAAATTTGATTTGAGTTTATAGACTCTTTTGTTAAAATATTTTTTGTCTTAAGATTTGCCATTATTTTTTGATCACTATTATTTTTTATAAAATCAGAAAATTTTTCAATACTATTAATCTTAGGTTTGAATAGTTGGTTCGACTGCTTTAAAGAGCTAATAGAAATCCTCTCAAGCCTTTCATGATTTACTTTCTTTTTTTCTGAATACTTGGTTATAATTGGAGTTATTTCTTTTATACCAATCTCCGTCGCTTTTTCTACAAACCATTCAAATCTAGATGGGTTTTTTAGAGGAGAGATTGCAACATGAATTGACACTTTATTAGGTTTATTCTTTGATATCTTTACTATTTTAACTTTAATTTTTTTTCCTTTTTCTATTATTTTACATTCTGCTAAAAGCCCATTTCCATTAGTAAAATTAAGTATATCCCCTATATCTCTTCTAAAAGACTTTATTATATGCCTACTATCATTTTCATTGACTATTATCTCATTATCTTTTTGGCTAAAATTTGAAAAAAATAAATTCATTAGAAACTATATCTTGGTAAAGGTGTAGATTTTAAATCTGATATTTCAGATGTAGAATACTTTAAATAACCTACAATTCCAATCATGGCAGCGTTATCTGTGGTATATTGAAGCTCAGGAATAAAGATTTCCCAATTATTTTCTCTTGATTCATAATCTAATCTATTTTTAAGATAACTGTTTGCAGATACACCACCTCCAAATATTATTGAATTAAGATTATTCTTTGTTGCTAAAAATTTGACTTTATTTAACAAGTTATCTACTAAGTTTTTTTGAATTGACGCGCATATGTCGTGTAAATTCTCATGAATAAAATTCTTATTCTTATTTATATTCTTATGAAGAAAATTAATAAAAGCCGTCTTAGTTCCACTATAGCTTATATTTCCGCCTTCAACCTTAGGCAAAGGAAAATTAAACTTATGTTCGTCTCCCATTTTTGATAATTTATCAATTTCTGGTCCAGCTGGGTAGCCCAATCCAATTTTTTTTCCACACTTATCGAAAGCTTCTCCAATGGCATCATCTAAAGTCTCTCCAAGTATCTTCATTTTAAAATAATCTTCAACTAAAATGAACTGAGTATGACCACCCGATATCGTTACTCCAAGAAAAGGAAAATCTGGCTTTTTCTTACCATTTTCAATAAAATTAGATAATATGTGTGCTTGCATATGATTAACCTCAATTACTGGAACTTTAAGGGAAACCCCAAGTGATTTTGCAAATTCAGTTCCAACAATAAGAGATCCCATTAAACCTGGTCCTCTTGTGAAGGCAATTGCTGATATATCATTTAAAGAAATACCAGATTCTTTTACAGCTGATTCAACAACTGGTATTATATTTGAAAGATGTGCCCTTGATGCTAATTCAGGCACCACTCCTCCATATTTTCTATGTATTGACTGGTTAGCAATTTTATTTGACAGCACTGTATCGTTTTTTAAAATTGCCGCTGATGTATCATCGCAAGAAGATTCAATACCTAGTATATAAATATCTTTATTTGACATTACTATCTTTGTAATACAAATTTAATCAAGAATAGTCATTAAGAATTTAAAAAAAATATTTTTAATAATTTTTACTATTGGGATAATACTTTCTGCTTCATTATATGTGGCATTAAATACATCTGGAGTTCAAAATTATCTTAAGCAAAGTGTTATAGATTATATAAACATTGATAGTAATAATTATTTACAAATTGGAAACTCATCATTTAATTTAAAAGGTGAAGTTGTTTTTAATGAAATTTCATTGTCAAATAAAGAATCTGACACCATACTTTTTCTTGAGACACTTAAAACTAATTTTTTCCCGTTAGTTTCAGATTTAAGTTTGAACAATTCTCTAAACATAGAAGGTCTTGATATATCAATTGATCTTTCAAACAATAAATCAAATAATCTTGATACTGAATTTGAAGAAATAATAGATAATATATTCTTTGATAGAATTAATATCCTAGACTCAAGTGTTGAGTTAATTATTGATTCAGTTCAAAATATTATTGTAATTGATAAGCTGTTTGCATATGAGATAAATAATGGTGATGGTCTATTTGTTAAATTAAATGGTTTTTCAGGTAAAGTAAATGATTTAAAAATTGATGAGTTTAATTCAGAGATGAGCTATAGTGATGGTGTTATAAACTTTTCTAATTCTAATTTAGTATCTGATGATCAATTTGTAAGAGGGAACATCAATTTTCAGTTAGATAATCAAAATAGCCTCAATAATTTTCAAGAATCTTTTCTAGAGTTTAGCTTAAATGCAGGTAATTTTAAATTTTTAGATATTGACTTAGTAGATAAAACAAATATTCAGGGGGAGATAGTATTTGAAGGATTAAAAGAAGAGATTGTCCTTGAAAAATTGAATTTAAATACAGAACTATTAGAACTTAAATCAAGTGGAATTTTAAAAGATATATTAACAAATGATTATGAGGTTTCAATAGATTTATTTGATGTTGATATTAGTGAAGAAGAAGTAAGTAAAAAATTAAATTTAGATCAACAATTTTCGCTTCCAATACTTAATGGAAATATTTACCTTAATAAAGAGCTAATAAATTATAGTTTTTCTCAAAACAATACCTATGAATCTTCAGCAAATATTTATGGTACTGGCTTATTTAAAGAGAAAACTTCATTTGACTTTAATATTATTTTAAATCTTTTAAAAGATGATGAAATATTAAGTCCTCTTAATCTAGATAACTTGAAATTGGACTCAAGATTTAGAATAATATCAGGTCAACAAATAACCTTTGATGGAGATGTTGATATTGTTAAAAATGATAATCTTACAAATGTTGATTTTGATGCTACTATTGTAAATAATAATTTATTATCAAAACTCGGAATAACCAGAGAAAACTTAAGGTTAGATTACCAAATTTATGGTAATCTCTTAAATAAGAGGTTGAATGCATCTGGTAATATATCTCTAGAGGCCATTCCTGTAAAAAATATAAATAATCTTAGTGCTGAGACTAATATTGAAATTGACTTTTCAGTTGAAAATTTTATACAATCTAATTTAAAATTGAAAGAAATTAATATTGATACATCTAATGATAAAATATATTTAGCTGAGATAAGTGAAATAAATGAAATTCTAGATGATGACTTCGTAGAAACAAATAATAATTATGATTTTAATATTCAATGGGTTGACAACAAACTTAATATAGGATCAAATCTTGGCTCTAACATTTTAATCAATGGTTTTTATAATAATGAGAATGATATTGATTTAAATTTTGAACTTTCAAACTTATTTATACAAAATTTCTTTGAAATAAATAAAAACCCAATTTCTGGTTATATTGATTCTAAAATAAAGTTAAAAAGGAGCGAGACGAATAGAACACTTAGTTTAGATGCTTCAATAAAAGATATTAACATCAAAGAATATGAATTAGGTAATTTAGAACTTAGTGCTTTTGGAAACACAGATTTTGATTCATACTCAGTTGATTTAAAATTATTAAAGAACAAAAATATTACTCTTGAATCTGATGGGACGGTTATTGCAATTAATGAAAAACCAAATTTAGACTTAGATTTAAATTTTAATGATTTTGATATATCATTTATTGAAAAAGTTGGTTCAAATACTTTAAAGGGAATTTCTAGTTCAATCTCTGGGCAAGTTAACCTATGGGGAGCTTATGATAACATCCAACATAATGGTATGTTAATTTTAAATAATTCAAAATTTTCTATTCCATACTTAAATATTGAATACATTATTGATGATAATTCAGAGATAACGTTTTTTAATCAAAATATTGAAATTAAAAATATGACGATTAGTGATTCTGATACAAATTCAACTTCTTTATTAAATGGAAAAATTAGTCATTCAGATTATAGAGATTTGAATCTTGATTTAGTTTTTGATTCTGATAGACTATTTATAATAAATAAAGAATTTGATGAATCAGAAAAATTTTATGGAAAAGCATTCATTGATGGTGAGATTTCAGTATTTGGACCCACTAATCAAATTTCATTAAATATCAATGCTGAAACTGAATCAGGAACTAATATTACTATTCCTAGAAATCAATCATATTCAATTGAAAATCTATCATTTATTGAATTCAATGATTTAAAAAATACTAATGGAAAGAGTAAATCTTCTAAAGTAGACAGTGGAAAGAGTAAATCTAAATCTTTTGATCTAGAAATTGATCTTACTTTAAATAATAATGCTAAAGTTGATATTACTATTGATCAAGAAACTGGAAGCTACCTAAGTGGTTCAGGAAATGGTAATTTTTTTATGGAAATTGATTCTGAGGGAGAATTTAATATTTATGGAGATTTTGTTACTTCTGAAGGTGAATATAATTTTAAGGATCTTGCATTAATTGATAAGAAATTTAGATTAAATGAAGGTGGAACAATAATTTGGGATGGAGACCCTCTTGATGCTCAAATGAATATCTCAGCAATTTATGAAGTTCCAGGTGGAGCTAATCCTGCTTTACTTCTTGATAATCCTAACTTTAATAAAAAAATACCAACTGATCTTGAAATAAAACTAACGGGAAATTTAACTAAACCTAATAGTCCTGATTTTGATATATATTTTCCTAATACAAGTAGCACAGTAACATCTGAAATCAATTACAAGTTAAATGACCCTGAAGTTAGACAACTTCAAGCAATATCTCTTTTAACTCAGGGTATTTTTATTAATGAAGTAAGTGTTTCAATCGAGGGTCTGACAAATAATATCTATGAAAAGGTTTCTGATGTTTTTAGTGAATTACTTGGTGGCTCCCAAGGTCCTCTCAAGGTTGGTTTAAATTATTTACAAGGAGATAAAAGTGAAATACTTGATATTAAAACAGAGGACAGATTTGGTGTTACATTATCAACTGAAATTAGTGATAATATATTATTTAATGGTAAGATTGGTGTACCTATAGGTGGGATTGAGGAGACTTTAATAATTGGTGATGTTCAAATTGAATTTATTTTAAATGATGATGGATCTCTTAAAGCTAAGGTTTTCAACAGAGAAAATGAATTTAGATATATAGGAGATAAGCTTGGTTATACCCAAGGAGTTGGTATTACATACCAAGTTGATTTTCAGACATTTAGGCACTTATTATCAAAACTTATTGAAAAAAAAGAATAGTTTAGACTTTAAATATTAATAATCATTTAAAAGAATAGAATTTTATAATTAAATTTGTCAAACTTTAGCTAAAATTGACTAGTAAACTAAATAATATTGGTGTTTTAACTTCTGGCGGTGATTCACCTGGAATGAATGCTGCAGTTAGAGCAGTGGTTAGATCTGCAGAATTTCATAATATTGAATGTTATGGTATTTATAAAGGGTATGAGGGTCTTATTTCAGATGAAATTAAAAAACTAAATGCTCGTTCCGTAAAAAATATTGTCAACAAAGGTGGTACTATTTTAAAATCTGCTAGATGTCTTGAATTTAGAACTAAAGATGGCAGGGTTAAAGCTAAAAATAACCTGGATAAATATGGTATTAATTCCCTAATAATAATTGGCGGCAATGGTTCTTTGCTTGGAGGTAAAATTTTTGAAGAAGAACATGGAATAAATGTAGTTGGAATACCTGGGACTATTGATAATGATCTTGCCGGTACAAGAAGAACACTTGGGTATGATACTGCTTTGAATACAGCTGTTGAGGCTATAGATAAAATAAGAGATACAGCAATTTCTCATAATAGACTTTTCTTTATTGAAGTAATGGGTAAAGGTTCTGGTCATATTGCTCTTAATGCAGGAATTGGTGCTGGTGCTGAGGAAGTTTTAATTCCAGAAAAAAATATGGGTATTGATAGATTATTAAAATCTCTTAAACATAGTGAAAAATCTGGAAAATCATCGAGTATAATTGTAGTTTCAGAAGGAGAAAAAATCGGTGATAATGTATTTAAATTTTCATCTTATATAGAGAAAAACTTTCCTCATTATGAAACCAGAGTTTCTATATTAGGTCACATTCAAAGAGGAGGCTCTCCTTCATGCTATGACAGAGTTCTTGCATCTAGAATGGGTGTTTTTGCAGTTGATTGTTTGCTAAAAGGTTTAAGTAAAATTATGGTAGGTATTATCGATGATACAATTGTCACTATCCCCATTGATGATGCTTTAAAAGGAGGTCAGGAAATCAATAGTGACCTTGTTAGGGTATGTGATATAATCTCAATTTAAAAATAAAAAAAATGGCTATAAATATTGGTATTAATGGTTTTGGTAGAATAGGAAGATTAGTCTTTAGATCTGCCATTAATAATAATGAATTCAACGTTGTATGTATAAATGATCTCTTAGATGTCAATCATTTAGCATATCTTTTAAAATATGATTCAGTTCATGGAAATTTTGACGGATCTGTAGAAGTAAGTAATAATAGACTTGTTGTTAATGGAAAGCCAGTAATAATTACAGGTGAAAAAGATCCAAGTAATATTGACTGGTCCGGAATGAATATAGATGTTGTAGCAGAGTGTACTGGTATTTTTACTTCTCTTGAGACTGCATCTTTGCATATTAATGGAGGTGCAAAAAAAGTTGTAATTTCAGCTCCAAGTGTGGATGCACCAATGTTTGTTATGGGAGTTAATCATACTGAAGCTAAATCCACAGATTTAATTGTATCTAATGCCTCGTGTACCACAAATTGTCTAGCTCCAATTGCAAAAGTATTAAATGATAATTTTGGAATTGAAGAAGGTTTAATGACAACTGTACATGCAGCAACTGCAACTCAATTTACAGTCGATGGACCATCTAAAAAAGATTTTAGGGGAGGTAGAAGTTCTCTTCTTAATATTATACCTAGTTCTACTGGTGCTGCAAAAGCTGTTACTAAAGTTATTCCATCTCTTGAGGGTAAGTTAACAGGTATGGCCTTTAGAATTCCTACTGCAAATGTATCTGTTGTTGATCTTACAGTAAGACTAAACAGAGAAACAACTTATGAGGAAATTAAAAAATCAATGTTACATGCCTCAAAAAATGATCTTGAAGGAATTCTTGGATATTGTGATGACCCTGTTGTTTCACAAGATTTTATTGGTGATAAAAGAACATCAATTTTCGATGCTAATGCAGGAATGGAATTAAACTCTAAATTCTTTAAGATAATTTCTTGGTATGACAATGAATGTGGTTATTCAAACAAATTACTTGATTTATCAAAATATATTTTTTCAATTTAAATTAAGATGATTTTAATAGTAGATAGTGGCTCTACAAAAACTGATTGGATAGCCCTAGATAACAACGGTAAAGAATTGTTTTCAACACAAACATTAGGGTTAAACCCTCAAATGTTATCTAATGAAATCCTTAATGAGCGTATTAAAAATAATTTTGATATATACAAGAACAGAAAGATTGTTAACAAACTTTATTTCTATGGAGCTGGATGTGGTGTTGAATCTACTCAAAATAGAATATTAAAAGTATTCAAATCTATTTTTTGTAATAGCGAATTTGATATTAAAGAGGATACTTATGCTGCTGTTTTTTCTGCGGTGGATGAGGGTAAGCCATCTATAGTAAATATTATTGGTACAGGTTCTAATTGCTCTTATTATGATGGTAAAGATGTAATACAAAAAGTTCAATCACTTGGATACGTATTAATGGATTACGCGAGTGGTAATTACTATGGTAAATATTTAATTAGAGCATTTTATTTTAATAAAATGCCTCAATATCTTAGAGATGAATTTTCAAAAAACTATGATCTATCACCAAATACAATAAAAAATAAACTTTACAGGGAGGAAAATCCAAATACCTATTTAGCAAGTTTTGCACGTTTTCTAATTGAAAATAAATCAAACGAATATTTTAAGGAAATTATTTTTAAAGGTCTTGAAAGATTTATTGAATATCAAGTACTCCAATATGATGATTTTAGTAAGGTAGATGTTCATTATGTAGGTTCAATAGCCTACTATTTAAAAGATGAAATTACGAGAGTAGGAAAGAAGTATAATCTAAATACTGGAAGGTTTATTAAAAGACCAATTGAAGGTTTAGTTGAATATCATAAAAGAAATATTTTAAAATAGCTATTTCATTGCTATCATTGAAATTTCAACATTTACGTTCATTGGTAATGTTTTAACTGCTATAGTTTCTCTTGCAGGCTCTTTTCCAGAATTAAGATAACTGCCATAAACTTTGTTTACATCATTGAAATAATCCATATTAGATAAAAAGATTGATGTTTTTACAACATCATTAAAATTCATATTTGCCTGATATAAAATATTTTTTAAATTATCCATTACCTGGGTTGTTTCTTCCGTTATTGATCTATTTACAAGTGTCATTGTTTTTGGATCTAAGGCAATTTGACCAGATATAAAAAGTGTTTTATCTTTAAGAATAGCTTGATTATATGGTCCAATTGGTTCTGGTGAATTAGGTGTATTTATTATTTTTTTCATAATCTATAAAGTTCTATCTGGTTCAGACCTTTTTTCGTATTTTAAATCTGAAAGTAATCCCGATTTAATTCCAATAAAAAAATTCCAAGAAGCTCTTTCACTAAAAGGTACCCATGAAAAATCTAATCTCCAACTATCAAGATCTCTATCAAATCTTAACTGGGTATAAGTAAAACCTTTTTGTTTGAAATCGTATCCAGTCGAAATACCAACTTTCCATTTAGGAGTTAAAGATATATTTGATGAAATCATGAGTGAATTAGTAGAGAAATCATTTTGTCTTATTGAGTTATTATATGTTAATGAATACGCTAAGTTTAATGACCATGGCATCTTGTAAATATAGTCAGTCAGATTAATTTCTTCCTCTTCTTCCTCTTCTTCATATTGCCTTGAATCAGAGAAGTCTTGAGACACTCCAAACAAATCGTCAGGTCTTCCACCACCAGAGGTAGATTCATTTATTTGCTCTTCTGTTTGACCTCTTTTAAATGTTTCGTTATTTATTGAATATTGAGTAGATAGATTAGCGCTTGTAAGTCTTAAAAGTCCACCTCCATTATCTATATTAAATACATTGATTCTTTGATTATTTTCATCTAAACCATAAGGATCAAATGTAGCTCCAGTATTTAAAGAAAGCCCCTCTGCTAAATCAATACTCCCTGTAACTCTAACAGGAGACCATTTAAATTCATTAGCTGCTAAATTATATGATGTTGTAATATTTAAGTTTTTAAAAATACTTATTTTTCTAAGTTCAGTTTCAGTTGAATCTTTTGGTTTTACCTTTGCTTCTAAAGAATTCATAATACCAATACCAATACTACTAGAATAATTTTTTCCTGGAGTACCGTAAAGACCTCCTTGAAACCTTGTATACTCTGCAGTGTTACCATTTGCATCAATTATGTAGGTGTCATAATATTTTTCAAAACTTGGACTATTTGAATAGGAAATACTTGGCGTGATAGTATGTCTAATTGATTGGACTTTATTTTTTGGTTTAAAATTTATTATTCCATATATTTTCGTTGTAACACTTGCATTATAATTGTAAACTCCAAATCTGTCAAATCCAGAAATTGTGTCTTTTACTACTCCTAAATCTTCTTCATAGTCATTGTATTTTATTGTTTTGCCACTCCATGTATCTCTGTAGCTTCCTCCAACACTTACACTTAGATGTTTAAAAACTTTAAAGTTTGTAGTAAAAGGAATAATATGTTGTGCTCCATTTCTAGCATTATCGAACATACCTTTTTTTAGAAGCAGATCATCAGCAAATATGGCTCTATTCTCAAGCTTAGATGAATATTGAATATTAATGTTTTGAAAAAACCCCTTTTTGGATCTTCCTTTCTTTTCAAAAGGATAGAATCTATTTGAGCTTAAAGTTAATGTTGGAAGAGTTAAGTTCACCTGCTTCGATTTAGTATTTTGAGACATACTAGTAGTTAAGGCTACTCTTATTCCAGCAGAGCCAGGAAAACTCTTTGAATAAGATATTGATGAGCTAAGATTATTATTTAAAAAATTTGAAGTATTTAATTGATTTACAGATTGTTTAAAATAATCGCTACTTCCGAAATTCACTGAAGCACTAAATGTTGAATTCGGTGATGATTTTGAATCTTTAGAATGGCTCCACCTAATATTATATACTGTTGACTTTCCATAACCAGGTAATCCTCTTTCTCCATTAATTAAATTCTCATATCTAACCGTAAAACTTCCATTATATTTATATCTTTTTCTATAAAATGAACTAAGATTTAATCCATAACTTCCATTAGTATAATAATCTCCTAATACTGTAAGATCAAAAAATTCTGAAATTGGAAGGTAATAACCTCCATTTTGGAGTGAATAGCCTCTTTGGTTACTCTCGTTAATATTTGGAATAATGAATCCAGAATCCTTTGTTTGTTGTGACGGAAAATATGCAAAGGGAAGACCAATTGGAGTTGGAACATTTTTTATAAAAAGATTAGTGAATCCTGTAACTATATTTCCTCCTGGAACTAATTTTCCTTTTCTTATTTTGAAAAAATAGTCAGCTTCTTCAGTATCATCTCCCATTAAGTTTCCACCAGTAGTAACTTTTCCATCTTTTAAAAAATATACAGAATCATTTTGTTTCCTTGTTAATGACGATAAAATATTCATACCGTTCTCTTCTGATTTTGAATTCCAAATTAAAGCTTTTTGGTTATCAAAGTTATATTTAATTGAGTCAGGATTAACTATATTATCTCCTTGTATAAAAGTAGGAAATTGTATTAGATTTCCTTCTCCATCATCAATTCTTCCAGCTGTAACAATATTTTCTTTATAATCTAAAACTATAAGTCCAGAGGTTAGTTCAATATCTCCATAAATGACTTTTGCATTGTTGTAAAGTATAATCTTATTGTTATTCTGATCAATAGTAATTGAATCTGAAGCGTCATATTTTATATTATCTAAAAGAATAGATTTCTTTTCTATACCATCAGTATTTAAGCTATCAGTTTCCAAAGATTTTTCTATAGTGACCTCTTGAGTGTATAAAGCATTTATACTTGAAAGAAATGAGAAAATAAATAAGGCTATTAATTTTTTTTTCAAGATTTAAATTTGATTTATTAACAAGTAGCTATAGTTAACCAAAATTAATCATAATTTTATTATAATTATTTTCTAGATGTATTCAATAAGGCTGAGTGTTTTAATATTATTTTTATTATCATACAACTCGTTTAGTCAAACTGAATTAAATCCAATTTTTACTGTTGTAGTTGATGCTGGTCATGGAGGTAAAGATCCTGGTAATACTGGAAACGGATACTTAGAAAAAAAAATTGCATTAAGTATTGCTTTAAAGCTTGGAAAAAAATTAGAAAATAATGGTGTCAAAGTAGTATATACCAGAAAAAGCGATGTGTTTGTTAATTTATTTGAAAGAGCGAATATTGCTAATAGATCAAATGCCCAGCTTTTTATTTCTATTCATTGTGATTCACATACATCTCAAGCATATGGTGCTGGAACATTTGTTCTAGGTCTTCATGCCAATCAAAGAAACTTTGAAGTAGCAAAAAAAGAAAACTCTGTTATATTCTTTGAAGAAGATTATGTTAATAAATATGAAGGTTTTGATCCAAATAATCCTGAGTCTGTCATTGGATTAACTCTTATGCAAGAGGAATATCTTGATCAAAGTATAGTTGCTGCATCATATATTCAGAATAGTTTTGTTAATAAGCTCAAAAGAAGAAATAGAACAGTTAAGCAAGCTGGTTTTATTGTTCTAAAGTATACCTATATGCCTAGTGTTCTAGTTGAAACAGGTTTTCTAACAAATAATTCTGAGGGTGCTTATCTTAATTCGGTAAGAGGTCAGAATGAAATGGCAGATGCAATTGCCTCTGCTGTAATTGACTATAAAAATGATTTTTTTCAAAATTTATCAACAACTAATTTTAGTAATGACTTAAATAAATCTAAAACATCATTTAGAATTCAAATTGCAGCAAGTGCAAAACTTTTGGAACTTAAGCCATATAACTTTAGAGGATTAAAGTCAGTTGATGTAGTAAAGGACGGTAACTTATATAAGTATTTATATGGTAAACATAATACTTTTGAAGAAGCAAAAAAATCTCTAAATGAGGCTAAAAGGAGTGGTTATCAATCTTCTTTTATAGTTAAATACGAAGATGATAGGGTAATGAGTTTAAACTGATAGAGTTTCTAGATATTTAACTAACTAAATAATTCTTATTTTTACACATATAAACCTAAACTACCTTGAAACTATCTAAAGAAATCAAAGCAGCAATATTTGTACTTACCTCTATACTTTTATTCATATTTGGATTTAATTATTTAAAGGGTACATCTTTACTAGATAGGCAAAAAACATTATATGCTGTTTATGATGAGGTAGATGGGCTATTGGTTGGTGCAAATGTTATGATCAATGGTCTATCAATAGGTAACGTGACAGAGTTGGATTTTCTTCCTAACTCCACAAAAATATTGGTTACTATAAAGGTTAAAGACAAATTGAACTTTTCTTCAAAAAGTACAGCTTCAATATATGAAACTGGTGTTCTTGGTGGTCTTGCTATTTCAATAGACCCTATATTTGATAGACAATCAATTGCTCAGACAGGTGATACACTTAGATCTAGTGTTAGACCTGGATTAACTGAATTAATAAATAGACAAATTGAGCCTCTTTCTAGGCAGCTTCAAAGTACAATTACTAGTGTTGATTCTATATTCTCAGGTGCATCTAATGTTTTGAATATTGAAACTCAAGAAAACATTAAAGAGTCTATAGAAGTTTTAACCTCTGCTATAAAAGCAATAAATCAATCCGCTTCTATAATCGAGAAAACATTAACTGAAAAGAACAATAAAATTAATAATACGTTAGATAATATTGAATCAATTAGTAATAATCTTTCAAAAGTTACCCAGGATTTAAATGAGTTTGGAATTTCAAATGTTCTTACTGATATAAAAGAATCTACCGAAGGTATAAATTCTGTAATTCAAAATTTAAATTCAGGATCTTCCAGTTTAGGTAAATTAATAAATAAGGATGAATTGTATGAAAATCTGAATTCATCAATTCTTAGCTTGAATAAGTTAATTGATGATATTAATGAAAATCCTAAAAAATATGTTCATTTTTCAATTTTTGGTAGAAAATAGATGGTTAGTATTCTTCCCAATATAACCTTCTCATTAATCTTAATATTTGCTTTAGGTTTCTTTATAAGAAATATTCAAAGATTAATTAAAGCAATTAAGATGGGAAAACCAATTGATAGAACTGATAACCCATCCAAGAGATTTTCTAACTTGGTTCGTATAGCTCTTGGTCAGTCTAAGATGGTTACAAAACCAATATCTGGCTTTTTGCATGTAATTGTTTATGTAGGCTTTATAATAATAAATATTGAACTACTTGAAATACTAATTGATGGCGTAACAGGATCACACAGGTTTTTTTCAAAGTATTTCAATCCATTTTTTTATGATTTTTTAATTGCGTCTTTCGAAATACTAGCATTATTAGTTTTAATCTCAGTTATTATTTTTTGGACAAGAAGAAATATTATGAAGATTAAAAGGTTTTTAAGTGCTGAAATGAAGGGTTGGCCTAAATTTGATGCAGATAATATTCTTTATTTTGAAGTTGTCTTGATGCTATTATTTCTTTCAATGAATGCTACAGATTTAATCCTTCAAGATCGTGGTTTTGAAGGTTATTACAAGGTAGGGGCCTTTCCTGTATCATCATTTTTAGTTCCTATTTTTGATTCTTTTGATACCTCAACAGTTTATTTATATGAGAGAATTTTTTGGTGGTTACACATATTAGGTATTCTTTTTTTCCTTAATTATTTATACTACTCTAAACACTTGCATATTTTATTAGCGTTTCCAAATACATATTACTCAAATCTCGAAGAAAAAGGAAAGTTTGGTGTTCTTGAATCAGTTAAAAATGAAGTAATGCTTATGTTTTATCCAGAGAGAGCTTCTAACGAAAATAATCAAGTAGAAAAATTTGGTGCATCTGATGTTCTAGATCTAAATTGGGTTCAGTTAATGAATGCTTATTCATGTACTGAATGTGGAAGGTGTACTAGCGAATGCCCTGCAAATCAAACTGGAAAAAAATTATCACCCAGAAAAATAATGATGGACACAAGAGATAGACTGGAGAAAGTATCCTTGAATATCTCAAAAAATAAAGGTGAATTTATAGATGATGGAGATAGATTACTTGATAACTATATTTCAAAAGAAGAACTTTGGGCATGTACATCATGTAATGCATGTGTAGAGGCATGTCCTATAAATATCGACCCCCTATCTATCATTATGGATATGAGACAATTTTTAATAATGGAAGAATCATCCGCTCATCCGGATTTAAATAATATGATGAACAACATAGAAAATAATGGAGCTCCATGGCCTTATAATCAATTAGACAGAGAGTTATGGATTCAAGAAACACAATAAATATGAAAAAAGAAGAAGTAGAAAATTATTTACACCAGAAAATAGAAAAAGGAGAGACAGTTAGTCCAATCCTGCCAGAGGGTGTTAAAAATTATTTAATAGATATTGATGGAACTATTTGTGATGATATTCCTAATGAAGAGCCTAGTAGAATGGCGACAGCAAAGTTATATCCCGATGCTCTTGAAACAATAAATAATTGGTATGACAAAGGTCATATCATTTGTTTCTTTACTGCAAGAATTGAGTCTCACAGGGAGGTAACAGAAAAATGGTTAGAAGAAAACGGGTTTAAATACCATAGTTTGTTGATGGGTAAGCCAAGAGGTGGTAACTATCATTGGATAGATAACCATCTAGTTAAGGCTACTAGGTATAATGGAAAGTTTACTGATCTTGTAGAGAAAAAAGTAACAATTGAGGTCTTTGATGACGAGGAAACTAAATAAAATTTAATATGAAAGTGCCTATTTTATCAGAACTTAAATCAAAAGGTGAAAGCCCAGAGTACCTATTTTGGGTTGGATGTGCTGGTAGTTTTGATGATCGTTCAAAAAAGGTGACTAAAGCTTTTGTTAAAATATTAAACAAAGCAAATATTTCATACGCTATTTTAGGTAAAGAAGAGTCCTGTACCGGTGATCCTGCAAAAAGAGCAGGTAATGAATTCTTATTTCAGATGAAAGCTATTTCCAATATTGAAATATTAAATTCATATAATATTAAAAATATAATTACAACTTGTCCACACTGCTTTAATACAATTAAAAACGAGTATCC
>Ga0255766_10002566_pt1 | contig 16116 bp, 8 predicted proteins | sample 071ome_23_FD_179966 | JGI IMG/M metagenome (GOLD analysis project Ga0255766, IMG submission 179966) | Coastal salt marsh microbial communities from the Groves Creek Marsh, Skidaway Island, Georgia - 071403BT metaG (version 2) | ecosystem: Environmental > Aquatic > Marine > Intertidal zone > Salt... | reverse complement strand
ATTGCTTGTTCAAACGCTGCGGACGCGCCTAATTCTCTACACGCTGAAGCTAATCCATCTTTCAACTCTCCAGAAATTGCAAACGAAGGCGCCTTCTTCGCAATTTCTGTGAACGTTTGCGCGAACGCTTTAGACGCCGACGCCTTCGCCGACGCTGAAATAGCGTTACCACCACTACCATCCTCCTCGGCTGCTTTAAATCGTTTGTTTAAAGTCGACGACGCGTTTACCAACGCCTGCAGCGACTCAACCGCGTGCCTCTCCGATTTTACGCACACCGTCCCCAACGCTCCGACCAACGTCAACGTAAACGGCCCGCACGGTTTCGCACCTTTCTCGATGGCTAATTTCAACCCTTTTCCTAACGCGTCCCTTTTTTCGTCAGACAACTTCCCTAGTTCATCGAGTTTCAGCAACTTGTGCGTCGGCTTGACGACTGAGGCTCCCCAACCGACGCCGGCCAACAGTAAACACGCGCTCTCGCAAAACTTTGCCGATTGCATTCGCACGCCGTCGTTGATCGTTTCGTCGGAAACGTTCGCACTTATCGCGTGCGCCACCTCCAACGCTTTCTTCCACATCAACGCGATGTTCGAATGTTGACGTTGCTCTTTCTTCTTTTTCTTCTTATCTTCTTCTTCTTCCTCCCCGATTGCAATCGGATCGACGTTCGCGCCTTCGATAGCGCAGTTGACCAAAACTTCTCTAAACGCGTTCAAGCTCGCCGCCACGGCTCTCTTCTGCACCGCAGGATGCGCTCCATCCACCGCTAAAACCATCAAACTCTCCAACGCGCACGCGAAGTGACCGCCGCTCTCTTCCAACTGCGTCTCGTTCGTCGAAGACGACATGTTCTCCGCGATCAAAACGCACATCCGTTCAGCCAATTCGCAACCGAATTTTCGAATCTTCGGATCGGTCTCCGTCAAAACGCACTCAAACGCCGGACGTAAAATCGCCGAGAGCATCTCTCTTTGCTTCTCTTTGTTCGAACTCTGAAACAACTCCTCGACTTCTTTCAGTTTTTGAAGCTTTTTGTTCGTCTCGTTCGCGGAGAGCAGTTTGAACGCGTTGAGCAGATCGACGGCGGTGTCCGTCGCCCACGAGGAGGCGGAGGACGACGCTTGAGATTTCTTCGCCATCTTCTCTCTCTAAAAACGAGCGCGACGACGAGAGAACCGGCGCACCGAACGCCACCAAACGACCCGCGCCTTTCTTCTTCTGTCGTCTCCTCTCGCACTCGGAACCGAGAGATTGAGAGAGAGTTTCGAAGCGCGCTTTGATTAATGAGGTGAAAGGTGATACTTTTCCCCAACTTTTCAGTCGTTAGGGAAACACTTCTGCACAAGAAACACGCGTTTTTATAATAAACAAATAGCATCATAGAGACATAGATTAACGCACACACAAAGACACGCATAGAGAGAGAGAGAGAGACGAGAAGAAACCGCGATGACGAGAGAGAAAGAAGAGGAAGAGGAGCAGAAGAACGAAGAAAAAGAAGAGGAAGAAGAGGAAACGTGCGGATTTTGCGCGTACATGAAAGGCGGGTCGTGCAAGAATGAATTCATCGGTTGGGAGAAGTGCGTGGACGCGGCGAAGGAGAAGGAGGAAGATTTCGTGGCGAAATGTTTCGAGCAAACGGCGAAACTGAGGGAGTGCATGCTGAGAGATCCCGAGTATTACGGTGAGATGGACGGTGGGGACGGAGAGGGCGAGAGTGGTGGTGGTGATGGTGAAGATGGTGTTGGCGGCAGCGGGAAAGAAGAGGAGAAGACGAAGACGAAGACGAAGAGTTAGGTGGTTGTTCTAGATTTTTTAACGCATTACGATATATATAACAAAACGGCATCGCGCGATGACATAAATATGCAAGAGCATAAAACTCTCTCTCTCTCTTTCTCTCTACTGATCGGAATCGGAGTCGGAGCTTTCCTCGCCGAAGCCGCCGAAGCCGCTTTTCTCTCTTTCGCGCGCCTTCTCGGCTTCTCTTTCGGCGGCGCGACCGATGAGTTTCGGCGCCGGTAGCGCGGCGCGTTCTTTGGCTCTCCTTTTCGCCTCTTTCGCGGCAGCTTCCGGGTCGTCGAAACCGTGGAAACCGGTGTCGTTTTTACCGTGGCGAGGACTTTTTGGTTTTGGACGCGAGCGAGAGCGTTCGGGAACTTTTATTGCCGTTTCGTTTTGTTCTTCTTTTTTCGCTTCTCCTCCGTCTCCGTCTCCGTCCGTCGTCGTTGCCCCGTCGCCTTTCTTCTCTTCTTCATCTTTGCTATCACTATTCGTTTTCGTGTCTGTTTCTTTGGTTTTCTCTGCTGCTACATTCGCGGAGTCTCCACCATTGCTCGTGCTCGCAGTCGCCGCGCCTGCTATCGCGTCGCCTTCGCGAGGTATCCCTCCAGGCGGCGACGCGCACGCCATCAACGCGTTGGACAAAGCGCTACTCACCGGCTTTAAGTTCTTCCCTAACCACGCCAATTTCCCAGTCAACGACCGAGAGCGTCGGTTTTCGACAATCTCTTTCGTTCTTTTGCTCGAAAATCCAGCCAACGAACACAAAATAGACACCACTGTCTCGTCGTTTCGTTCCAAAAACGCTATCAAATGTTCTCTCGTTTGCGCTCGGTGCGACGCCATCGTTTCCAACTGGTACACCAAATCGTCCAACTTTTCGTTCTTTTCCGCCAGCACTTTCAACGCGTGGTCTTCTAAATATTGCAACTGCTCTCCTTGTAAGTTCGCCGCAACTTCCAACGCTTCCGTGCTTTCCTGTAATCTTTCCTCTAACGAATATTGATACGTATCCGTGAACTTTGATTTAATCGATTCAATCTCCTTATCCTTCTCGCCGATTAACCACTTCTGTCTGCCGTTATCTTCCTCCACTCTCGCTAATTCTGTCGTCAATTTCCTCGCGTGCTCGGCGATTTCCCCAGAATGTTCGCTGTTCACTCCAATCAACCCAAACCCGGCGGAAGTGACTCGATGTTTCGCCGCCTCGCCTTCCAACACCGTCACTCTCGTCTTCAATTTTGCAATCTCCTCCACCGCGGCTAACAACAACGCGCGATTGACGCCGTCTTCCGTCTCCCGAATATTCGCCACCGCCTCCGAGGATACCTCGTCTTGCAAACCAGGCACTAAACTTCTCAACCCCGCGTTCTCGGCTAAAATCGTCTCTTTCTCGATCAAATGTTGCGCGACAATCTGCCGCACGTTTTCATCCTCGTAAAATTTCAACCGCTCCACCGTACTCACCGGTACCTTCACGTACGTCGGCTTCAAGTTCACGTTCGTTTCCAGAGGCATCCACTTCGCCGCGTACTGCGTCGCTTGAAACCTCGCCATCGTCTCCGCCGCTTTCATCGCGTACTCTCCGACTTCATCCTTCGCATCTGTCAGCGCTTGCCCGAACGCGTCCGCCGTGTTGTGCACTTGCGTAGCAAACGCCAACCGGTCCAACGCGTTGTGGACTTTCGATTGCGTCTCCTCCTCGCCTTCAAAGTTCACTCGAGCGGAGAGAAAATCAAGCTTCGCAGCTAACCGATCGGAATTAAACTCGCCGTTGTTTCCATTCAATCCTCCGCCTCTTCCCACGATGCGGTCGTTCGGCGAGCTGTGCGCGGACTTTGTCGTCATCTTGTCATCGTTCGATCTCTTTTTCGCCTGGGGAGTTTGCGCGGTGAATTTAGGAACCGGAAGCGGTTTCCGTCCTCCTTTCGGCGCTGGTTTGTTGTACTTGTCGTCGTCGTCGTCGTAGTTGCTCGGAGCCATTACTCTTCTAATCGTGCGTGCGTGTTTCTGAACGCTCTCTCCTTTCTTTTAAACGCGCGTTTTGTGATGTGTATGTATATATATCAGCGACCTTTCTTTCTCTCTCTCTCTCTCTCTCTCTCTCTCGATGCGTCTGTGGACCTCTCTCGTGCGTATATCCGCGCGACCTTTACAATGTGGGTCGTGCGTGTACTCGTTGGGGACAAAATTTTTGTTCCAAAATCGAAAACCCTAAACAACAAGTTACCCCACAAAAAGATAAAAAACGCAAAAAAAAAAACGAGAGTTGCGAACAACAAAACCAACAACAACAACAACATGGGGACGACGACGTCGACTTTGACGACAACGACGGCGCGTTCGTTTTTCGGCGGCGGCAGGAAAAGTTCTTCGCCTTCTCGTCGTCGCTCTTCTTCCGTCGCGACGCCGACGGCGGCGGTTTCGACGAAAGCGTCTGAAAACGTCAAAGGTGTCGTTTTCCCTTCCGCTGAAGTCGTCGTCGTCGTGGCGGCGAAGAATGGGACGACGAAGAGAAGAGGGTCGTCGGTGCGGGTGGCGGCGAGCAGCGCGGAGGATGAGAGTGCCGAAGGAGGAGAAAAAGAGGAAGCGAAAACGAAGACGTACGAGGAGTTTCTCGCGAACGCGACGGCGATGAAAGCGACCGAGGTGAAGGAAGCGTTGAAAGCGTTGAAAGTGCCACAGTCGCCGGGGAAGAAAATCGACCTTGCGGAACGACTGGCGCGGGCGAGAGTGGACGAACAAGACGGGAAGGATCCCTTGAAGATGTATAAAATGAGGAAAAAAGAAGAAGAGGAGAAGAAAGAGGATCTGACGAAACAGTTGAACGAACGACGGGAGAGGAGGAGGTTGCGAAGTGGGAGGATGCCGACGACGGCGAGGAGGATGGCTTCGGCGGCGCAAAGTTCCGCCCCGGGTGTTGAAGACGCGGAGTTTACCGTGGCGAATTCGGCAAGCGTGGAGAACGTTTTGAAAGAAACGTTTCAAGGGGAGGAGATGACGGAGCGAAAGCGGTCGTACGCGAGAGACCATTTGTTGAACTCGTTCGTAAACGCGTCGACGAGCGAGAAGGCGAAAGGATCGGTATCGGGAGGACAGAGTAACGCTTCGTCTTCGAGTGAAGCGATGTGGTACACGATTGAGTGTTCAGAAATGCGAGAAAATGCAGCGATGGCGAACTGTTTGAACGTTCCCGGAGTGATAGACGTGTGGTGTCCGCGAAAACCTCCTCCGGGGTTTGTTTTAGCCGAAGAAGAGACGTTCGGGCGAACGGATTTAGAAATTCGACAACTGATTGTCGAGGGGGAACCGATACAACCTGGGTTCATTCTCGCGAAAATTGCAAACATGTCGCAAGACACCATTCGAAGTTTAGAGGGCGAGTACTTTGTCCAAGGCTTAGCGACGGGTGGGACGACGAGTTTCGGTAAACGAGAGGCGACGAGACGCGAAATCGCCGAACCGATTGACCCCGGATTGTTTGAAAGTTTAATCCGAGCGTCGGCGCCGACGATCGTTTCCAGAGCTGAATACGATGCAAAAATTAAAGAGCTGATGAGCGAAATGGATTTATCGAAGAAAGAGGAAGAAGAGACGAACATTTACGGCGTGAAGATGAAGAAACGCACTGAACGGGTCGCAGAGTTGAGAGCGGAGAATCCAACCGAAGAGGAACAAAAGAAAGAAAAGAAAAAGACGTACGATTTAGAAATATTTAACGGACCGTTCAAAGGCTTTCACGGAAACGTCGTCGAACGGCTAGAAGACGGTGTGGTTCGCGCTGAAGTTGTCATTTTCGGGAAAACAAACACGGTCACGCTGGAATCGTCCGAGTACCGAGAAACATCATCTCCGTCGAAATGAGAAGAAGAATGACTTGAAAATTTTTGTACATTACGTATTTTGCCCAAAGTCGACTATTAAGATTTCAACATCTAACTAATTCTATGCGCATCTGCTAAATTCTATTCGCGCCTCGCGACATCTCTGCTCTCTACTTTCGCTAACAAGAACTGATACAGCTTCACCGCTTCCGGTGAAGGCATCTTCAACTCCACGAGTAAATGTTTCGCTTCCAACGCAAACTTTTTACTAAAAATTCTCGACGCCTCGCCCTCTTTGCGTTTCATCACCGCGTCTTTTAAAAGCGACACTCGTAACTTTAAATTATCCATCGCTTCGACTGATGTTCTGTTTTCTTTATCCTCTCTGTATTTCGCGTCTAACGCGTAGACGTACCGTGAAAGAAAATTGTTGTACCGCGTTCGTACGCGCCTCGCGGCGGCTTCCATTCTGTCGAGCTCGCCGACGCCGACAACACCTTTCTTCCTCGCGTATTCAAACTCTATCCTACTCACCGCCGCTTCCCAAAACTCCATCGTTTTTCGCGACAGCGTTTTGTCTTCATCATCGTCTCGTTCTTCTTCTTCTTCTTCTTCTTCTTCTACGTCGACTCCTCCTCGAAATATCTCTCGCATCGTAAACAACTCACCAGCAACCGTTGGGTTGGAACTCTCAAACACATTTTCAACCATCGAAATCATCATCGACGACGACGACGACGACGACGACGACGACGACGACGGGACGCCACAAAAAAGCGCCTCCATCCCGTTATTCTCTCTGAGCGCACCAACCAACGCTCTCGTCTCCAGCGGTAACAGCCTCGTCGTTTTCGCCTTCTCCAAAAGCGTTTCCACGCGTTCCCAAAACGGTGATGCCGACTTTTCTTTTCCAGCCACCAAAGCACCGACGACCGCGCGTCGATACTCTTCGTCGCTCACGACAAAAACCGCATCATCATCGCGCGCGACAGCAAACGACGACGAAGAAGAAGAAGAAGAAGCGTACCTGACGTCGTCGATGTCGAGTTTCATCTCCATCTTTATTGATTACTTTGTCTTCTTTGGTGTCTGATGTGGACAAAAACAGCAAGCAGAGAGAAGCAAAAGGCAAAAAATGACGAACAGGTGAGAAGAAAAATCTGAGGTTCTGGGAGGCCCCCGAAGAAGAAAAAAAAAGGTCCTCGAGACGCCGAAATATCATCATCTACTTGGAATCTCTCGACGTTTGGGGAAATTGCGAAAAGTGCCTCTTTTTCTCCAAAATACAAACGAAAGAGAGAGAAAAAAGGGAAAAAAAAAACCACACAAAGCGCGCGAAAAGTTTTTCTGGTTTTCGAAACGAAGGAGGAGAAAAACACACGCGCGCACGCGCACACGAAAGAACAGCTCGCGCGCGCGTTGGCGAGAGCGCGGCGTGTGTGTGTGTGTGTCTGTCTGTCTGTCTGCCTGTGTGTGCTCTGGTCGGTTCTCGGCTCGCCCTTTAAAGAGGACCCCTTATTATTCTTTTTTTTTTATCCAAAAAGCGGCGTTTTTTGGTCTTTTCAGATTTTCTCGAGAGCGCTTTTTTGATTTTTTTTCGATTTTTCGATTCAAAAAGCGTCGTAGGTTAACCTAAAAGAGCACCGGACAAAAAATTCGCGCGTCGTGTCGTAACGCTCACACATCAACGAGCGCTCACGCGAACCGCGAAGGACGCACCGAAGCTCTCGAGAGCGTTATTTATATACCATCGGACTCGAATCTGCGAAATCGAACACCAACCATGGGCGATTCGAGTCAACAACAACAGTACGCGCTCATGGCCCAAATGCTCGCCGCAAGAGGCGCAGCGGCAGGAGGCCAGCAGCAACAAAATCAAAACAACGCGCGCAATCTTCCACAAAATAATCAAAACAACGCGAACGTCGCGAACAACTTCGTGACGCAGTTTCCGTTCGTGAATTATAATCTCCACGGGCAGCCGGTCGTGAATGGCGCGGGAGGTGCGATGAACAACTTGTGCGCCGGAGGAGGAGGCACGAATGTCACCGCAACGGCAAATAATGTTCAAAAAAGCGTCGCCGTTGGTGCCACGGGGGCACCGACTTTTTTGCCCCACCTCGGCTATCCGACGACGGCGACGAATGGGGGCTTGCATCATCACCTCACAGCTCATCAAGCGGCGCAAACGGTGGTAGCTCCGACGCATCACACGGTGAACGGGCAAACCGTCAAAGTGAGAAAACCGTACACGATCACGAAACAGCGCGAACGGTGGACGGAACAAGAGCACGAGCGATTCGTGGAGGCGTTGAAGTTACACGGACGCGCGTGGAGGAAAATCGAGGAGCACATTGGGACGAAAACGGCGGTGCAGATTCGAAGCCACGCGCAAAAATTTTTCGCAAAGTTACAGAAGGAACATCAGAAGAATTTAGAGGCGGATCAACTTTCGGACGTTACCAGAGGTGGCGGGAATATGGAAGATGGAGCGACGGATACGAGCGGCGAAGGTACGACGATAGAGAATGCGAAGGACGCCGAGACGGCAAAGAAGTTGAGCGGGAATAATAATTCCAAGTTGTTGATTCAAGCGCTGATAGGAAAGAAGAATAAGGACGAAGTGACGGGAAATTCAAAGGAACTAGACGAAGCAGAGCTATTGAATAACTTAGCGAGTGGAGATAAGCCGGCGGTGATTAAGAGAACGTCGAGCATGTCCACGGGAGGGAAGACTACAGCTTCGGATATTCCCCCGGCGAGACCGAAACGGAAACCGACGCATCCGTACCCGAGAAAACAAAGTTCGTTGACCGAGAAACAGATGCGGGGTACGTTACCATCCGGTTCGTTCGTGAATAAAAAAGGGCAAACGATGAACGACGCTTTGATTGACGCTGCGGCGGTTGAGCAGCACGCGTCCGCGTCGGCGGCGCAGGCGCTCATGAACGCCACATCCGAAATGGTTCGCAACAGGATGATTCAAGAGATGCAGATGCAACAGTTACTGCAACAACAACAACAACAAAATAAGAATGGAGCAAACAACAATGATACGACGGCAAATCCGCTTCTCGCGCATCTCGCCATGCAACAAGAAGTTCCGAATCCGTTGTCGCAGTTGCAAGCGCTCATGGCGGCGAATCCTATGTTTACCGCGATGAACTTTGGTGGAGGTCTACCGGGCATGCCGAATATGGCGGCTGTCGCTGCAAACAGCAACGGCATTGGTGGGTTCATGCCGAACTTTGCGACTATGAATAACAACAATGAAGTAAAACCAACGACGACGACGACGACGACGACGACGACGACTAACGCGAATAATACTAAGAACAATAAAATTAAAGCGGAAGAAGCTAAACCGACGACAACCGCGACGACGGATAAAACAAAGAATTCTGATGTTTCCGAAGATGCGAAGGCAGCAAGTACACTCAAGCCGAATTCGCAGTCTGCATTCTCTGGTTACGTGAGACCGACGACGACGGCAGCGAACAATAACAATAGTAATAATAATAACGGTAGTGATAGCGCCGTGATGGCTGCGGTTCAACAACATCAACAGATGCAGTATTGGAACGCACAAATGGCGGCGTTGGCGGCGATGCAAGATCCGAATGCATTCGCACAGTTTCTTCAGCACCACCAAATGGGTAACATGGCGATGGCGCAACAGCAACTACAAAACAACAACGCGTACGCCGCAGGTGCTGCTAAGTATGAAGCTGGAAATGGGAGTTTAGCAGCTATGGCTGATGCCGCCGCGGAGCAAAAGAAGAACGCCGACGTCGAACCGAGGACGACTGAAAAGGCTCAGGCGGCGGGACAAACGACAACAACGGCTACTGATGCAGGGAAAACGGCGAAGACGATTGCAGCGACGCGAACAACGACTGTTCCTCAAGTCCCGAAAGAGATTGAACTCGCGGTCGCCAAGAAACAGCAAAGTCCGGATTCCGATAAGGCCACGGAAGATGGTGAAAATAAGGAAGATGGTAACATCAGTAACAAAGATACCATCACAAACGCGACAACGACGACGACGACAACAACGACGACGACTGGAAGACGCTCACGACGAGCGGCAGCTGTCGTCGCTGCGGAGAAGGTTACGGCGCAAGTCAGTGGTGGGAGAGCTACCCGCCGAAACAATAACAACGGAGGTAGTGGAAGTGGAAGCGGAAGCGGCAGTAGAAACCAAAACCGACCCGGAGGTAATAAGAATCAAGGCTCCAGTGGTAGTGATGGTTCTGACGACGTCGCGCAGAAAGGTTTCGAAACCAACTCGTTTCGCGTGTATCAACAAGGTCAAGAACCTGACCAATAAAAATGAAAGCAATAATTTTAGTATTTTTGGGGCGCGGGAGAGAAAAATAGGTAGAATAGATCAATAATCCCCTCTTCCCGGTCGCTTTGCATGGATGGGCTTTCATCATTATAACAGTGTATTTGTAATTGTATGTTCAAAAATGATCAGTAAAACAATATTCTTTAAAGTTTGTGTCTCACTCCTTTCCTTTTCTCGCTGCATCGGCAAAACTATGAAGCCTCGTGCTTATTCTCGCCAACCGGCGTGGCTGGTTCAACTTCTCCCTCTCTTTCTTCTTCTTCTTCTTTCTCCATAGGTTCTTTTCTCTTTCTGTCGTTCACGTCGTGCGCAAAAGCGCCGCCTTTTTTCGTCAAAAGCTCGTTCGCTGCCAACAAAGTTTTCTCCTGCAAGTTTTTCTCTTTTGCGATGATTCGATCGAACTGCGCGTTTATCTCCTCACCGAAATCCTCGAACGTTTCAATCTTTACGTCCCCGAATTTACTCTCGCACATCTTCTTCAACTCTGCCTCCACCTCATTCATCTTCTCTTCCTCCTTCTTAATCTCTTCCGGATACTTTTTCACCTCTTCCATTTGACTCGCCAAAGCCTCGTACTCTCCTAATAATTTTAATCGGTTTTTCCTCTTCTCCTCTTCCTTCCGTAAATTCTCAAACGTCGCTCTCCTCAACTCCTCTCTCAACCGAACGATTTCTGTCTCCTGATGATCCATCTCCTCTTGGAGGTGTCTCAGCTCCTCCTCTCGCTCCTTTGCTTTCTTTAGCTCCTTCTCAAGAGTACTCTTCTTCTCTTCCTCTTCGAGTTTCTTCTCCTTCAGTTCTTCCTGATACTTCTTCTCCATGTCTTCCAACGCTTCGCATTCTCTCTCTAACTTTGCCACCGCGTCCTCGCGATCGAACTCTCGAGCGATCGTTTCCATCGGATCTTCCTCTTTCCTGTTGTTGAACGAAATCGAGGAGAACATGTTTGTTTGTTTGTTTGTTTGTTTGTTCGTTTGCGCGCGTGCTTTTTCTTCTGTCTTTGTTTGTTTCGCGTATTTTACAAACAAAGCAAACCATTTCTGCTACCCTAAACATGGGTCAAGGCGTCAAGGCAGTTTCCCCAACCGGTTCTTCTTCATTCGTGAACACACGCACACTTACACGCGCGCGAGAGAGAGAGAGAAAGAAAGAGAGACGAAATAAAAAGAACGTCCGATTGCGTTTTATTTCTGTGGCGATTCGTGAGGGTGGCTCGTAAGCGAGGGTGAAAGAGAGAGAGAGAAAAGATATCGCGCGCGATGAGCGCAAACAACAACTCGACGACGAAGAAAATAGAGTTCTCGAATGGAAAACTGTTGTTGGACTCTCGGCCGATACTCTCCGGCGGATCGCTCTCGTTGTCCACGATGGCTTCAAAGTCGCACCAAGCGCACGTATCGAGCGATCCGTCGGTGCAGATTTTGCGAAAAGTGGCCACGAATGCACCGAACGACGCGCAAAGTAGGCACGTGTTGCAGTTCAGCACGATAACGGAAGAGGTGGTGAGTTCGTTCGTGTGCACGGCGAGATGTAAACTGTGGTGGATGTCCCCGGCGTGGGGCAGAGATTTAGGGAAGGATTTACCCGCAGAGACGCAGTATTTGATGTTAGAACTCGGGGAGAACGGGAGGGAGGGTTACGTGTGCATCTTGCCCCTAACCGGAGATAAGTTCAGAGCAACTTTGTCCGGCTTTCATCCGATGTGGGAAAGGCGAGGGTCTTTTCTCGTCGTCGAAAGCGCGTGCGATGAAGTGAAAGCAGACGGCGTTGATAACGTGGCAATCATATCGTGGGCGAATAGCCCATACGATGCGTCGAAAAAGGCGATCAAAATGGCAAGTTTGGCTTTAAAAGGAAGCTTCAGACCGCGAGAGGAGAAGGTGACTCCGCCGGTGGCGGACGTGTTCGGATGGTGCACGTGGGATGCGTTTTACGAGAAAGTCAGTCCGAAACGGATCGGGAAAGGATTGACGAGTTTGCAAAACGGAAATTCACCTCCGAGATTTGTGATCATCGACGATGGGTGGCAAAACGTAGAACCAGATAAGGAGTATAGAAATAGTCGGACATCGGCAGGAACTAGTAACGACAACAGCCGGGAACCGAGCAAAAACGATGAAGACATAGAAGAAGACGAATACATCGATGACGGCGACGAAGACGACGACGAAGCGCAAGCTCCATTGACGACGCCGACAGTTAAGCCGCCTGGGTATTTTGCCGCGTGGTTCTACGCGTTTTATTGGCGGAGATTACACGCCATGCGAGCGCACGGCGTGTTTTGGCACACCCTCCGCATTTTGATTAATTACGTGTTGTACGCATTCGTAGCCATGAAGACGGCGTCGTTGTCGTATTTCAACCACAGGGTCGTCTCTATTCGAGCGAATAAAAAGTTTTCTAACTTTACCGGGTTCCGGAGAGGTAGCTTTAGCGGGAAACGGTCGCCGTTTGGGAGTTTAGCGACGTTGGCGGGCAAAGCCGGAAAAAAGATGCAAAAGGCGATAAAAACGGTGGGTAGTTTAGATTTTTTGGATAAAATGTCCCCGCCGGGATCGCCAAAGTTTTCGCATTCGAGACCTTCGCTGGATTCGTTGCGATCTGCGGACCAGCAGATGGATTTAGCTGGACACGAAAAGAACAAACTACGAGGCGAAATAGACGGGTTAGGCAACGTCGTTCGAGCGATTAAGAAAAAGTACGACGTAGATTACGTCTACTGTTGGCACGCTTTGCTTGGATATTGGGGTGGGGTGCACCCGGACGAAGAAAACGTGAGAGAATTTGGCGCGAAACTGAAGTATCCGAGGCATAACCCGTCGTTGTTAGCGGTGGAGCCTTCGCAGGCGTGGGATCCATTGACTGTGTGCGGCGTCGGCGTCCCAGCGCCGGAGAAAATGCAACACTTTTACAACGAGTTACACGAATACCTCTCCGCGGCTGGTGTAGACGGTGTCAAAGTGGATGCCCAAGCCGTTATTGGCGCGTTAGGTTACGGTAACGGACCAAACGGTGGAGGTCCAGCGTTTGCGAGAAACACACACGAAGCGCTAGAGAAATCCGTCATGAATTTTTTTCCAACCAATGGGTTGATTAATTGCATGTGCCATTCCACGGAAAACTTGTACAATTTCAAAATGTCAAACTTAGCGAGAGTGTCGGACGATTTCTATCCGACCAACGAGGCTTCGCACACGGTTCACATTGTCAACGTGTCCTATAACTCTATGTTTATGGGTGAGATTGTCATCCCGGATTGGGACATGTTTCAATCGGCTTCGAGTACGGGAGGTTTACACGCCGCCGCGAGAGCGGTTGGTGGATGCCCAATATACGTTTCCGATCACCCGGATAAACACGACTTTAACGTTTTAGGCCAGCTTGTCATGCCCTCTGGGGCGATTTTACGCGGGAAATTTCCCGGACGCCCGACGAGAGATTGTTTGTTCAAAGACGTGTGTCGAGATGGGAAGACGGCGTTGAAAATATGGAATAGAAACAGTGTCGGTGGTATTGTCGGAACGTTCAACGTTCAAGGCGCGTGTTGGTCCCGAGAGGTAAATCAGTACGTCTCGTTTGGCGGTAAAGATACCCAAGCGGTGACCGCGCGCGTGCGACCGCGAGATATCGAAGGCTTTCGTTCCCAATACGGCGGTAGTAATAATAGTCAACAGGAAGACGAGGAAGTCTCGAGTAGAAAAGATTCATCCGGACTGAATAATAACAACGGACCGGATGCAATAGGTGATCAAATGTTTGCCGTGCGTTCGCACCGAACCGGCGATGTCGACGTCTTGCGTCTGCACGAAGCGACCGAAATCGCCTTAACGCGCAAAGATTGGGACGTGTTCACCATCACGCCCGTGTTTGAGTCCTTTCGTGCCAGACGCTCCGCACCAGACGAATCCATCGATGAGGAAGGATTATCGTCTTTGGACACGTCTGTACCAGCTACTCCTGAAATTAGGTCACCAGTCAAAGCTAAACCACCAGTTTCCATGACGGAGAGTAGCGTCGAAAGTGGAAGCGCAAAGACTAACAACGCCGAAAAGAAAACCACCCAACAGCTGATTAAGAAACTCAAGCGCGCCAACATCCGCTTCGCCTGTTTTGGCCTCACGAAAATGATGAACGGCAACGCCGTCGTCCAAAATTGTAAGCTCGAGAAAATTAGCGGCAAAAGTTACCGCGCGACGGTCCTCTTATCCAAATCTTGCGGCCAACTCGCGTGTTACAGCAGCGAAAAGCCGAAGAAAGTCTCCGCGACGAGTCGCGCGGCGAATGGGAAGAAACACGACGTAAGCGGTTGGCGGTACGAGGAAGAATCGTGCGTGTTGTTTGTCGATTTAGGCGACATCGAAGACGTGTTTTGGACGCTCTGGTTCGAGTACTGATAGCTGAACGATGCCAGTTGAACGACGACGACGATGGGTGGCCCATCTGCCCGAGCGTATAGATAGAGTGTTTTTAAAAAGAAAAGATATTTTTTCATCCTCACAACTAGAGTTTACTTTCTCAAGTTCTCATGCCAGCGCAACCTACCTCCTCCTCCTCCTCTTCTTCTCGCGAAATCTCCTCGCGCCATGAAAACTATCTCGGTCCAATTTCGGCGACGCCGCAGTTGATGTGCGAGCGCATCGTCGACGCTATTTTCCCGTCGTCGTCGTCGTCGTCGTCGTCGTCGTCGTCTAAAACGCATCGACGCACCGACGACGACAAAAGCCGGCGACAAAAAGAAGTCGTCGTTTTCGACATCGGGTGCAACGACGCGCGAGTATTAATCGCTTCGTGTCAAAAAAACGAGCGCGTGAGAGGAATTGGGATTGAAATCGACCCGGTCGCGGCGGCGAACGCGCGGAATAACGTCAGAAAATGTAAACTCGAAAACCGCATCGAAATTCGAGAACAAGACGCGTTGACCGTTACGGAGGACGATTTGCGTCGCGCGGAGTACATATTTTTGTACCTGTTGCCGAAAGGAAACGAAAAAATCGCGAAACTTTTGCGAGAGAAAATGAGCGATCGGTGCAAGATCGTGTGCTACATGTTTAAGCTTCCAGAGAACGACGACGACAAGTTTTGGACGAAACGATTGACGAAAGAAGTCGCGTTTGAGAACTCGCGGAAACGAGAGAGGAAAGGCGTGGACTCGAGTCGGTACAACAGGATTTACGTGTACGGGAGCACGAGAGAGATGGTGAGAAGAGAAAAGATTGGGAAAGCAGTCAGAGCTGCTCTAGCCATAGCATTAGGCGTAGCGTGTTGTAGGCTCAAGTAAAAGTAGCACAGTTTGAAGTTATGTATATATTAGCGGTAGATTTGATAGTAATAATAATAAAAGTGGGGTTGGTTTAACGTTTTCCGGTTCACATGCACATGTAAATTTACGCGCCCTTGGCGAAGTCCAAACCTTTTTGGATGCTTCCTTTCAACTCTTCCATCATGCCGTCTAAACCTTTTTGCTCGTACGCGGTCAACGCGCCGGTACCGTGAATCTTCTCGACGCCTTCTCTCCCCAAGCTCACCTTGGTGGCGAAAAATTCGACCCCCGGGACGACGTCCGACTCAACGTACGTGCACTCCACAACGCCAGCTTCACCATTTTTCGCTCTCAAGCACGCGTCGCCAAACAACGCACCGGCGTACGCCATACTCAACGTCGCCGAACCTTTACCAGCCTTGGCCGCGACGACTTCCGTCCCGCCGTCTTGCGTTCTCTTCGTCAACGCGTCAATCTCTTCGTCCGTCAACGCCGCTTTCGGCGTCGCTTGGCTAAACAACGGCAAAATAGTAACTCCCGCGTGGCCGCCAATCACAGGCACGTCCACCTTCGCCGTCTCCAACCCTTTCTTTTCCGCGTAAAAAGTCTTCGCTCTCACGACGTCCAACGTCGTCACGCCAAACAACTTCTTCTTATCGTACACACCTTTTTGCTTCAACGTCTCCGCGGCAATCGGAACCGTCGAGTTCACCGGGTTAGAAATGATGTTCAACATCGCTTTCGGGCAGTTATCCGCGCACGCTTCGACCAACCCTTTCACGATCCCCGCGTTGATCTTGAACAAATCGTCGCGCGTCATCCCTGGCTTCCTAGGAACACCCGCCGGGATGATGACCAAATCGCAATCCTTCAGCGCGTTCTTCAACCCGTCCTCG
>Ga0255766_10002559_pt1 | contig 16151 bp, 3 predicted proteins | sample 071ome_23_FD_179966 | JGI IMG/M metagenome (GOLD analysis project Ga0255766, IMG submission 179966) | Coastal salt marsh microbial communities from the Groves Creek Marsh, Skidaway Island, Georgia - 071403BT metaG (version 2) | ecosystem: Environmental > Aquatic > Marine > Intertidal zone > Salt... | reverse complement strand
TCAGGTAGTGCAGGAACATCAGGATCTTCTGGAGATACATTTGCAAGTTCTGGATCAGCAGGTAGTGCTGGAAGTGCTGGATCAGCAGGTAGTGCTGGAAGTGCTGGAAGTGCGGGAAGTGCTGGATCTTCAGGCTCATCTGGAACATCAGGATCTTCCGGTCTCACTTATGCAAGTTCTGGATCTTCTGGTAGTGCAGGAACATCAGGATCTTCTGGAGATACATTTGCAAGTTCTGGATCAGCAGGTAGTGCTGGAAGTGCTGGATCAGCAGGTAGTGCTGGAAGTGCTGGAAGTGCCGGATCAGCAGGTTCTTCAGGATCAGCTGGTTCATCTGGAACATCCGGTTCTTCTGGTTTAACTTATGCAAGTTCTGGATCATCTGGTTCTTCAGGATTGACGTTTGCAAGTTCTGGATCGTCAGGTACGTCAGGATCGTCTGGATTAACTTATGCAAGTAGTGGTAGTTCAGGCACATCTGGAGCGCAAGGACCAAAAGGTGATCCTGGTGATAAATTTACAACAACCTCTGATACTTCATTAGATTTTGATGCTGATGGAAATCCCACAAATAGTGGTTCTGGTTCAGGTTCTGGAGATGGCGGAGGTTCTGGAGATGGCGGAGGTTCTGGAGATGGCGGAGGTTCTGGAGATGGCGGAGGTTCTGGATCTGGTTCTGGATCTGGTTCTGGTGGTTTAGGTGATGGACTAGGTGCATTTTTAGATGCCCTATCTGATATTTGGATGCAAGTTGAAGCAGGATTATCTCTCGTCTATGGAATGACAGTTTGGCTCAGAAATAATGCATTTAACTATTTTAAAGCAACAGTTACCTACTATAATCCTTTATCTGGTTATTTGGAATTAGATGTAGATCCAAATTTTAGTGTAGGATCTGGTTTAAATATATTTCCTTGGACTTTAACATTAGATGGAAATGTTTCTGGTCTAATCAATGTCAATGCTGGTCCTGGTCTTGTTTCAGAGTTTGATTCAACGAATTCGGTTATAATTAAATTAGATGAAAATATAATTGATGTAGATGTTGATTCTAATATAAATGTAAAAAATTCATTAGTAATCGAATCACCTCAATCATTAATAATTGGCACACAATCTCAGAATGCTGTATTAGGATTTGCAAATACAATTGGCAATGATTTTACAATTAGAGACACTTCTAATAATAAAATTCTATCATTATCAGAACTGGAAGAATTAGATGCCGATATTTCGAGTAGTCTGACAAATGACGTATTACGAGTGACCGCAAATAATACGTTAAATTATAGTCAAGCATCTTTTCCTATTACATTTACGGAATCAATAATTTCAGGAAATACAATTATAAATGTAGAACACATTACGGTTAATAGTGATGATGGTTTATATTTAGAATTGGGACAAAATAATACTTCGATAATTTTAAGATCAAGATCTACATCGGGTTCAGCAGGAACGTCTGGTTCTTCTGGACTCACCTATGCCAGTTCAGGTTCTTCCGGTACCTCTGGACTTACCTATTCCAGTTCAGGTTCTTCTGGTACTTCAGGATCATCTGGACTCACTTATGCGAGTTCCGGATCTTCAGGTACATCTGGATCATCAGGTTCAACAGGTAGTTCAGGTACATCTGGATCATCAGGTTTAACGTATGCGAGTTCTGGATCATCTGGTATAGGTGGATCAAATTCATTCATTTACAAATACACAACAAATAATCTTGGTGTTTTAAATTCAGGATATTTTAGATCTAGTAATTCGGATTTTAATAATAGTAATATTGATCTCTTATTTTCTACTACCGATGTAAATAATAATAATTTGTATAATTTTTTCAGTTCTTTGTTGAGTTATGGTGATGAAAAGAGAAAAGGATTAATACGAATTCAACAATTAAATGATAAAGAAAATTTTGTATTATATGAAATTTCAAATATTATTGATTTAGTTTCTAATTTTGGTTATTTTTATTTTCAATTAAAAGATTTATTAATTCCATTAGTCTCTAATTTCTCAAACGATGAAAGTGTTATAATTACATTTTCGTTGTCGGGAAATTCTGGTTCTTCTGGTTCTGCAGGCACCTCAGGATCTTCTGGTCTAACCTATGCCAGTTCAGGATCATCTGGAACATCTGGTGAAACGTTTGCAAGTTCTGGATCTTCGGGAACATCTGGATTAACATATGCTAGTTCAGGATCATCTGGTATTTCAGGATCGACAGGATTATCCGGCAGTACGGGATCTTCTGGTTCTTCTGGTAGTACGGGATCTTCTGGTTCTTCTGGTAGTACGGGATCTTCCGGAAGTTCTGGTTCTTCTGGAACATCTGGTATAACTTACGCAAGTTCTGGATCTTCAGGAACTTCAGGCTCTTCTGGTGCAACTTATGCAAGTTCAGGCTCTTCAGGATCCTCAGGAACATCAGGATTGACTTACGCAAGTTCTGGTTCTACTGGTACATCAGGATCTTCAGGATTAACATTTGCAAGTTCCGGATCTTCAGGTAGTACAGGAATATCAGGTTCTTCTGGTAGCACAGGAAGTAGTGGATCTTCAGGATCTTCAGGATCTGCTGGTACTTCAGGATCTTCAGGCCTTACATATGCAAGTTCTGGATCTTCCGGAACATCTGGTTTAACGTATGCTAGTTCAGGTAGTTCAGGATCAACAGGAACTTCTGGATCTTCGGGTCTTACTTATGCAAGTTCTGGATCTGCAGGCACTTCTGGATCATCAGGAAATAATGGCGCAAATGTTTTCAGATATAGATATTCTAATGCATTAATAGGTTCTCCTTCTTCTGGATATTTTAGATCAAATAAATCTAATTTAAATGATGTGAATATGAATTTATCGATATCATTGATAGATTCTGATAGTAATGATTTGACAGATTTTTTTGATTCATTAGATTACTATGGCGATTCTCAGAGAAAAGGTTTTTTACGAATACAAGAAGAAACCGATCCTCAAAACTTTATTCTTCTTGAAATTTTTGATTTTATTCACTATCAAAATTTAAATTATTATTACTTAGATGTACAAAAAATATTAGTACCATTAACAAATGCCTTTACCAATGGTGATTTTGTTCTGATGAGTTTCACTCCTGCGGGTCAAACAGGATCTTCAGGAAGTAGTGGTGTTTCGACATCTTCAGGTTCATCAGGTTCTACCGGCAGTTCTGGTAGTACAGGTACTTCAGGATCAGCAGGAACTTCAGGAAGTAGTGGTGTTTCCACATCTTCAGGTTCATCAGGTTCTACCGGTAGTTCTGGTAGTACAGGTACTTCAGGATCATCTGGATCTTCAGGTCGTGATGCTAGTGCAGGTTCTTCAGGTAGTACTGGATCTGCAGGTTCTTCCGGTTCAGCTGGATCTTCAGGAACATCTGGTATTTCTTATGCCAGTTCAGGATCATCTGGTAGTGCAGGAACATCAGGATCTTCTGGATCTTCTGGATTGACTGGTGATTATTATTCTACAAATTCAATTGATATAGTAAGTATTCCTACAGTTATAGGTAACAATTTAACATTCAATGTAGATACTGGATTATCATATACGGTACAACAAAAAGTTTTAGTTGTTGCGACTAATAGTACCACGAATTATGTAAAAGGTGTTGTTTATAGTTACAATAAAAATAGTGGTGTATTAGTAGTAACAGTTAATACAATATTTGGTTCTGGAACATATGCTGATTGGACAATAAATTTAGATGGAGCAACAGGAAAACAGGGTGATCCAGGAAGTTCTGGCACGTCTGGAGTATCTTCTAATCTATTTCTATATAAATTAGTAGATTATACTGATTTATTATTTTATGGTGATTTAAAAGTACCTAATTCTGCAACAAATTCATTATTACTAACAAATGATGATCTTGAAGTTAGTAATGGAGATTTAAATTCTAATGATCTTTCCGATTTTTATCAAACTTTGGAAGAATATGGACCTGATTCAAGAAGAATAGGTTATTTAAAACTAAGTGATCCTTATGATGATACTAACTTTTTCTTGTATGATGTAGATTATATTTCTAAAGGACAGTATTCAACAACTATTAGAATAAAATCAACATTAGTAAGCGGTAATTTTAATGTAAATGATAAAATTGGTTTCTTATTTACTTTAACAGGAACTTCAGGTTCCTCAGGAAGCGCAGGTTCTTCAGGAACTTCAGGTTCTTCTGGTGCAACTTATGCAAGTTCAGGTTCATCAGGTTCTTCTGGTGCAACTTATGCAAGTTCAGGTTCATCAGGTTCTTCTGGTGCAACTTATGCAAGTTCAGGTTCATCAGGATCAGCTGGTTCTGCAGGATCTTCTGGTTCATCTGGTAGTGCAGGAAGTGCTGGATCAGCAGGTAGTGCAGGAAGTGCCGGATCATCTGGAACTTCAGGATCTTCAGGATTCACATTTGCAAGTTCCGGATCTTCAGGATCAGTTGGATCAGCAGGAAGTGCAGGAAGTGCAGGTAGTGCTGGATCAGCAGGTAGTGCAGGAAGTGCCGGTAGTGCTGGATCAGCAGGTAGTGCCGGATCATCTGGTTCTTCAGGTATAACTTATGCAAGTTCTGGATCTTCTGGTTCAACTGGATCTTCTGGATCTTCTGGATCAGCAGGTAGTGCTGGATCTTCGGGATCTTCTGGATCATCAGGTAGTTCTGGATTGACATATGCTAGTTCTGGATCTTCTGGACGTGATGGTGGTAGTTATATTCATCATCAAAATAATGCTGATACAACATGGACGGTGAATCATAATTTAAATATGATTCCTGTTAATTTTGTAATAACTGATTCTGATTATAATTTGATCATAAACAGTGACGTTGTTTTTGTTGATTCAAATACTCTAGAAATAACATTTCCAACTCCAACATCCGGTTATGTAGCAGTAACATTTGGCGATTCTTCATCAGGAACTTCTGGTTCTTCAGGCAGTTCTGGTTCTTCAGGCAGTTCTGGTTCTTCAGGTATAACTTATGCAAGTTCTGGGTCGTCTGGAACATCTGGTCGTGATGGTAGTACAACAATTAAAACTGTCACAACACCATCTAGAGTTTGGACTTTAACACATGGATTCCATACACGTCCACTTCAGGTATTAGTTACAGATCTAAATTATAATAAAATTGAAACCGAAGCAATTCAATTTGTAACTGATAATATCGTTAAGATATATTTTTCTGCCGAACAAACCGGCTATGCTCACTTGACTTATGGCGGTAGTAGTGAAAGTGGATCGGGAGGATCTGCAGGTAGTGCTGGAACTGCTGGTAGTGCTGGTAGTGCTGGTAGTGCTGGATCAGCAGGTAGTGCTGGTAGTGCTGGTAGTGCTGGATCAGCAGGTAGTGCTGGTAGTGCTGGTAGTGCTGGATCAGCAGGTAGTGCTGGTAGTGCTGGATCAGCAGGTAGTGCTGGATCAGCAGGATCAGCTGGAAGTGCAGGAAGTGCAGGAAGTGCCGGATCAGCAGGATCAGCTGGAAGTGCAGGAAGTGCAGGAAGTGCTGGATCAGCAGGTAGTGCAGGTAGTGCTGGATCAGCAGGTAGTGCAGGTAGTGCTGGAACATCAGGTTCATCAGGACGTGATGGTGGTTCATTTATACACACTCAAGGAACAGCATCTACAACATGGACTATAAATCATAATTTAAATGTAAGACCTGTAAATATTGTAGTAACTGATTCTAATTATCGTTTAATTGTTAATGATGATTTGACTTATATTGACAACAATACCATAGAAATTAACTTCGTTGATTCTGTTTCTGGTTATGCTGCAATAACTTTTGGAGAATCATCGGCTGGTACATCTGGATCAACAGGATCATCAGGTAGTACAGGAACATCTGGTTCATCTGGTCGTGATGGTAGTACAACAGTAAAAACAATTTTAACACCATCCAGAGTTTGGACCTTAACACATGGATTCCATACACGTCCATTGCAGGTATTAGTAACAGATCTAAATTATAATAAAATTGAAACTGAGGCTGTACAATTTGTAACTGATAATATAGTGAAAGTTTATTTCACTTCGGATCAAACTGGTTATGCGCATTTGACATATGGTGGTAGTAGTGAAAATGGATCTTCTGGAAGTTCAGGATCCTCTGGAAGTTCAGGATCTTCTGGAAGTTCAGGATCTTCGGGTCTCACATATGCAAGTTCTGGATCAACAGGTAGTTCAGGAAGTGCTGGATCATCTGGTTCAGCAGGATCATCTGGTTCAGCAGGATCATCTGGTTTAACTTATGCAAGTTCGGGTTCAACAGGATCAGCAGGTAGTGCAGGATCAGCAGGTAGTGCAGGTAGTGCTGGATCAGCAGGATCAGCTGGAAGTGCTGGAAGTGCTGGATCTGCAGGGTCCGCAGGAAGTGCAGGTAGTACTGGATCAGCAGGTAGTGCAGGATCAGCAGGTAGTGCAGGATCAGCAGGTAGTGCAGGTAGTGCAGGATCAGCAGGTAGTGCTGGATCATCAGGATCAGCAGGAAGTTCTGGAAGTTCTGGAACATCAGGTTCATCTGGTCGTGATGGTGGATCTTATATACACACACAATCAACTGCATCAACTACTTGGACAGTAAATCATAATTTAAATATGATTCCTGTTAATTTTGTAATTACAGATTCCAACTATAATTTACTAATAAACGGTGACGTTACATTTACAAATTCTAATACCATTGAGATAAATTTTCCAACTCCTATAACTGGTTATGTTGCAGTAACATTCGGCGAATCATCTTCAGGCACATCTGGTTTATCCGGTACTTCAGGATCAACTGGTACTTCGGGTTCATCCGGTCGTGACGGTAGTACAACAGTAAAAACCATTTTAACACCATCTAGAGTATGGACCTTAACACATGGATTCCATACACGTCCATTACAAGTATTTGTCACTGATTTAAGTTACAATAAGATTGAAACTGAAGCTGTACAATTTGTAACTGATAATATAGTGAAAGTTTATTTTTCATCGGAACAAACCGGCTATGCTCATTTAACTTATGGTGGTAGTAGTGAAAGTGGATCTTCTGGAAGTTCAGGATCTACTGGATCATCCGGGTCTTCTGGATCATCTGGCCTTACATATGCAAGTTCCGGATCAGCAGGTAGTGCAGGTTCCTCAGGTAGTGCTGGAACAGCAGGTAGTGCTGGATCATCAGGCACATCAGGTACTTCTGGTAGCACAGGTAAAACAGGATCTGCAGGTAGTGGAGGATCTTCAGGAAGTGCTGGATCAGCAGGAAGTGCCGGTTCATCAGGATCTTCGGGAACTTCTGGTAGCACAGGTAGAACAGGATCTTCTGGATCAGCAGGATCATCTGGAAGTGCTGGATCAGCAGGATCAGCAGGGTCAGCAGGTAGTGCTGGATCTTCAGGTTCCGCAGGATCAGCAGGTAGTGCTGGATCAGCAGGATCATCTGGAAGTGCTGGATCAGCAGGATCAGCAGGATCAGCAGGATCAGCAGGTAGTGCTGGATCTTCAGGTTCCGCAGGATCAGCAGGTAGTGCTGGATCAGCAGGATCAGCAGGATCAGCAGGATCAGCAGGATCAGCAGGTAGTGCTGGATCAGCAGGATCAGCAGGATCAGCAGGTAGTTCTGGCAGTGCAGGTAGTTCTGGCAGTGCAGGAACATCTGGTTCATCTGGGCGTGATGGTAGTACCACAGTTAAAACTGTCACAACACCATCTAGAGTTTGGACCTTAACACACGGATTCCATACACGTCCACTTCAGGTATTTGTCACTGATTTAAATTATAATAAGATTGAAACTGAAGCTATACAGTTTGTAACGGATAATATAGTCAAAATTTATTTTACTTCGGATCAAACCGGTTATGCGCATTTAACATATGGTGGTAGTAATGAAAGTGGATCATCCGGATCTTCAGGATTTTCAGGATCTTCAGGATCTTCAGGATCTTCAGGATCTTCGGGTCTCACATTTGCAAGTTCTGGATCAACAGGTAGTTCAGGAAGTGCAGGTAGTTCTGGATCAACAGGTAGTTCAGGAAGTGCAGGTAGTTCTGGATCAACAGGTAGTGCTGGATCAGCAGGCAGTGCAGGTTCCGCAGGCAGTGCAGGAAGTGCAGGAAGTGCAGGAAGTGCTGGATCATCTGGAAGTGCAGGAAGTGCTGGATCATCTGGAAGTGCAGGAAGTACTGGATCATCTGGAAGTGCAGGAAGTGCTGGATCATCTGGAAGTGCAGGAAGTGCAGGAACATCAGGTTCATCTGGACGTGATGGTAGTACAACAGTTAAAACTGTCACAACACCATCCAGAGTTTGGACATTAACACATGGATTCCATACACGTCCATTACAAGTATTTGTCACTGATTTAAATTATAATAAGATTGAAACAGAAGCAATTCAATTTGTAACTGATAATATCGTTAAGATATATTTTTCTGCCGAACAAACCGGCTATGCTCACTTAACTTATGGCGGTAGTAGTGAAAATGGATCATCAGGATCATCCGGATCAACGGGTAGTTCGGGATCGTCTGGAAGTTCAGGTTTAACTTATGCGAGTTCTGGATCTGCAGGAAGTGCAGGAACTTCTGGTTCATCTGGTAGTGCAGGATCTTCAGGTTCCGCAGGTAGTGCAGGTTCCGCAGGTAGTGCAGGTTCCGCAGGTAGTGCCGGATCAGCAGGCAGTGCCGGATCAGCAGGCAGTGCCGGATCAGCAGGTAGTGCTGGTTCTGCAGGTAGTGCAGGTAGTGCCGGATCAGCAGGCAGTGCCGGATCAGCAGGCAGTGCAGGCAGTGCTGGAAGTGCAGGTAGTTCTGGATCAGCAGGCAGTGCTGGAAGTGCAGGTAGTTCTGGATCAGCAGGCAGTGCCGGATCAGCAGGCAGTGCTGGAAGTGCAGGTTCCGCAGGTAGTGCTGGAAGTGCAGGTTCCGCAGGTAGTGCTGGAAGTGCAGGTTCCGCAGGTAGTGCTGGATCAGCAGGAACATCTGGATCATCCGGTCGTGATGGTAGTACAACAGTAAAAACAATTTTAACACCATCCAGAGTTTGGACCTTAACACATGGATTCCACACACGTCCATTACAAGTATTTGTCACTGATTTAAATTATAATAAAATCGAAACTGAAGCTGTACAATTTGTAACTGATAATATAGTCAAAATTTATTTTACTTCGGATCAAACCGGCTATGCTCATTTAACTTATGGTGGTAGTAATGAAAACGGATCATCAGGATCATCAGGATCATCCGGATCAGCGGGTAGTTCGGGATCGTCTGGCCTCACGTATGCAAGTTCAGGATCTGCAGGTAGTGCAGGCAGTGCCGGATCAGCAGGTTCAGCGGGATCATCTGGTAGTGCAGGAAGTGCTGGATCAGCAGGTTCCGCAGGTAGTGCAGGTTCCGCAGGTAGTGCAGGTTCCGCAGGTAGTTCTGGATCAGCAGGCTCTGCAGGTTCCGCAGGAAGTGCTGGGTCAGCAGGCAGTGCAGGAAGTGCCGGATCAGCAGGGTCAGCAGGAAGTGCAGGATCAGCAGGATCAGCAGGATCATCAGGCAGTGCAGGAACGTCTGGATCATCTGGAAGTGCTGGCTCATCCGGAAGTGCTGGCTCATCTGGAAGCACTGGAAGTGCTGGATCATCAGGATCAGCAGGTAGTTCAGGATCGGCAGGTTCAGCAGGATCATCAGGATCAGCAGGCAGTTCAGGATCAGCAGGCACATCAGGCTCATCTGGACGTGATGGTAGTACAACAGTTAAAACTGTCACAATACCATCTAGAGTTTGGACTTTAACCCATGGATTCCATACACGTCCACTTCAGGTATTTGTCACTGATTTAAATTATAATAAAATCGAAACTGAAGCTGTACAATTTGTAACTGATAATATTGTTAAGATATATTTTTCTGCCGAACAAACCGGCTATGCTCACTTAACTTATGGTGGTAGTAATGAAAGCGGATCTTCTGGAAGTTCAGGATTTTCTGGATCATCCGGGTCGTCTGGATCATCTGGCCTTACATATGCAAGTTCAGGATCTGCAGGTAGTGCAGGTAGTGCGGGTTCATCAGGTTCGACAGGATCATCAGGTTCATCTGGATCTTCAGGATCAGCAGGATCAGCAGGATCAGCAGGAAGTTCTGGATCTGCAGGTAGTGCAGGAAGTTCTGGATCTGCAGGTAGTGCAGGAAGTTCTGGCTCATCCGGAAGTGCCGGATCATCTGGAAGTGCAGGAAGTTCTGGATCTGCAGGTAGTGCAGGAAGTTCTGGATCTGCAGGTAGTTCAGGAAGTTCTGGCTCATCCGGAAGTGCCGGATCATCTGGAACATCTGGCTCATCTGGAAGTGCTGGGAGTGCTGGTTCAGCAGGATCATCAGGTTCAGCAGGATCATCAGGTACTTCTGGTTCTTCAGGTTCAGCAGGATCATCAGGTTCAGCAGGAAGTGCAGGAACATCTGGTTCATCTGGTCGTGATGGTAGTACAACAGTAAAAACAATTTTAACACCATCTAGAGTATGGACCTTAACACATGGATTCCATACACGTCCACTGCAGGTATTCGTTACCGATTTAAGTTATAATAAGATTGAAACTGAAGCTATACAATTTGTAACTGATAATATAGTCAAAATCTATTTTTCATCAGAACAAACTGGTTACGCACATTTAACATATGGTGGTAGTAGTGAAAATGGATCTTCTGGAAGTTCAGGTTCAACAGGATCTTCTGGATCATCCGGCCTTACATATGCAAGTTCTGGATCTGCAGGTAGTGCAGGAACATCTGGATCTTCAGGTTCATCTGGATCATCAGGTTCAGCAGGATCATCTGGTAGTTCTGGCTTAACTTATGCAAGTTCTGGATCATCAGGATCGGCAGGAAGTTCTGGAAGTTCTGGAAGTTCTGGAACATCAGGTTCATCTGGTCGTGATGGTGGATCTTACATTCATACACAAAGCACGACATCTACAACATGGACAGTAAATCATAATTTAAATATGATTCCTGTTAATTTTGTTGTAACGGATTCTAATTATAATTTAATTTTAACAGATAGCGCATCCTTCGTAGATTCTAATACAATAGAAATAACATTTCCAACTCCAACTGCCGGATATGTAGCAGTAACATTTGGAGATTCTTCATCAGGAACTTCTGGTTCTTCGGGCAGTTCTGGTTCATCTGGGAGTTCAGGTTTAACTTACGCAAGTTCTGGTTCGTCAGGAAGTGCTGGAACAGCAGGTTCATCGGGAACGTCTGGATCTTCTGGTCGTGATGGTGGAACTTATATACATTCCCAAGGGACTGCTTCGACAACTTGGACAGTAAATCATAATTTAAATATGATTCCTGTTAATTTTGTTGTAACAGATTCAAATTATGATTTGATTTTAACTGAAAATGCATCTTTCGTAGATTCTAATACTATAGAAATAACATTTCCAACTCCAACTACCGGATATGTAGCAGTAACATTTGGTGATTCTTCATCGGGAACATCAGGATCTTCTGGATCTGCAGGAAGTGCTGGAAGTGCTGGTTCATCAGGAACTTCTGGCTCTTCAGGTTCAGCAGGATTATCAGGTTCAGCAGGCAGTGCAGGAACATCAGGCTCATCTGGTCGTGATGGTAGCACAACTGTTAAAACTGTCACAACACCATCCAGAGTTTGGACCTTAACACATGGATTCCATACACGTCCACTTCAGGTATTTGTCACTGATTTAAATTATAATAAGATTGAAACAGAAGCAATTCAATTTGTAACTGATAATATAGTCAAAATCTATTTTTCATCAGAACAAACTGGTTACGCACATTTAACATATGGTGGTAGTAGTGAAAGCGGATCAACAGGATCATCCGGATCAACAGGCAGTTCAGGATCATCTGGATCATCCGGCCTTACATATGCAAGTTCAGGTAGTGCAGGCTCAGCAGGCAGTGCAGGCTCAGCAGGATCATCGGGTAGTGCAGGCTCAGCAGGATCATCGGGTAGTGCAGGATCAGCAGGATCAGCAGGTTCAGCAGGTAGTGCTGGTACATCAGGATCTTCTGGTAGTGCAGGGTCATCTGGAAGTTCAGGAACATCTGGCAGTGCTGGGTCAGCAGGTTCAGCAGGTAGTTCGGGTTCAGCGGGTAGTGCGGGTAGTTCAGGTTCCGCAGGTTCCGCAGGTAGTGCAGGTTCCGCAGGTAGCGCAGGTTCCGCAGGTAGTGCAGGTTCCGCAGGTAGTGCAGGTTCCGCAGGTAGTGCAGGTAGTTCAGGTTCAGCGGGTAGTGCTGGTACATCAGGATCTTCTGGTAGAGATGCGAGTGCGGGTTCATCTGGATTAACCTATGCAAGTTCTGGATCTTCAGGATCTGCAGGATCATCAGGATCATCAGGAACCTCTGGATCTTCCGGACGTGATGGTGGATCTTATATTCATACACAAGGAACTGCTTCGACAACTTGGACTGTAAATCATGGTTTGAATCTTAGACCTCTAAACACCATTGTGACTGATTTAAATTATGAAGTTTTATTAGATTATCATTTAAATTTTATAAATCAAAATACATTAATTATTGAATTTCCTAATAATCAAAGTGGTTATGCTGCAGTAACTTTTGGAGAAGCATCGTCTGGTACATCTGGATCATCAGGTTCAGCAGGAAGTGCAGGAACATCTGGTTCATCTGGTCGTGATGGTAGCGCCACAGTTAAAACTGTTACAACACCATCTAGGGTATGGACAATAACACATGGATTCCATACACGTCCATTACAAGTATTTGTCACTGATTTAAGTTACAATAAGATTGAAACTGAAGCTGTACAATTTGTAACTGATAATATAGTGAAAGTTTATTTCTCAGTAGAACAAACTGGTTATGCGCATTTGACATATGGCGGTAGTAGTGAAAGTGGATCATCAGGATCATCAGGATCATCCGGATCAGCAGGTAGTTCGGGATCGTCTGGCCTCACGTATGCGAGTTCAGGTAGTGCAGGATCAGCAGGATCAGCAGGTAGTGCAGGATCAGCAGGATCAGCAGGTAGTGCAGGATCAGCAGGATCTTCAGGCAGTGCCGGATCATCAGGTAGTTCAGGTACTTCTGGATCTTCAGGCAGCGCAGGATCAGCAGGTAGTTCTGGTTCATCTGGAACATCCGGTTCTTCTGGTTTAACTTATGCTAGTTCTGGATCATCAGGAACATCAGGATCAGCAGGAAGATCAGGAAGTTCTGGAACATCAGGGTCATCTGGTACTTCCGGAATAACATATGCAAGTTCAGGTAGTGGAGGTACAGCAGGAAGTTCAGGATCAGCAGGTAGTTCTGGTACTGCTGGATCAGCAGGTTCATCTGGTTTAACTTATGCAAGTTCCGGATCTTCTGGATCAGCAGGATCATCTGGAAGTGCTGGATCATCAGGATCAGCAGGCAGTTCAGGATCAGCAGGCACATCAGGCTCATCTGGACGTGACGGTAGTACAACAGTTAAAACTGTCACAACACCATCCAGAGTTTGGACATTAACACATGGATTCCATACACGTCCATTACAAGTATTTGTCACTGATTTAAATTATAATAAAATCGAAACTGAAGCTGTACAATTTGTAACTAATGACATTGTAAAAGTTTATTTTTCAGCAGAACAAACTGGTTACGCACATTTAACTTATGGCGGTAGTAGTGAAAGTGGTTCATCTGGATCATCTGGTAGAGATGGTGGAACTTTTATACATGATCAATCTACAGCATCCACAACATGGACAGTTAATCATAATTTAGGTCATAGACCGTTAAATATAGTTGTAACAGATAGAAATTACAATTTAATTTTAATTGAAGATATTACTTTTACATCAATAAATTCTGCTACAATAACATTCAATTCTGCTCAAGATGGTTATGCTGTTGTTACTTTTGGTGTAGCCTCTATGGGCACATCTGGAAGTTCTGGAGTATCGGCTTCTTCAGGATCGTCAGGATTATCTGGATCTTCTGGAACTAGTATAGTTACTGGTGGTTCGATAAATACTTTGCAGTATAAAACAGGAACAAATACAATATCGGGTTCGGATGATTTAACAATTGATACTAATTCGACACCAACAACATTGACAATGGTTGGTAATATTGCAGTAAGTAATGGTAATGTAACAGTTAATAATTCACAAGTTGCAATAATAGATGAAGTAATTGCACTTTCTATAGCATTAGGATAATAAATGGCAAACGTTTTTAAAGTAAAAACTAAATCTGATTTACCGAGTAATGCGAATACAAATATTTACACGGTACCTGCATCAACTACATCAATTGTTTTAGGTATGATATTGAGTAATAAATCAACTGCTACAATTAAAGCTACTGTTTATTTGGAAACAGATACAATTGATTCAGAAACTAATGAAACGGTTGCCTTGATGAATGAAGTCGCTATTCCTCAAAATTCATCATTAGAAGTATTTCAAGGACAAAAATTGGTTTTACAAACTACAGACATTATAAAAGCAAAGTGTGATTCAAATACATCTTTAGATTTTGCATTAAGTATTTTGGAGATGACCTAATGGCTGTAATTAAAATGGGAAATAAAACATTATTCACACAAACAGGAAATGATGAACCCGTTATCAATAGTAATGTAAATTTTCCAGCAGGTATGCCAGTTAATATCCAACATTATAATTCTGGATATGGTTCTAACGCCAGAACAACAAAAACTACACAAACATGGGAAACATTAAAAATTGGTGGAACAAATTTGACAGGACCTAGAAAAAGTGATGATAATAATGTATTGAGTTTTACAAAAAATTTCAATAATTCAAATTTACAAATACAACTTAATATTCCAGTGTATATTGCTGGAACTAATTCTGGAGTTGGTATAAGATGTAAATTATCAACAAATTTAGGAAGTAGTTATTCGATTGTTGATATACTAGATCGAGGACCTGCGGATGGGTGGGGTGCTATGGGTTATGGTGGAGAAGATGCTTCAATAATAAATTTTACATGGAATACTTCTGATAATAGTAATATCGCAAATACCATAAAATCTTTTACAGGAATAGTTTATATTTTTTTTGAATGTTATGTATGGTCATCTTCGAATACTGCTTTTTTTATTGATTACAGTGATGCTCATCCAAAATATGGTACTTTTCAAATTATGGAAATAATGGCAGGAAATTAAAATATGGCTGAAATAAAAATAAATGGAAAAACAGTAGTAACACAAACAGGTAACGCAGAACCTTTGATTGGCGGAAATGTTTTAATGCATAATGATGTATTGGCAAATTCTACTTTTCCTGCTGGGCATGTGATTCAAGTTGTACATGTTCAAAAAAGTTCGACTTGGTCTTATGCTACGGGGTCAGGGTCAGATAATTACGGTAGTATTACTGGATTAGCACCCACCATTACACCACTTTATTCTGACAGTAAAATATTAATTTATGTAAACTTATACATTGGAACAAGTAATTATCAAACAAAATATAGAATTTTGAAAAATGGGAATTCGTTGACGAATTTACTTGGTGATGCTGAAGGAGGTAGACCTCAATCCGTAGGAACTGTAATTAATTATGATAATGACTCCACCACACAAAAGTATTCATTAGTAATGTTGACAGGAATTCATCAAGACATTTCAAATAGTACTAATCAATTGACATATCAAATTCAAGCGGCTGCTTATAATGGTCATACGGTTTACCTGAATAGAAGTTATAACTGGCAGATTGCTGCTACAGGTGGTTATGATGCCGTTCCGTCATCAACAGTAACTTTAATGGAAATAAAATCATGATGTATGATATAACTCATGTTCTACCTATAATTAGACCAAACTCATCTTGGTCTTGCGATGGCGATTCTTATGATGGAATATCTTGGTTAGATGAAAATACATCTCAACCTACCGAAGAAGAAATCCAAGCAAAAATTGCAGAACTTACTGCAGCCGAACCTCTACGTCTTCTCCGACTAGAAAGAGACCGTTTAATTCAACAAACAGATTGGGAAGTTCAAAGAAATACAGAAATGGGAATTGACAATACTGATTTAATCAATTATAGAATAGCACTCAGAAATATTCCACAAGAAATAGAATTAGGTAACATGGATGCTCCTACGATAGATGAAA
>Ga0255766_10002549_pt1 | contig 16182 bp, 13 predicted proteins | sample 071ome_23_FD_179966 | JGI IMG/M metagenome (GOLD analysis project Ga0255766, IMG submission 179966) | Coastal salt marsh microbial communities from the Groves Creek Marsh, Skidaway Island, Georgia - 071403BT metaG (version 2) | ecosystem: Environmental > Aquatic > Marine > Intertidal zone >... | reverse complement strand
GCTTGCTTGATGGCATCGCGACTGGGACCGGTTTCCGCTTTAGGGGCCGTGGCTTCCTTTTGCTGGCGCTTGGCGTCCTGCTGAAGTTCCACTTCGCGCATGTTTTGCATTTTGCGCTGCTCCAAGAAGTACTCAATGCCGCCGAGGTACTGCTTGATTTTGCCGTTTTTGAATTCGTAGGTCATGTTGGCCAAACCGTCCAAAAATTCACGGTCGTGCGAAACGACGACCAGCGTGCCTTCGTAGGATTCCAGGGCCTGCTTCAACACATCCTTGGCTTGCATGTCCAAGTGGTTGGTCGGTTCGTCCAAAATCAGCAGGTTGATCGGCTTGAGCATCAGTTGGCAGAGGGCCAAACGTCCGCGCTCACCGCCCGAAAGCACGCTCACCTTCTTCTCTACATCGTCTCCGGCGAACATGAAGTTGCCGAGTAGTTTTCGGGCCGATTTTCGAAGTTCCTCCGGACAGGCATCCTCAATCGTCGCGAGCACGGTCTTGCTGCCGTCCAGAGCCTCCGCCTGGTTCTGCGCGTAGTAGCCCACCTGCACTTGATGGCCCCACTCGAGCTGCCCGTCAAAGGCCAAATTTTCCGCCAAAATCTTCACCAAGGTCGACTTGCCTTGGCCGTTTTGGCCCACAAAGGCGACTTTTTGCCCCCGCACGAGTTCCAAATCCAGCCCGCGCAGCACATGCTTCTCGCCGTAGTGCTTGTGAATGTTTTCCATGCGCGCCATCACCTTGCCCGAATGCGGCGCCGGTGGGAACTTGAAGCGCATGCTCCGCGTGTCCTCGTCGTCGACCTCAATGATGTCGACCTTGTCGAGCTTCTTGATCAAACTCTGCGCAAAGGCCGCCTTGGACGCCTTGTAGCGGAAGCGCTCGATCAACTGCTCCGTTTGCTTGATTTCGCGCTCCTGATTGGCCTTGGCCTGGCGCTGCTTCTCGCGAATTTCATCGCGCAGCGTCAAATACTTGTAGTAGGGGCATGGGAAGTCGTAGCTCTTGCCCAGCACAATTTCCAAGGTGCGTGTCGTCGCGTTGTTGAGGAAGGTTCGGTCGTGCGAAACCAAAATCACCGCCTGCGGACTATCGGCCAAAAACTGCTCCAACCACAAAATGGACTCAATATCCAAGTGGTTCGTAGGCTCGTCCAATAGCAGCAAATCATTGTTCTGCATGAGGATTTTCGCAAGCTCCACGCGCATTTGCCAGCCCCCACTAAAGGTGCTGAGTGCCTTGTGAAAGTCAGCGGGTTTAAAGCCCAAGCCCATCAAGACGCGCTCCATATCGGCTTGGTAGGTGTATCCGCCGCGCATTTGGTAGTCCTCCTGCGCATGCGTGAGGTCCTCAATGATCTTCATGTACGCGTCCGATTCGTAGTCGGTGCGCTCCGTGAGCTGGAGGTTGAGGGCTTCCATTTGAGCCTCCAGCTGCTTGATTTCCACAAAGCTGGATGCGGCCTCTTCCCAAACGGTCGTCGTCGGTTTGGGCGGAATGTCCTGCGTCAGGAAGCCAATTTTAAAGCCGGTCGGGGTCGAAATCGTCCCATAATCCGGCGTGTAGCGGCCCGCGATCAGCTTGAGCAGCGTAGATTTTCCGGCGCCGTTTCGGCCCACAAGGCCAATGCGTTCGCCTGGGTTAACCAGGAAAGAAATATCTCGGAAAAGGTCCGTGCCGCCGAAGGCCAGACCAACTTGGTGTACGCTCAACATTTGGGTGACAAAAGTAACATTCCTCCACGGAGCAGCCGACTACATTTGTACCGAAGAACGAAGGACTTAAAACACGGAAATCATGTTCGGAAAAGGCAGCAAACTGTACTCCATTGCGACGGCCAAATGCCCCAAGTGCCACGAAGGCGATCTCTTCTTGGATCCCAACCCCTACCACTTGAAGAACATGGACAAGATGCACGTGAATTGCCCCGTGTGCGAACAACCCTCCGAGCCCGAACCCAATTTCTACTACGGTGCCATGTACGTTTCCTATGCCTACACGGTGGCGCTCTTTGTGGCGACTTACATCATCTCCGCGGTCTTCATCGGCCTAGGTATGTGGACCACGGTGGGAATTTTGGGCGGCGTACTCGTCGTTTTAGGCCCCTACCTGTTCCGCCTTTCGCGCATTACGTACCTCAACTTTTTTGTGAAGTACGACCCGAATGCAGTCCCCAAAGCCGGTCACTAAGCAAAGGACTCGTCAAAGCCCCGCGGGACCCCAATCCATTGAGGTAGCCCAGCCCAGGCAGCTCTGAATGCCAGCCCCACAAAGGTTGCCGATCCCGCATCGTCGGGCGCACTCCCGTCCAATGGTCGAGCACCTCTACGTCTTGGTCAAACCATCCGCGCAATTTTTCCAGAATTTCGGTGCGTGCTTTTTCGGTAGGCCCTTCGTCGAATCCTTCCCACGCATAGGTCGAGCCCGCCTGGTAGCTGCCGTCGCCATCAGGCAACAGGAAGACGTTTTTGTGCAAGGCCACCGGGACTTCAGGACCCTTCCACCGAATTTTCAAGCCTTCCCCTTTCGTAGGGGCAAAGGGTAGTTCGCCAAAGTACTGGTGCGTCCAACGGGCTTGCACCCCTTCAGCGAGTAGCACGACCTCCAGATCTTCCATGTCATTCACACGCCATGCGCCGTTTTGGTACTCCAGGGAGTCCACGGCCTCTTCACGCACCGAATGCTGTGCTGCAAAGAATGCCCGACTGGCCGTTAGGTAGGTTTGAGCCCGAAGCCGGGCACTGTGATGCACGGATGCGGTGGCGGACGCCTGTATGCGCGGGTCAGAGACCGAACGAATGGGGCCAATGAAGGGCTCAAAACCGCGTTCAGCCCCTAAACTCGCCCAAGCATTTTCTGCGGCTGCATCGGATAAAACCTCATGGATTTCACCTGAGTAACGCACGGAGAGCCCTGTTTCACGCTCTACGCGGTCATAAAACGGCGAAAAAGCGGCTATATGTGCATGTGCCTCCTGCACAAGCCGTTTGCGCTTTAAGACGAGGGGATTTACAAGGCCAGCGGCTACCCATGAAGCGCTGTGCGCATGTCCTTGGTCAAAAACATAGAGCTGATGCCCCGCCCAATGGGCGCGCCACGCTAGGGCGGTACCTGCAAATCCTTGTCCGATGATTCCTACACGCATACTGCAATAAAAAAGGCCGCTCGAAGCGGCCTTTTTAAAAGGGGTAGATCCTTAGAACTGCCAGAGGCCGTGTTCGTAGTCGCGAAGTTCCTCGCGGATACGCTTGGATTCTAGCAACTGCTCCATGGGGCGGTTCTGTTTGTAGTCCTTGATCATTCGGTCGTAGACATTGTCCTCTTTAAATACGACGGCATTGAAGTAGCGCATCTGTAAAATTTGGTCAAAAGTCAAACGACGTGTGTTGTTATCTGGGTTGTACGCGATGTTCGTAGACAAGGCTTGACGCGCATCAGGGAACCAAATCCAGAAGATGTTGTAGATCTCTTGGGTTTGAGGATCCTTGACAACGGGTGAGAGTCCAATGATTCGGCTCTTCATCTCGCCGCGCTGCTTATCAAAGTACCAGTCGGATTTGATTTCCCATGCAATGACGTTAGGAGCTTTCAATTCAATAGAATCCACAGCCATAATGATGGAGGGATCGTCTGGATCGCGAAGTGTGTCTATACGAACCAAAATTTGGGCAACTTCTTGAGGCGTCAAGTACATTTCAAATGCATCGTCGCGGTAAACCTCTGAGATCGTGCCTTCTGTCATGATGGCGTCCTTGATCACGTCAAACATGGCCTTGCGATCGGGTAGGGGCACTACGGGATAGTACAAGGGGTGGTTCAACTTCTCTTGAACGTGGATGCGCTCCCAATGACGGGTAGACCACATCATGTCGTCCTGACGAAGGAAGGGATAAGGAACTACGCGCGTATTGCTGTAGTGAATATCACTTTTTGGGATCAAGCCATCGTCTTCCGGTGTGATAACCTGCCCAAAGGCGGCCACCGAAAGCGCAAAGGCGAGTAGGCTGAGAATCTTTTTCATGATTACTGAACGTCAATAGAGATGATACCGACATTGGATACGCGAGTTCCCTTAGGCGTGGTGGCAACAATCTTACGAATGCTCACCGTGCTACCAGGACGAAGGCGTCCGATTAAGTCACGAGCCGTGCTCGGAATGGTGTTTCCTTGAACTTGGATAGGAGGCTGACCGTCCATCTTCAATTCAAAGGCAACGACTTTCAAAGGAAGGTCGAAGGGGAAATCTTGGTACTCCGCAGTAACCTCGGCGCGGCTCAACAAAGAAGCAGACATAATGCCTTCAGACTTCTTGTAGACCATACCCACTGCTTGGGGAAGGCCCTTGATACGAAAGAGTTTGTTGCCTGCGCTGCGGGTCTTGCCATCGGGTTGTCTTACGCTTACGCTGATAGTGACTTCTTTGCCCGAAATCTTAGTGATGTCTGCAGAATACTTACCGTTGCTGCCGGTAACGCCAGGACCACTAACAACGAGGTCTTTGGGGGCAACTCCAGGAACAGAGATTTCCAAGGGGTTGTCCACGTTGCGGTACAAGACGTTCATGGCTGTTGGAGAGATAACAACCATAGGAGGGGCAACGGTGTAAACCACATCGTAGGTGTAAACATCTTCACTGCCAGGAAGTTGCATGGTACCCGTGAGTTTTTTCTCACCGATGCCAGAGGCAGGCAGTTTCAACTTACCCACGCCGTTTTCTACGGCAGATGGCTCGATACCACCAAACTCAGGGTTGTTGCCCGCGTTGTATGCCGCGAGGAATACATCTGCTTCGTATGTACCACCTTGGGTAACAAACGTTCCATTGGTGGGCATTACGACCGCACGAACGGCGTCAAATTTGATGGTAGAGGCGTCAATGGTGGCATACAAGTGCTCCACGGACTTAGCTTCCATTCGGCGAACACGTGATTGCAAATCCGTCAGGAAGGGGATGATACCTGCTAGAGGCAATTCAGAGAAGGTAGCCATTTCCCACGTCATCTTCTTGCCCTCTTGCTGAACATCGGAAAAGTCGAATGCTTGATTTACTTCACTCTTCAAGTTCTCGTCATTGCCAGCGATGGATAGCAAATAATCGCGGTAGGCCGACAAATTTTCCTTGATTTCTTTTGCAGCACCTTGACCGCCGATGCTCTTGTCGTTCAACAAGTAGTTCTCTGCGACGTCACGGTTGTCCGCACCATTGAGGCGGCCGTCCTCTTCTTCATCGCGGCCACCCGTTTGGGTAATCAAGTCATTTTTAGTCTTGTCGATCAAGTTGTAGGCAGCAGCGGTACGAGTGCGAACCTCTTTCGCAATCTCCCAAGGAGCTGCAGCACGAGGGTTGTCCGCCAACTGGGCCTCAAATGAACGGTAGATGTTTTCGGTACCCTTGGCAACGGTATTTACCGTGGCCTCCATGCCTTGATCCAGTTTGTGCAAGACCAAAAGGATGTCTTTGGATACGTTGAGCGCCAACATAGCGGTCAACACCAAGTACATCATGTTGATCATTTTCTGACGGGGAGACAAATTTCCTGAAGCCATGGAATCTTTTTATGCGTTGAAAGGGTAGTGAATCAAAGAGATGTATTAAGCGCGGTTGCCGCCCATTGCCGCCAACATGTTGCCGTATACACCGTTGAGTTGACCCAAGTTGTTAGCCAATTTGGTAACTTCCTCAGAAAGGTTCTCAGAGTTAGCCATAGAGGAACCCAATTTTTCCATGAGGTTGTTTTGGACTTCCACTTGGCTGGTGGTGTTCTGAAGCTGAACTGCATACAAGGCATTCAAAGCCTCCATGTTTTTGGCAGCTGAGTTCAATTGCTCCGAGTATGCAGCAGTAGCACCGGCAGCGTCTACTGCAGAGTTCAAGGAAGAAGCGGTGTCGCTCAAACGGCGCATGCCCTCACCCAAGCTGGTCAACAATTCGGGGCCAATTTTGGCTTCCTCCATCATGCGATCCAATTCTTGCGTAACGGTGCCACGGCGACCTCCCTTGCCAGAAGACTCACCGGCTTCAAATTCGGGGTACACCAAAGACCAATCGTATTCCTTGGCAGGAGCTTCAAATGCGGAGATGGCGAAGATGACGGCCTCGGTGGTCAAACCAACGATCAGCATTAAATCAGCGAAGGGAAGGTGCAAAATCTTGAAAAGGGCACCCATGATTACGACAGCTGCACCCAAACCGTAAAGCTTGGTCATGAAGTTCTTGAAGCGCTTGCCGTTTACGTCGATTAAAGCCATGATAGAAGAGGTGTTAAGAGAATTTTTTTAGAAGGGTTGTTTAAAAATCGCGAGCGTCTCGACCCAAGAAGCTCTGAACGGTACGGAAACCGATGTAAGACTTGTTGGTGTCTTGGTACTCGTAATCGCGTGCACCTACTTGCATGTAGGAAGCAATGTCTTTCCAAGAACCGCCACGGATCACCTTGCGTTTGAGTGTTTCGGGATCGTCGTCGTTGGCGTTGTACTTGAAGTCAGGGTTGAAATCCGCCACGTAGTAGTAGCTCGCCTCGTCCCATGCGGTGCTGGTCCATTCGGCCACGTTGCCGGCCATACAGTAGAGACCGTAGCCATTGGGCTCATAGGAAGTCACTTTTACAGGGTGGAAACCACCGTCTGCCGTAAGGTTACCACGAGAAGGCTTGAAGTTGGCCAAGAAGCAGCCTTGGCTGTTGGTGGTGTAAGGACCGCCCCATGGGTAGGTCGTCAATTCAAATCCACCACGGGCTGCGTACTCCCACTCCGATTCCGTTGGAAGACGGAATTCGTTTTCCTGGAAGTCGTTGTTGTTCTTCAGGTACTCGTTGCGGTAGCGCGTACGCCAGTTACAGAAAGCCATGGCTTGCTTCCAGTTGATACCTACAACAGGGTAGTTGTCGTAGGCAGGGTGCCAGAAGTAGTTGTCGTGCATCTGCTCGTTGAACGAGTACGTGAAGTCCGCCAACCACACCAACGTGTCAGGGTAGATGTTCACAATCTCACTCTCAAAGAAGCTAGAGCGGTCAGAGATAGCCTGGCCATCCTTGATGTAATCTTTGTAGGAGAACGTGCGACCGTCGCCATCAGCGTCGTTAAAGTCGTACTGAACGCGGTTAGACTTCTTGGCAGCCTTTTGCTTGTCAATCCAGAAGTAGAGGTAATTGAGCTGGCGCGCATCCAACATGCGACCGCCCAAGTAGCGCTCTTCGGGAGCCAAGTACATAGACTCGATGACTTCCGTGTATTCAATAGAGGGGTAGCGACGCGTGTCCCACACCAATTTGCGGCTCCAATCCAAATGTGTTTGCATAGAATCGGGGTACTCCAAACCGACGTACTCCTCAAAGTATGTAGGATTGTTCATGTCCGCATAGCTAATGTATTCGTAGTCTTCTACGAGGCCCTCAGCCAAGCGGTAGCGCAAAATGGAGTCACGCACCCACTGTACAAACTGACGGTACTCGTTGTTGGTAATTTCGGTCTCATCCATATAAAAGGCGGAGACGCTCACCGTTTTCGTAGGAGCGGTCAATGTGGAGGGGACGTCAATGTCCGAGTTACCCATATTAAAGGAGCCTTGGGGAACGTAGACCATTCCGTAAGGATCCGAAGGATAAAATTCCGGGCGGTTTTGGACGCCGACGAGTTCGCCGTGGTCAGAACCAGAACAAGCCGCCAGTAGGGCGACTGCGGCCACGGAGGCCAACCGGATGAAGAGCGTTGAATGCTTCATAAGTACTTGCTTAACGCATATAAGGGTGCGATATTACAAAAATCTTACGTTTCTGTAGCTTCCTGGGATCGGTTCAGGGATCTCAATGTTGAAGCAGTAGTTGAGGAAAATCTCATGACTTCCTCCACTGTACCCACTTAATGCAGAGGTGGTAATGTCGTAGGAATACGCCAATCTTAATGATGGAAGTATCTGATATCCAGCCATTAAACTAAGAGCGTCTTGGTTGCGGTAGCCCAAGCCGCCGTAGATCTTGTCTTGGAACAATGCGTTCACATTGAGGTCCAAAGAAATATTTGAATTTAAATCAGATTTTATCAACGCGGTGGGCGTCAAAACCAGTTGATACTCCTCCAAAGGGATGTGGTAGCCTCCCGTGAGGTAGTAGTGCATTTTACTCTTGTAGCGTGCCGTACCCCCGAAATTGGCCTCACTCTGAAGCAAACGGCTAGTCGACAAACCCGCGAAGAAAGTGGGAGCATTGTAGTGAATACCGAAGTTCAATTCAGGCGTCATGGCCGATGTGTTGGGGCGAAGGATGCTAGGGTCGTTGGAGCCTGCAGTTCCGTCGGGGTAAATCCACTGGGCCTGCTTGACGTTCTTGTTGCGGAAATCCACGGCAAAACCGATGCCCAAGGTTCCGGGACCCAAGTCCATTTGGTAGGCATAGCCCAAAGCGGCGGAGATATCTTGGAAGAACCCAATCTGGTCGTTGAGGATGCTTACCAACAAGCCGCCGTGCAATACACTCAAAGGAATGTCTGCGTTGATGGCCTGAGTGGTGGGAGCGTTGTCAAAACCTACCCACTGAGAGCGGTGGCCCACGTTGAGGCAAATGGCGTCGTTACTGCCCGCTACCCCAGGATTAAAGCCAGCCAAATTGTGGTAATACTGCGTGAATTGCACGTCTTGCTGTGCAAAAGCCACGCTGGATAGACCAACAAATACGGCTGCAAGTATGTGTTTGCGTAAAGTCATGCAGGGCAGATTAAGGCCTAAAAATAGAAATAATCGGCTACCCTTCTGCTGTTCGGGAAAAAAACTCTGTGGCAATTTGTACAGGCTTAGAGCGCTTTGTGCACGGCTTTCCACCAACGATCGGGAATCTCTCCTTGCTGAGCTGCTTCGTAATCCTTTAGGGAACAAGGCATTAAATGCTGACGTGCTTCTTTTCCAGGGTTGGCCGGAACTTCCATCCACCAGCGACCGCTGAAGGGCGATTTGTAGAAAATGAGTTCTTGGGACTGATCCTCTAGCAAGACGGTAAAACGCGTGTAGTCGTTTTTGCTGCGCAAGGGATAATCTCCTTTGCGCCATTGCACGCCCTCCAGGAAGTACCAAAGTCCCTGGGCGATGAGTTGGGCGTTTTGGCCGGTGGGATCGAGCTGAGGATTGTAGTCAAAGACGCCTACAGAAGAGAGTTTGTCGCTCATCCCGCCGTAGCGCAGAGCGGCGCAGAGTTCTTCGGCGGTAATGCCGTTGGGAGAAGGGAGGGATTGACCGGGGGCGTCGGCCATTCGGACCACGTGGTTGTTGACGAGAAGGATATCTGCATCGCGGACCAGAGGCTCGATCTCTTGAATTTGGCCACGAACATCGCCCAAGCGGTGGGCATCAAAATGCATGCGCTCAAAGAGGTCAAGCACTTCCGGCGCCACGTAGTAGGCCTGATGCCCAATGTGGCTCAGATGGTAGAGGTAGTAGGGCTTGGCGGTGAGCAAATGGCTCAACACGTTGTCGGCGCTCAGTGGGTCGCTGTCTTGACCCAAACTTATGCGGCTGTGCAGGACGGCGGCGTTGACGGTGCGTTCGAGTTGGCAATACGCTCGGTACAGGGCCAAACTCAAATCCGAACTCCCACCCAAGATGAAGGGGATGCAGTTGCACTGCAAAATTTCGACGCAAAGCGCTTCCAAAGCGGCCATGGAATCCACACTGTCGCGGCCCGGAACGATGTCCCCCAAGTCAGCCACCTTAAAGTCCCACGATCCTGGGTAGAGCGAATAGAATTCTTTGCGGATGGCGCGTGAGGCATCACGACTGCCTTTGTGGGCTTTGCTCCCGCGGTCCTCTGGAACGCCTAGAATGGCGACCCGAACGTCCCGCAAGTCGGGAAATCCCTGCTCTTCGGTGTGTGCGACGAGCACCTGACCCAGGGTGCCGGGCTGAACATCGTCAAACCACTCTGCGGGTATAGGCTGTAGCGCGTCTTCCCACATGGCTTAGCTCTTTTTGCCTTTGCTAGCTGTGCGACCGCCTCGCTTGCCTTTGGGCGGGTTCTTGCGCTGCTCTTCGATGAGGGCAAGGCAGGCCGCAGCATCGAGGCTGGATACCTCCGTGCCTTTCGCAATGCGGTAGTTGGCTCCGCTGTATTTGATGTAGGGACCGTAGCGACCGTCGGTGATGACGATAGCGCCTTCGGGACCGTCAAACGTGGCTAGCATCGCGGCGGCGGCGGCTTGGGCTTTGGCCTGGATGAGTTCAATGGCTTGCGCTTCCGTCACCGTGTAGGGGCTCACGTCCGCGGGCAGGCTGACAAAGGTTTTTCCGACCTGCACGTAGGGGCCAAATCGGCCAATGCTGGCTTTCAAGGCTTGGCCTTCGTACGTGCCCAAAGTGCGCGGAAGGGCGAAGAGGGCCAAAGCTTCTTGGAGTGTGATGGTTTCGACCGAAAGTCCTTCCGGAATTCCTGCAAAGCGCGGCTTTTCTTCCTCGGTGGTTTCGCCCATTTGGACGACGGCGCCGTAGCGGGCAATTCGGGCATACACCGGCTTACCAGAAACGGGATCCTCGCCCAAAAGACGTTGGCCGCTGGCGCGATCCGCATCGGCCGAATCCACAATTAATTGGTTGAAATCGCGGTAGAAATCGGCCAGGACTTCCGTCCAGGGCACTTTGCCATCCGCCACCAAGTCAAAGTCGCTTTCCATCTTCGCCGTGAATTGGTAATCCATGACGGAGGTGAAGTGCGCGTTCAAGAAATCCGTCACGATGTTGCCCATATCCGTGGGAACCATGCGGCCTTTGTCGGAACCGGTTTTTTCCGAACGCTCCTCCCAGGTCCATGCGCCATTCTTAAATGTGCCCACCGAAAACTGGCGTTCGACGCCTTCGCTGGTGCCTTTTTGAATGTATCCGCGCTTCTGAACGGTGGTAATGGTGGGGGCATAGGTGGATGGACGGCCGATGCCAAGCTCTTCGAGCGCCTTGACCAGCGTCGCCTCTGTGAAGCGGCCAGGAGGGCGGGTGAAGCGCTGCTGCGCGGTGGCTTGCAGCAAGGTGACGGCATCGCCCTTTGCCAAAGTGGGGAGTAGGCCGGTGTCCTCTTCTTCCTCGTCCACGCCTTCACGGTAGACTTTCAAGAATCCGTCAAAGGCGATCATTTCGCCGCGTGCCACAAAGCGGAGGCCGGCGGCATTTTCAAGCTGTGCGGTGGTGCGCTCCAATTTGGCATCGGCCATTTGAGAGGCCATGGTGCGCTTCCAAATCAAATCGTAGAGGCGCTTTTGGGCCGAATCTAGGCCGGCATTCTGCACGCTCAAATTGGTAGGCCGAATGGCTTCGTGCGCCTCCTGGGCACCCTTGGCTTTGGTGCTAAACGTTCGGGTCTGCACATAGTGGGCGCCGTACTGCGCGCTAATCGCGGCGGCGGCGCCTTGCAGGGCTTCTTGACTCAAATTCACCGAATCCGTACGCATGTAGGTGATGAAACCGTTTTCGTAGAGCCCTTGAGCCAGGGACATGGTGCGGTTCACGGAGAAGCCCAATTTGCGGGAGGCTTCCTGCTGCAGCGTCGAGGTGGTGAAGGGGGCAGCGGGTTTCCGGGTGGCGGCTTTCTTTTCGAGGTCGGCCACGTGGAAGGGTTGGCTGCCGAGAGAGGCGAGGGTCGATTCTACGGCTGATTGCTCGCCGATGCCTTGGGGCATTTCGGCGTGGAAAGGCTGACCCTGGACATTGGCAAATTGTGCGTGAATGCGGAAGTCGCTTTCGGACTGGAAGGCTTGAATTTCGCGTTCGCGCTCTACGATGAGGCGGACCGCAACGGATTGTACGCGGCCCGCGCTGAGGCCCCGCTTTACTTTTTTCCAGAGCACGGGGGAGAGCTCAAAACCCACGATGCGGTCCAGGACGCGTCGCGCTTGCTGTGCGTTGACGAGGTCCATGTCTATGCGGCGGGGCTCCTCGATGGCTTTGACAATAGCGTCTTTGGTAATCTCGTGGAAGACAATGCGGTTGGTCTTTAGGGCATCGAGTTCCAGGGCTTCCGCTAGGTGCCATGCGATGGCTTCCCCTTCGCGGTCCTCATCGGACGCGAGCCAGACCGTTTCCGATTCCTTGGCGAGCTTTTTCAGTTTCTTAACGACGTCCTTTTTATCTGCGCTGACGGCGTATTTGGGGGCGAAGTCGTGCTCCAAGTCCACGCCCAGGTCGCGGGCGGGCAAATCACGGATGTGGCCAAAGCTGGACTCCACTTTGAAGTCGGGGCCCAGGAATTTTTCGATGGTTTTCGCCTTGGCGGGCGACTCGACGATGACCAGGTTTTTTGCCATGAGGATTGGATTTGAGCGCACAAAGTAAAGGCCCGAGCGTTAGTAAAATGCAAAAAATCGTTTACTGACATTTTGTCACAAACTCCGGACGTAGTCCGTAATTTCGCAGTATGGAACAGAACAACGCTGAACGTGAAATGTTGGCAGAAAATCGACAAGGCGAAGCCTTGGTGCTAGAAGGAAGCGGTACGGGCAAGAAATTGTTTGTCGAGTCGTACGGCTGCCAGATGAACTTTTCGGACAGTGAAATTGTGGCCTCCATCCTTCAAAAGGAGGGCTATGAGACGACGACCAATGCCGAAGAGGCGGATTTGGTCCTGCTCAATACCTGTTCCATCCGCGAGAAGGCCGAACAGACGGTGCGCAACCGTTTGGACCAATTAAATACGTTGAAGCAGACCAAGCCCGAACTGAAGATTGGCGTCTTGGGCTGCATGGCGGAGCGCGTGAAGGAGAAATTCTTTGAGGAAGAGAAGCTGGTCGACCTCGTGGTGGGCCCCGATGCCTACCGCGATCTGCCCAACCTGCTAGAGGAATTGGACGGCGGCCGGAAGGCGGTCAACGTAATTCTCTCCAAAGAAGAAACCTACCACGACATTGAGCCGGTCCGTTTGGGCGGCAATGGCGTAACCGCTTTTGTCTCCATCACCCGAGGCTGCGACAACATGTGCACTTTTTGTGTGGTTCCCTTTACCCGAGGACGCGAGCGCAGCCGGAATCCACAAACCATTGTGGAGGAATGCACGCAGCTGTGGAAGGACGGCTACAAGGAGGTAACACTGTTGGGTCAGAACGTCGACAGCTACCTCTGGTACGGCGGTGGCTTGAAGAAGGATTTTAGCAAGGCCAGCCCCATGGCCCAGGCGACGGCCGTGCATTTTGCGGACTTGCTGCACATGGTGGCGGAGGCGGTGCCCCAGATGCGCATTCGGTTCTCGACCTCCAACCCGCAGGACATGAAGGACGAGGTGCTCCATGCCATTGCGGCGCACAAAAACATTTGCAAGTATATCCACTTGCCGGTGCAGAGCGGCAGTTCGCGCATCTTGAAGGAGATGAACCGCGGGCACAACCGCGAGGAGTATTTGGCCCTCATTGACCGCATTAAAACGATTATTCCCGGCTGTGGAATTTCGCACGATTTGATCACGGGCTTCCCGACGGAGACGGAGGAGGAGCACGGCGAGACCTTGAGCTTGATGGACTATGTGAAGTACGACTTTGGGTACATGTTCTTCTATTCGGAGCGTCCCAATACCTACGCGGCCCGAAAGTTAGAAGACGACATCCCCCTCGAAGTCAAGAAGCGCCGCCTCAACGAAATCATCCAAAAGCAGCAGGAGCACAGCGCGGAAAAGAACGCCGCCTACATTGGCCAGACCTTGGAGGTGCTGGTGGAGGGCCGTTCGAAGCGTTCGGCCGATGACCTCTACGGGCGCAGCACCTACAACACCGTTGTGGTCTTCCCCAAGGAGAACTACCAGCCTGGTGAAATGGTGCTGGTGGAGATCCAACGCTCGACCGCGGCTACCTTGATTGGAAAAGCAAAAGGCTACGCATCATGAAGCAGCTTCTAACCGCTCTAATTCTGACGTTGGGCTTCACCGCCATGGCCCAAACGCGCCTCGCCAACGGCACCTGGGAGGATCCTTCCCTAGAGTTTGTGCTGTTGGACCAAAGCATACAGACGGATGGCGCCCTATCGCTCTGCATCGCTAAGGACGACGCGTGTATCACCAACCTCACGGTGGGCTTCACGGTGCGCGTGTACAACCAGGCGGGTAAGGAGATTTGGAATTCGGTCTGGTCGGGCCGAACGATGGACATCCGCTTCAAAAACCCCCTACCGGCGGCCTATAAAATTGTGGTGGAAGCGAGCGGCGACTTTGTCGTGAACACGACGACGGCCAACCGTATTTCCACGCGTCAGCCCCTGAAGCTGACCTATGTGTTGAACGAAACTTCCGGACGATGAGCAACATACAAGAAGTCAAGCAGCGCTTTGGTATTATTGGCAACCATCCGGCGCTGGACCGAGCCATCTTCAAAGCCATCCAAGTGGCCCCCACAGATATTTCCGTGCTCGTCACGGGGGAAAGTGGTGTAGGTAAGGAGGCGATTCCCAAGATCATTCACCACCTTTCGCACCGAAAGCACGCTCCCTTGATCGCCGTCAACTGCGGCGCCATCCCGGAGGGCACCATCGACAGCGAGCTCTTTGGCCACGAGAAAGGCGCCTTCACCGGCGCGGCAGGGGCCCGAAAAGGCTACTTTGAAGAGGCCGACAACGGCACCATCTTCATGGACGAAGTGGGCGAGCTGCCCCTAGGCACGCAAGTGCGCCTCCTCCGCGTCCTCGAGAGCGGTGAATTCATTCGCGTCGGCTCCTCCAAGGCCCAAAAAGTCAACGTGCGCGTCGTCGGCGCCACCAATGCGGACATGCTCAAGGGCGTCGAGAAAAACGAATTCCGCGAAGACCTCTACTACCGTTTGAACACGGTGGAAATCCACCTACCACCGCTGCGCGAACGCAAGGGGGACATCCACCTGCTCTTCCGCAAGTTTGCGCAGGACTTTTCGCAGAAGTACCGCGTGCCTGCGGTGCGTTTGGACGACGAAGCGGTCCGCGTGCTGGAGGCCTACCGCTGGCCGGGGAACATTCGGCAGTTGCGGAACTTGGTCGAACAGCTGAGTGTGGTCGAGAGCGACCGCGAGCTAGGGGCCGACGTGTTGCGCAGCTACATCCCGGAAATTGACCGGTCCAATTTGCCCGCGCGCACCGACAACGTGGTGTCTTCGGCGGAATTCAACACGGAGCGCGAGATATTGTACAAGGTGCTGTTTGACATGCGTTCGGATATCGCCAACTTGAAGCATGCGGTGCAGTCCTTGGCGGGCGGTCAAATGCCCGATTTGTCAGAAAGCCCCGCACCAGCCCCCCAAACGGGCCTTGCCCGCCTAGACAGCTATTCTGCGGCTGCACCTGCACCTGCTCGCCACGCCAGCCATTCACAGGAGGAGTCCTATACCCCGGAGATTCTTTCCGACGAGGAGACCCTGGATGTGGAATCGACCGAGGAAACGCAGGAGCGCATGTCCTTGCAGGATTTGGAGATCGATATGATCCGAAAAGCCATCGAGCGCCACCGCGGTCGCCGGAAGGAAGCGGCCGAAGAGCTCGGAATTTCGGAGCGGACCTTGTACCGAAAAATCAAGCAATTCAATCTAGGATGAGAGCGAGGGTGTGGAGCTTCGCCGCGGTCGTTCTGACGGCCTGCTCGGGAGGATATTCCTTCACCGGCGGCGATGTGGGCGAAGCCAAAACCATCAGCATCCAGCGCTTTGACAACGTGGCGCCCCTGGTAAATCCCAAGCTGTCTCAGCAGTTCACGGAGACGCTCCAGCAGGTCATGGTGCGCCAAACGCCCTTGTCTTTGGTACGTGCGGACGGCGACTTGGACTTTAGCGGGGCCATTACGGGCTACGAAGTCCGTTCAGAGGCGCCCGGGGCCAACGATCAAGTCGCGCAAAGCCGGTTGACGGTGACGGTTCGGGTCGAGTATGTCAACCATTTGGACGACCAAAAGAACTTTGAGCAGACTTTTTCCATCTACCGGAACTTCCCAGCTTCCAGCGATTTAGCATCGGTAGAAGACGCCCTAGTCGACGAAATCGTCCAAGAGTTGTGCGAGAAAATATTTAACCGTTCCTTGGTGAATTGGTAATGGGCGCACAGGCAAAAGACATCGCATCGTGGTTAAAGGAGGACGCTCCCTTGGCGTCTCCTAGTGATTTGGCCGAGGCCATAGAGCAGCATCCCTACGCGTCCATCTTGCACTTTGCCTACCTCCGAGCCTTGCAAAATGAGGACAGCTACAAGTTTCCGGCACAATTGCACCGAACGGCCCTCAGCGC